>Ga0307517_10001849_pt1 | contig 34667 bp, 20 predicted proteins | sample 23_EM_MG_FD_194515 | JGI IMG/M metagenome (GOLD analysis project Ga0307517, IMG submission 194515) | Populus trichocarpa ectomycorrhiza microbial communities from riparian zone in the Pacific Northwest, United States - 23_EM | ecosystem: Host-associated > Plants > Roots > Unclassified | place... | reverse complement strand
CCCCCCCCCCCCCCCCCCCCCCGCAGCAAAGCTGTGAGTGCATAAATACTGATCCTAGCAGAAGATAAATCTGTAGAGAGTATTTTTTAAATCAAAGAGTCCATTTCATCAATTACAGATGGTGGGACAATTCTTAACCTGACATGGGACATTTTAGAAATCAGAGAACATAATAAAAAAAACTTTAGCGATAACAAATACAATAGCATACCTGGGGATTTAATACATCAACATGGAGTATAATATTCTCCTGCCAAAATAATTACGACAAAAGTGAGAAAAAGTGAAGAGAAATGAGTCTTTCAAATTCTAACATGTGCTTCAAGGGCAAATGTTAATGAAAGTAAATGAAAGGTTTAAATTCCAATAATCTGCAATAATGCATTATTGATTCAGATGTTTCTTGATTGAAGTAAAGAGCCACCATTTGTTGGGTTTAACATGTGTCCCTAAGGCACATGTTAGAAAATAAAACCTTGATGACCAATCTCTGAAAGGAGCAACTTGTTCAAGCTTGCAGCAAACAGACCAAAAACAAATAATAGTCTCAAAAATTTCACTAACATCTCATAAAAATGAAACTTGGTTGTCCAACAATTTAAAACCAATACTTTAGTTTGAACTGAAATGTAAGACATAAAACAGATATCCAACATTTTATGAGTTATATTGAAATTAAACAAATTTGCATAAAGTACAAATACATGCAAGTTGACAAAATCAAAAGTTACTTCGAGAAGCAAACTCCATATATATTAAATTTTCTAGGTATTTTTGCTAACAGTTATAGCACACGGCTAAATTTACATCACAAGAGGTATTGGATCATACTTGTACCTTAAAATTTTGATGACATTATGATATTACCAAAGCATCAGCAACATTCGCTGCTTATTGTTTATATTTATTTTTTAGAATAACATTCTATGCTGGAAAGAGAACGTCTGATAATGAATGAAATGTTGTACATTTGAAAAGGCAGCATACCTCTGTTATACCAGGATTTTGCATCACAGTACCAAGAACACGACGTACAAGTCCATTGTAGACAACCTTATTCATAGTCCCGTCTCCATTTATCCATGGCAATATTGGCATACATATCTCACCAGATGAGGTTTCACCGTCAATAACCTGTTCTGGTGAAATTACATTTTCTTGTAAATGACTTTCATGTGCAATGCTATTTTGGGTTTCATTCAAAGATGCAAACTCTCCAGGAAGATTAAGAATGGTAACTTTGTGCACATCATGATTATCCATGACCACTTCCCTTTGTGAACTAGTACCAACTACATAATTTTCAGGCTGCAAAGTTAGATGGCCATCATCAATGCTCTCCAAGGACTTTGTCACTGAATGTGCAGTCAGATCTTGACGAGAACCAGCCACTGAGGTCAGGAAGTACTTGGAACGATATAATGCATCAACCACACGAACAGATTCATAAGCATTGACCTGCACAAAATGCAGCACATTATAATTTTTCTTGAGTTAAAGTTTATGCCACCAAACCTGGCCTGAGTTGATAAATGAAATTTAAGGGAGTTTATGACATAAAGTCCAGGATATAAATGTGTTTGTGCGCAAGCATGTTGTCAGCAACCTCAACCTGTTTCCCCAGTCTTTTACAAGGACTATGGGAAAACTACTTGGTGATGACACTGGATTTGGCATAAACTCAGAGCAAAAATCACCCCACAGCCACCCAAACCAAGATATTTAACTCTCACATTTGCCATCTAAACACTGGCTATTCTTGTTTGAGAAAATTCTATTAAATTAATTATATTCATCAATAAAATAACAAAATAGAAGGCAGACATGAGGAAAGTGGAAGGTACCCCAAGAAGATGTATTGAAAATTGCAACACCCCCAGCTAAGTGCACTGTTGCAGGTACACCATCTTAGAATTTCTTTAATTAGAATAAAAGAATTTCTCCATGGTCAAAAGTAAAACTGACCTTCAAAACTCGTCCAAATGTCTGGAGCACATCAATTATCTGTATATGCATATTTTCTCCTGAAAGACTTCAAATATTCAGCAGAGCTTATGGAAAAATGTTGTGTGTTTCAGAGTTGAAGTAAAAAGCCACAAGATAGGGAGAAAAGAAAAGGCCTGAAGCAGCTGGCATACCTGTAACTTGGGAAATTTCTTCCATGCTCAAACCCTGGTCACCAGCCTTCTGAATAGCAGCATAAATGGTCCTAAAGACATCAGGATTCATTTGATTTCGATCATAAGGTTTTGGCACCAGATATTCCAAATAGCATGTCATTGCCTCCCAAGGTGCCTTGCTGGGCCATGCTGCTGTAGGGATAGTGCTGCCAAAATTCAGAATTTCCTGCCCATTGTTGTGACAAGATGTACTCCAGCTGATTTCCTGACCCAAACCAGAATTGAGCATATCATTCCAACGAAGTTCACCGCTACAAGTCTCCCCATCTTTGAGCAAATCTAGAGAATTAATGGTTTGCATTGCTGCACGATGCAGAGACACCACAATACCAGGAAAGCCCTTTTCTCTGCGAGAAAAGAGTTCACTATCTGCCAGTGATTTCAATTTTTTGCCCCTATCACAATCACAAAATTCATCTTCCTTATTTTTGTGTTTCAAGCTTCTTAGGTCTTCGGCCTCTCCCACTCCTTCAACTGGCATGCATGGAGAAATGGACAACTCACCCGAAGAAACTTGAGCAAACAACTGAAAAATGTCACCACACTGCAAATCCGCAGTAAGATCAACCCCTCCTTCCACAAGGTCCTTTTCTCTTTCATGAAGCCAGCTGGAAAGTTTAGCAGCCCTCTTTCCAGCATTAGATGGAAATGGAGACTTAGAAACACTGGTCAGGAACTGTTGAGATAGCACATAAGGTTGACCACCACTGCCCCCAATCTGTCAAATGGTGAAGAAGTGAAGGAATGAAAGGGGTGAAAAGGTTAACTTATATTAATAAAAATTATAAGAGAGAAAAGGTAGAATGGAAATAGAGACAGTCAAAAAAGGTTATTTATAATGAATTAAATCTGCAAGAAACATGAGCTTCAAGAGACCAGGGGAATTGAAAGACAAGTTACTATCAAATTTACACAAATGACCACCTTTCAACCAAGTAAAAATATTAACAAGGTACATGTCTGTTTCGAACACAAGAAGCCGTAGAGTTATACTCAAATAACCTTTCATATGCTTGCGATGTTATATCAGAGTTCACAGTTGCACAAACCCTCTCAGGCATCAGCAACAAGTACATTAAGAATTGATTTTCTGGAAGACAACCACTTTAAAGAGCAAATAGCAAAGTGTGGACTTTCCGACATGCTACAGGGACTCCGAAATTAGTAGGTACTTGTATAAGAATGATAGGGTGAGAAAAAAGATAAATGCATATATGAGATAGAGCAGTGGTATCAATTAGTCTAAGATGTTAGAAACATGAACAAAAGACCAATACTTCACCTGTATGCAAAAGCAAGGAACTTTAAAGAGGGTGATAATATTTTAGTACTTTCTACAACACTAGAAAACCAAATGAGTCTAAGCAGAAAATAGTTATATGCCTCCTCATCTCATGATACGGTGAAGGAAGCATTCAACATGTTTTGGCCACAATTCACATACATAGCCAGACATAACAACTGCAATAAACTTGAGAATAGAAAATTATGCTTTACCAAGATTTTTTTCACTCTAAGGTAGCTAAAAGCTGCAAACAGATCGTGTTCAGAATAACGCCGTAAAGTTTCTGCCAAAAGATTTTGCAGCTCTGGTGCTGTTGAGGTGCTCAAGAAGACAAGCTTTAATAGTTCTACAGCATTAGAAATAGCCAATGACTTGTGCACTTGTCTACGAACACTAGTCCCTTCGTCTAAAAGCTTAGTAAACTTCTGATGAAGATGATATTGTCTTGATCTTTGAGCAGAATCTTTATGTTTTCCAATGCCAAGTTTCTGCATGTCCTTCTTGGGAGTATTTGACAGAACCGTTTCAGATTCCATTCGATTCTGCAAGAAAGAAAATGTATTTGAGCCATACACTTTGAGAAAGCACTCAAGAGTAGCAACCATTCTCAAAAAAAGAGTAGCTAGTATGAAACTGTTGTTAGTTGCAATAAATGAAATGCGTTCATATGGAAAGCCATGCACATGGTCAATGAGAACAACAGATAAATAAGAATACTCTACTCAGCCTTGGTATTCACCAAAACCAAATACAGAGGAAGGCCAACCTTAATTGTCTAGTTATTTCTAACTAAAATGATATTTCAATTGCATTACTATAGATGCTGGAAAGATGAAAAGAAAGAAAATGTGATTGTAGAGGTGTCAGAGATGTACATGTCTTTCAACATTTGTGTTTAAATCACACCATTCTTCAGAGCCAGATCCAACTCTCTTAGAGATATCCAATTTACTCACTTGCTTGTAGTGGAAAACATCCTCTAAGGCTTTTCTAATACTTTTTTCCTTGAAATCATCCCAACACGCTTCCTCACAACCTGCTTCTTCATCACATTCAACAGCATTGGAGAACTTCCCATGAAGGCCTTCACTGGCAGAGCATCGCAAGAGACCTCTGCAGTCATTTTTGTTAAGAAACCTGTTCTGGGTTCTCTCCAGGTGCTTTGCATAGCGCTCACCAAGCATGGTGCAGAGCTTCATTACAGCTGGTCTAAATTTTGTGTTTTGCCTAAACAGGGATGACATCCTTCTCGAGCAAATTCCAGGTTCTGCTGGTAAGTCAGGAAGTGCATTCCAATCGACACGGTGAAACTTTGGCCCAAGAACTGCACGATGTCTTGCATATTGGATCACCAATTGCCTGTAAGAAGGAAAAAACATAAAAATACAGAAAATTAAAGAGCATACTCGTACCAAAATAGCAAACAAGTCATCAGGAACAAAAAAAAACTAATCTAAACTCAACTCAAATTGACCAGGTAGACAAATAAGAGGGTGACAAATGTAGACTAATGTGGTTGAACTTGAAGAAAATATCCAGAAAATACCAAGTAGGTGGTTTAATCAAAAAAGTTATTCATTTCATGTATTTATATTTCCCAAATGAATCAAATAGACAAGCAACAAAGTTAACTTCCTTGCTTTAAGGCATCCTACATGGAACTAACAGCAGACAATCATAAGATACCATGCTTCATTAATCCATTACATGCTTCAGACAGGTGTTCCTTGAGCCACAAAGAGAGAGTAGTTTCCACTTACCTATCAGCTTCATCTGTCCATGGAAACCTGGATCGGCGTGTTGGCTTCATCTTTGAAAAAGCACAATGGTTGATTACAGAAGGACATTCCTCATCTTCAGATAGTCCTGGTCCTTCCAGAATATCGAGGTGATCATCATCCTGGAGTTCTGGCAAATGCTCATGTTCAGAAGAAGAAAGATCTTTTTCTACTGTGAATTGGTCAACAGCATCAGGTAATTTGCTAAGCCTCTGCCTGTCCAACTGTGCATTTATGTTATCACCTCTGCCACGCTTTGTTGAGCTAGATCCCAAGGGTTTCTTTCTTTTCTTAGAGGATGAAGGTTGTATCTTTTGTGGCAGCTGACACTCCTCACTTGCATTTTTAACACCTTGAAATCTATTAAGACGACGATGGTGCTTATCATAATAGACACGAAGTACCTGCATGAAATATTCAGATGAGAAAAAAATCAGAGAGCATTTTCCAAACAAAATAGTTATCATCCTTCTAGTAAGACAGAGCAGAGAAAGAATTCAGACCAGGTCAAGCAAATTGCAACACAAACTACCAACAACAGGACAAAAAACCGAGTGTAAAGAATCAAACCTGCTGTAAAGTCAAATTAAGATCCTTTGCAATCTTCTCACAATCTTTATACGACAGAGTTTTGCTCTGATCATCCATCACTATCCGTTTTAGGAGCTCAGCACGCTGATCAGAAGACATAATTCGAACCGAGGCCCATGATCGGTGATGGAAAACCTGAAACAGTCCATTTCAAATGAGACACACACATGTAAGTGTTTCTGTGTTTCATGAAGTACATGATTGAAAGTGTCCACGTATAATGGTCACCATAGGATTCAACCGATGCATCAATAATGACTCAAAGGAATACAATGCTCACCAATAAGTATAATTTCTTGCTTATAAGTGATACAAAACAATATTCAATATAATTTGCACGTGATGAAACTTTTGATTATGCCTACGCGAGAAAAACTTGGCAAACAAAACACCATGCACATACCTCAGGTACAACAGATCCAGGAAATGCATGTTTAGCAGCTATTTGATGAGCAGCAGCATAGCAGTACTCCAGAGTTTTCCAATACTCATCAACAGCTTCTCTGTTTAACAGAAAAAAATCATGTCTTATTCTTGGACGAAGGTCAAGACATCTTAAATTAGATACTGCTACTATTGATAGTGGTTCTTCAACATAAGGTTTAAGCTCCATTGCATGTCTGGATCTGGCATGTGGAGCCTTTACACCATCCTCTGAATGCCCATCACGTACTAAACGAATCAGCTGCATCACAGAACCAGATGAGAGGTATGATATAATTGAAGATGACAGATGTTCATTCATCAGAGACAATTGTAAAGTGAGTAGGATGACTGATGCACATTGATGAAAAAACAACTGTGATGTAAATACAATTTTCTTGTTCAAAGGGGAAGACTGTTGCATATGATGGAAAGAAACCAAACCTCAGCTGCCTTAGCATTGTGATAACCACATACAATATTCTTTGCTTTTATCCAACTGAAGAACCCTTTCACATGTAGATAGGTAAATGATTGTATGAATTTGAAACGATCTTAAATATTGCTACTTGAAGCTAGACATGGGTAAAGGTACAGATTTTATTGAATCAAAAACTTTCAAAGCACAACATAATAACAGAAAGAGTGATAAACAAGCCAAATCAATAAAGTACTACAAACATCATGAAACAAGAAGTTAAGAATGTGTGCAAAGTCATTTTTGACCAAGAAACAATACCTTCAATCGACGTAAAATGTCAATGATCAATGATAATCTGTTTGTGGCCCTACTATCCAACAAGTTTCTGTATTCTTCAATAGGAAGATCAGAGAGACGCAAACCCCTCTTGCACTTTTCAATCATATCATCATACTTTTGAGCAGATCCTGCCACTTGTAAGAACAGCTCAATTGGAATGGCATCAATAACAGACTCTAATTCAAACAACTTGTATGCATATGAATATGCCCCAGATGATAAATCACCGTTCCATTCAGGCAAACTACTTAGATGATTCCACAAAAAAGTATGAAGCAGCCGAGCACGGCCCATTTTTGCTAACACAAACCCATTGGCTCGCATGGCTTCCCATTTAGCAGTCTTTTCTTCTGAACCTACATGCATCTGAGTTCTTGTTACACTATTTAACACTGGAACTGATTCCTTAATCTTCAGCCTGGATGACCCCTCTCCACGACTTTGCTTTTCAAAAACCCTCACTCTATCATGAATTTCACCCATTAGTTCAGGAGGAAAACCTTGAACAGATGGGTGAAGAACCACTAGGATGGTACGATCTCGGGCGCAATTTGTGACAGCAGGGACATTAATGTGCTGCAATTTGCAGTGTCCTTGCCGCTCAAGCTTATATAGAATTCGATCAACAGTCTTCCTGTCAATTGTTGTACCCTTGTCCTCAAGACTCTTAAGCCACTTGTGTATCTCAGGTTTCAAAATGAATATCTTGTCCTACACAAAACAAGCATATTGAAAATGAGTTGCTAGAAAGACAATTACAAGAAACATCAAAGAAGATACAAGAATTAGTTAATCTCTTGGCGTAAGCCTCATGAAGTGAATGATGAAATACCTGTAACCATTCAAGAATTTTCTTCTCCCTGAAGGCGCTATCAGCCGTTAAAGGCATGTGCGGATATGTCTGAGAGGATCCAGAATGATGTGGCGTCAACAAAGTTGGTGCTGTTTTAACTGATGAAGCACCATCTGGTTCCATTTGCATGCTCTCTATATAAATTTCGGCATTGGAAGCTGTACTTCTTGGCCTGTTGAGTGAGTCTGGCACATTGCCAGGACAGAGCTGCATATGGTTAGTTTTGCCATCCTCAGGTGAGCCACTATATACGTCAGTATCAATTTCCTCATTCAGTTTTCCAGACGAAGCAGAATAAATTCCCAAGGTTGAATTACCATGCTCTAATAAACCTACATCAGATCTGACAGGTACATCAACATTGCTAGTATTCAAATCAGAAATATTATTGTCACCAAGGACAGCTTTGGATTTACAAAGAACTGCAATTGGTGTGTCAGAATTTGAATTTCCAGCAGTCCAAACTCGATATTCTGGAGTTCTTTTGTTGATTTCTGCCTGCCTGTGCATCCCAAACATAGACAACATATTTTCAAACCGAGGATAGTTTCTTTTCTTATCAAGTCCCAGCCTCCTACCCACCTGCTCATAGATATATTGATTTGGCAAAAATAATTGAAGTCAGAAAAAAAATCAGTGAGAAAAGAGGAAGCACAAGATATTTGCAAAGATACCATCAAATTATAGCAGCATTACACTAAAAAAGACAACAAAATATCAAGTGCTAAAGATAATGGTGAAAGTAAAGCAATTTGCCATTATAGGAAAATTTGGTCATTTCTTGGCTAATAAATGCACATAAAGTGTAGCACATAATTGGAGTGAAAGGTCAACAATATACTTTTGGGGAGGCAGTAGGGAGAGGAAGGGTCATGGATATAGAAAAATGTAGAAAACGCTTCTCTTTTTTTTTTATTGATTGGTCAATAGAAAACCATAAATGAAATATTGAAGAAGAAAAGTGCATTTTTAACCTACAGAGTTGCAACAGAATCAATGAGACAAGTACAAGAACCAATGCCCACCTCTCTAAAAGTAGCCCCCTTGGATCCTGCAGCATCAATCAAATCATAAATTTGCTGGTCAAGGGAAAGTTCTACAAGTTGATCAGTTTGTTGAATCATCTTTCCAAATTTCACTAGCACTTTGTTGTCACAATCTTCGCCACACCCACGAGTTTTGGGCTCAAAATTATTAGGGGAAAACTCCTGTAACAATCGTAGGCAACACTCAACCTGCCAAAAACAGAAACTAGAGAAGTGATGAATGAAACTCAAGGACTTTTTGTACATAACCATGTAGAACAGTCCTCAAAGAGGGTTTTTTTAAGCAAACCTTCCTGTCAACTTTAGCTTCAAACTCCTCGACAACACAGGCATCTTTCAACCTACGCAATATCTAAGAGAACATCGAGGAAAGTATATTACAACAAAAACAATCAGAAATAACCAGGAAACAGAACCAAGTTCAAATATGCAGTACAGATGAATAACTTCTAAAACTTACATTTCTCCAAGCTTTGTGTCCTTTAGTTCCACTGTAACCAAGATCCTGTTTGATATCTGAAATGACAAGGACCTTCAATAACACAAAAATCATCATACTTCATAATCATAACTGGCAAGATCAAAAACACTTTAAAAAGCAAAACAAAAAAAGAGTTTACCTTGTCATTGGCTTTTTCAAGTTTGTCACAGATGGCTTTTATTGCCGGTAAATAATCCCTCACAAGCACTTTAGAAGAAGACTCTCCATCAAAACCATCCCCCCGTATATCAGTTTCCTCCACACATTCCTCATTAATCTCAAACCTCTGTTGAACACCTAAATGCTTCGCATGACGATATAAATACAACATATTGGTAGTGACACTCACATCTTTCATCTTCACAACAGCAGGTTGTCTCACAATCAACCCTCTGCATTCTAGACTCCTCACCACATAAAAAAAGTTATTATTTTCTACCTTCAAGTCCTTTGCCAGTGCGTTTTGTGTAATCCCATTCCCTCTGCACATGTTAATAACCACTAAACATCACTCTAACTCTCACGCAAGCCTAATTAATCGACTAATTAAGTAGTTAAGTAAATGCAACCAAATATGATTCAATTCTCAATAAAAAATGGAGTAAAACAATTACTCTAGCGAAAGCAGCCTTTGGTACTTAAGTAGTTAAGGTTTGGAAGCCTTGCAACTAAGTTGGAAAGCAGTATCGTATTATTGCCATAGAGTAATGCTAGATATCAAGAAAATATGGCAGGATAAAACTCCAAGAATCCAGATGATTCGTTGATCATGATTATCAAGCTACACATTATCAGCAGGGAAATTTTGTAAAATCAGGAAGACGAAGATGAACAAACCTAGCAACGGCAAGTCGTTTAAGAGCATTGCGTTGATTAGAAGAAATTCCAGTAGACGGAGTGTCGTAAAGACCAACAAAGGAATCCCTAAGGTGCTCTTTGGCTACAATTTTCAAACCGAGCTTCTCGGCGTGTTCACAACGCTTGATTTTACTGTCGTCAGCACTAAACGGAAGATCGTATCCAGGAACAGTGAATTGAAGAGAAGGTATTGAAAGCAGGTTTGTCCATAGAGAGGCTTTGACTGAAGGAGAAGGTTTTGGCGTTAATGTCGACCAGAGGGAGGATAGGGAGACTCCGCTGGGACCATGGTAACAAATCTCTTCGAGAGCTGAAGAGATGAGATTGTCCATGGAGGCATGTGGTGATTGAGTAGGTGTGTTTGGTTTCTGAGAAAATCTTGAGGGTTTTTTTGTGTTTTTTCTCGGAAAATTACCACTGGCAGGGCGCCTGAAAAAAATTAAAAAAAAAAAACCTTAGCAAGTGGAGGTCCAATGCGACGTCATTCTTCGGAGCTTTAACTCGGATACTCTTAACGGTGTCGGTTTAAATAGACGGCTAAGATTTAAACCTTGCAGTAAACTAAAGTTTGGTTGTGTCGCAGGCTATAAAAACCTACAGCCTAGAATAAAATAAAATAAAAAAACGATAGTACTGTTGGTGAAATAAACGAGGTAAGAGGAAGGAAGAGAGAAAGAATCTAACAACAAAACAAAATCGTTATATCTGTGCTTCTCTCTGAATATTTCTTTCTTATTTCTCTGTCAATCAAATCTTTCTTTCTGTTTTTTTTTTTCGGTTTTCATAATTTCTGTGCCTTTCTTCAAAATCCCACAAAAGTTCCATTCCCCTTTCGTTCAATCTTTCTCCACAAAATCCAGTGTTTTCGTGAGAAAATTCATTTTTCCTCTCTCTACCTCCAACCCACTAAAATGTTCCTGCTTCTGTTCAAGGTAAGTGGAGTCAACGATATACGACGGTCAATATGAGATTTTTTTTATCTATTTTTCTTCTTCTTTCTTATCAGTGTTTCTGTTTCAAAATTAAGAGATTTTCTGAAAGATAATTTTATGCCTTCCGGGTTTCATTTTTCAGTCTATCTCATAAAATATGAGATATGAACTGAAGTGTAAAACGTGAAGATTTTCTCTTTAATGTTATCAGTCATTGGGGTTTTTTTGTTCTTTTAGTATTGTAAATATAATCTTTGCTTGGTTGTATCCTAGAGGCTTTGGCTTTTGCTTTTGTTCTTCCACTTCAGGAAATATAGATCTTTCTTTCTTACTCTCTCATTTAATTTGATCTGGTATTGTTGTTTTTCTCAATCCATTTTCATGTTTTTCTTGTTTTTTTTTTTTTGTGAGAGTACTGTTTCTTTTTGCTTATGGGAATTTATCTGGCATTGACTGATTTTGTTGGGGTTTTTCATAGTTTACAGTTATTCTCCACACAAGGTCTTCAACTTGGGATTGGGTTTTTAGAGAAAAGGTTCCTTTTTGTGGAAAAAAGAAAGAGCAGTTTGCTTTCTTTTCTCTCTTTTGAATGTTATAAAGCGAGTGGTAGTAATACATGTATGGTTGTTGTTCCTCTTTTTTTATCTCTGCTTTATACCTTGTCTTGTCCATCTGTGCTTGGTTGTTGAGAAAATGAAGGAAAAGGCAAAAAAAAATAATGTGTATACTGATCACTTCAGACCAAGCACAATTATTGCATTAGGCTTTGTTACCTGATAGGTTTATATTGCGTGTAGTCTATGTGATTTTTCTTTGTAAAAGTTCAGAGAGATAAGATAAAATAATTGCAAGGTAGAGGATATCAAATTTGGTAAAGCTAACCTTTTGATTCTGTATTCTATTTTTTTCCCTTTATCCGGTATTTATCTGAGTTTCTTTTTATGTAGGAAAAAAACTGGTCTTGATCGATTGAGGAGAGATAGAGATGGAAGGTGATTTATTTCCAGGTTTAAGCAATGGAAACCAAGTAGATGGTAAGGTTTTGCAAACATTCCAGAAGAGTTTTGTGCAAGTCCAGGACATTCTGGATCAAAACAGGTTGCTAATCAATGAAATAAACCAAAACCACGAGTCGAAGATCCCAGACAACCTGACTCGAAATGTTGGTTTGATCAAGGAGCTAAACAATAACATTAGAAGGGTGGTGGATCTTTATGCTGATCTTTCGAGCAATTTCACCAGGTCAATGGAACCTTCATCAGAGGGTGAATCAAGCGGGATATTGAAGTCCAATGGAAAGGCAAATTCGAAGAGAATTAGATCCGGGTAATCGATTCAACTGAGCTGTCATGGAGATTCTCCACTTGCTTTCATAGCAGAATAAGAACATTTTGATGTTAGAGGAAAAGAACTTGATTTTGAGGCTTTAAGCTTCAGTTTAATTTCTTGCATATCCATTGTAATAACAATTTAACTAATTCACATAAAGTTATCATCTTGCTGAATTAATTTCAAATATGCATCTTGATTACATTTGTATTTCTGAGGCCTTTCTAATTCTGTAGGTTTTTATTACTAAGAAAAAAAAACCTGTGATAGAAAGTCTAAATTAACAATGATTGATGTGTTACATTTCTTTTCTATTTAATTTAATATTCTATTCGTTCTTTATTGATGTGCTGTGGTGGGATTCCTCATTTGTACTTTGGTTTTGATACTATATTGTTTAATTGACCATAATCTGATCATTAACTGTTAATTAAAAAGATAAAGGGCCACTCATCTTTTAGGTTGTTAGAGCTGCCCAAACCTGATTTGTCTGTTTACTGATGATGATCATCACAATTTGCTGATCATATCCACTGATCTGCTTTTGATGGGAACTTTCACCAAACCCCCTTTATTCTTTCCTATGTTTGTCAAAGGATTCCTCATGATGTCTACAACTCCCTGTTGGGGTGGAGAGTAGTGGGGGGGGTGGGGGTAGGCTGCTTGGAACTTCGTAAACCCCATCTCCTGAAGCTCCTACCTGAAAACTATTCCCAGCCTTTTTGACGTTGTGGGGGAAGTGGAAGCAGGCACTTGTGTTGTGACCCTGAGCATTATTGTCCTTTTGGATTATAGTTCCTTTGGGACAATTGCAGAAAGCAACTTTATTTATTTATATCTATCTGGTTTTGCATCAGGCACATCAAGCATAGAATCTGATGTTTTGGGTGAGTAATGACTATTCTTTTGACCACTACCTTGTCCCCATTAACAGCAATCCCTTGATAGTTTCAGTTTTCGTAAAGATCAATTAAGATCAAAAGAAAGATGCTACCTTGGGTTGCTTAAGAGAAGACATGAGTACTTCAAGAGGAAGAAAGGTAATCAATCAAGCAGGTGCTGAAGGGCCCAGTGATTCTCTCAGCAGTGGAGCTGGGAGAACTTTGCTTATCTTTTACTACTAAAGGTCCTTATCTTCTTCCTTACAGATATATTCCCTTTTCATCAAAATCTCTTCTGAAGCTTTGATTTTGTTAATAGACTTTCACACCCCATGCTGGTGATGTCATTACATTACATTACACAGTTCTTCCTGTCTTCTTAATGACTGTACCACAAACAGCGACAGAAACAGACAATCAATTTGATATAACAAGTGCTTTTCTTGAGGACCCCATTAACCTTTGCGTTTCTGTATGTGATTCGTGGAATCATTTATTAGCTTTCTTGATTGAGACGGACACGAGGATGAATTATGATTGCTGCAAAAGGGTAGTTTTTTGGTCTTGATTTTGGCACTTTGGATCTAGTCATTTCCCCAATTATTTGATACAGCTCGCTCAATTATACACCACAACTAGGCTCGGCTTCTTTCAGGAATAGTTTTTCTCTGTCACGAGAAAGTTTTGAAAATCTATTTTTATCAGTTATGATGTGATTAAAATAAATATTTACAAAAGAAGACCACAACTTAACTTCAATTATGGAGAAAAAATATGTATTTTTTATTTTTTTATTCATGTGTTTTTTCTTCCGGTAAGATGTTTTTAAATAAAAACTAAAGCCATTTAAGATAAATATTTGATAAAATTTTAATTATTTGAATTATGGAGAAAAAAAATGCATCTCTTTAACTGAAACTTAACTAAAACTCTGTATTTTTTCTTACAACAATATTTTTATAAAAATCATTTTTGTTTTTTATAAATAAAAACTTATTAAAGGTAAATTTTGATTAAAAAAATAAAAAATCATGATTTGATAATTCGCACTTGATAAAAGGGGAAAAATACTTAATCTAAGAAAAAATTATAATAATAAAATAGATATTTTATTTTTATTGAATATTTAAGAGCATATTTTTTATTAAAAAAAATGCATATTAGATTTATGTATAATAACTATCATTTTAATTATTTTATTTATAATGAATTTTATTTAAAAGTATTAAAAATGAATTTTAAAAAAAATTGTAGGCCAGTATAAAAAAAGTTCTGTCACTTAAACCTAGGAGGATAAGCCACCATGCCTGGCCTAAAAAAAACAAGTAGGCGTGCATGGATTTTTCTATTTTTTTATTCAAAAAAGAGTGGATAGCATGGTTTAATTTTTTTTAATAAGATAGATGAAATGTTATTTATTTATTTATTTATTTATTTATGCAGATGATGTATTGTTTATTGGTTCAAACTATAATTAATATTTGGTGTTTGAAAAGTTGGAAAATGAGATTTTGAATTAAAAATATTATTTTTCAATTTTGTTTACATGTAAATACTTTAAAAACATCATATAAATCTTATTAAGTCTATTTTTACCATAACAAACCTTCTAATCGGTTTAAGAATCCAAAATTAAACTGAATAAAAAAACCTTCCTAGATTCCGATATATAATTTTAGTAAGATGTAAAATTCAAACTATCTTCATAGAATTTCTTTTTGTAAAACAAACTCATTGACATTAAAATTAGTCTTTTTCATGATGAGAATGTTTCCGACCAACCCCTTCCTCTATCCTTTTATTTTTCAAGTGATTTTGTCTTTTTTATTTTAAAATTCATGGATTGAAACGTGAAAAAATAAACTTTAAAATCAAAAAGTAATTTCCTAAAACTACAAAGACCAAATAATGCATAAATTAAAACTTCATGGGAAAAATGGAAGTTTCTTTTACCTTTTGAACAAAGAGCTTTCTCTATTTTTTGTTTCTCTTGCTACTTACTCTTTTTAATTTATTATTTGTTTAACCATAACCTTAAATTTATTTCTGTAAAATTTATCTTTAATTAATGGTTGAAATTTTCTCCAATACTTCGCATTCACGAAAGCATGCAAAAAGAATCTATCTCAATAAATAAAATATTATTAGCATAATATACGAGGATAAAATTATAAAAATAAAAAATAAAAGATTTGATGACAAAATAAAAATAAAATATGGCACTGTTCAATAACACAGTATGGTAAAAAATGATATTATTTTAGTTTGTAGTTGTAATTACTTACTTATATATAGATCCACAATTTTATATATATATATATGTTTCAAAAATAATTTTATATTATTTTCTTTATCACCTATATTAATTGCTCATTTGACATTGTGCATGGTATGTTCTGCTTTTAAAATTTCTTTTTGTTTAGGAAAATATTTTTTTAAGTGATTTTTAAAGTTGATATTAAAAATATAAAAAAATATTTTAATATATTTTTAATTAAAAAAAAACATTTTAAAAAATCATCATTTTCCAAACACAGACTGTCCGTCTTGTAGCTATTTCATAGCCTTCTCTAGCTTGCACGACGACATGTCTTCAACCCAAGTACAAAGTAAAATCGAAAGGCCTCCTCTGCTTGCTTATTTTGCAGACTTATTGTACTGAGTTAACTATAACTCAGTTCTTGTAGGACTAATAAATTAGTTTCCATGCTTTCTGAAATTATATATTTAATCTTCATATTCTTAAATCCATTTATAATTTAATCCTTTTCATGGTTTTTTTTTTTAAGAAATAGCAAAGGAAAAGAAAAGGATAGATAGGTAGAGGAGAAAATAATATATTTTGAGTAAAATACCATTTTATAACATGGTCTGTCAAATGACTATTTTATTCTTTTTTCCTATAAAAACTAATTAATTTGTTTTCAAATAGAAATTAAGTAGTTGGTTCAAGTAGTTTGGTGTTCGGTTTTTTTTTAAACAAGGTTTGAATTCAAGATTTATAAATAGAATATATTATTATTAAGAGGGTTTTATTTTTTAATTAGTTGATCCAGCTCGACCAAAACTTTTAAATACCGGAATAAAAAAAACAGGGACTTAGTGATAATTTACCCTTGTATATTCTATTAAAACCCTGCTTGTTTCTGCGTTTCAAAAGTACTTTTGAAAAAATTTAAATTTATTTATTTATTTTAATTTTAAATTAATATTTTTTTGATATTTTTAGATTATTTTGATGCACTGATATTAAAAATAATTTTAAAAAAATAAAAACATATTATTTTAATCTGAATAAATTTTTAAAAAATATAATCTTACTCTCAAATACAATAATATTTGAATGAACGAGTAGTGCGAGTACATGGAGAATCTCCAAGGTGTCATGGAAAAGGATGGACGAGAAGATTTTGGTTTAAAAAATTAAAGGAAAAATAAAACTCTGACATGTTCTCCGCGGAAAGTAGGGTTGAAGCCTAAAGCCTAAAGGGAATCAGTCCCTAAAGACAGATTTTTGTGTCTGCATTCTAATGGTTTTTTCGGTATTTTTAGATTTTAAAGTATTTTTTATTTATTTTTAAATATCTTTAAACGCTAATATTAAAAAATATTATCTTAATATATTTTTAATTAAAAAAATCATATCCCCGTCGAACACAGTTTCCTTCCATGTTTCAGTACGCTGCATGTCGGTATGATGATGTGCAGGGCTGGATCACTGTTTAAAAGAAGTGGAAGAGAGTGAGTGCTTTCCGTACCTCCTGCCTCTACGGTGGAGCCGTAGTATTCTAGGGACAACATCTGAATGCTGACCAGGCCTGGGACAGCATTTCTATCCCACTTTTAAAAAAAAATTAAAATTTATTTTTTTACATTATTCTTTTTATTTTTAAATTGTTTTCCTATACTGATTTTTAAAAAATATATTTCTAAAAAAAGACTTAAAAAACAACGGTCATCATTACACAGGCGCTCTGAGTACGGCGGCTAAAACCCACTGACATCTAGTGCTCAACTTGAAAATGTACTTTGTGGGTGTGGGCTAGTAGGATCCCAACACCAAGTACGTGCGATTTTTGAGCTTCATTAAAAGGAAAAGAAGTCATATTCGAAAGCGAAGTACGAACATGATGGTGTAAAGGACTGAGGATTGATGGATAGTTTTAAGCTGCTCAAATTGTTCATGGCAACAGAGGTCACCCATGGCCAGTTCTTTGTAAAATACAGGGTTTCTAAGCTGAGGGAGCAGATGAAGAAATAGGAACACGTTTACATGCCTTGAATTGAGAAACATCAAGGATGCTGCTGCTCTGATTTCTCCATCAATCTGGTTAAACGCTCTTTCCAATCTGAAACCTTCTCTTCTCCGTTGACCGCCTGTTTATAGAATGAATTGAAGCAGACAATCAGTTGCTAAAATAAATAAGAGAAGATCGGAAGATAATGGCATGGTCGGGATAAATAAATAAATAAGGATGCAGTAAACAAGCCTTGACTTGTACGGAAGATTCATGAATGGATAGACTAGTTTCATATTTCACCGACCTCGAATGTAAACCCTATTTGAGGGACGACGTCAAGAGCTTCCACACAGATGAAGGCAGCATCCTCTTTGCTAAGACTCCCCTTCTCTGCACTACCCTGTCATCATCAATTTTACACAACTTGTAAGCGTTTTTCCCCAAATCCAGTAAGGGTTTTGATGGGCTAAATTCATGCCAGTGCTTCATCCATAAAAAAAAAAACATCAGGCTACCTCGTTGAAACTAAAATACCTTTTCAAAGCTGAAACCTTGTGTGCCGCCAGGTGTATCTTGCAACATGCCAACTCTGATGATGGTGTAAGGAATTCCCGAGGCTACGAGCGTTGATTCATCTTTCTCAGCCAATTTTCTTGCATTGTTTTTCATGAGAGCTTGTATGCCACCGCTACCTCTATATACAGATAACTGTACCCTTATTAAACCTCAACATTATTGGAAATTATGGTGTTCTCCTAATTAGACCCGGGGAGAAAGAGAGACAGAAAGAGAGATACCTGGGACAAGAGGATTACATGTTTTACACCTTGCAAGTCCCCACCATTAGACAGGAAGCCTTCCTGGTATGGAAAGCCATTTACATGGAGTCAGGGAAGCCCATTACTACGCATACTTTGAAGTATAGAGAGTCATTTACAAGTGATTGCCTTTATTTATCTAATAAAATGTTAATAATTTTACACAGAAGTATATACCAGCTTGTAATGATTTCACTATTAACTTAATTTTCTGAAGAATTTTATCGGCTTGGCTGCCTGTACTGAAAAGACAAATGGTTAAAAGTAAACAACAAGAACGCTAAGATATGAGCGTGCCTGCGTACAAACATATCAGTTCTGTACAAGGATTGAACACCAACTTTCTGTCTCATTCCCACGTGCTCATCCGCTGCGAGTGGGTGACAATTGACATCCCACTGAGATGTGGACTGGCAGTCCAGTTACTTGGCTGCTGGTTTGCACCAATATTTGAACCATTTCAATACTGTATATGGCCTCAATAAAGTAGGAAAAACTATCCAAAACCATATGCCTAGAAGTAGGATTTCAAAGCCAAATTAACTCAAAAAGATTTGACAGGGTGTGCTCTGGAGCGCAACCATCTTGATCAATAGCTTCTTTTGAAACTATTACAGGATATTCATACATTCTCATGAAATTCAAAACGCACTCATCTAGATTGATGCCGACATCATAATCTGCATAGCGAGCCCAGTTGGATTGATGAAGCGCACCTTACACTATGAAGTGCGTGACTAATGTCGGATTCCTGATAAATTTATTTAATGAGCAAAGTGCAGAGATAAGTAAGAGCTCTAATTTGATTGAGGATATGCTCAACACCAAGGTAACAGCTACGATGGTAAATTGCAAATCAATACTATCACAGTCGGCACAGAAACACATAAAGAGAAGAAGTCAGATTTCTATTGGCGAAATTATATTGTCACTGAACAGAAAAATGAGTGAACTAAATGGAGAAAACATAGAATTCCCATAAAAACGTACATTTGGGCAGATAATTGCACGAACACCTCTCAGAGCTTTCTTAAGGAATGGCTTGCTACTTGCATCTCCTGCCATTGACTTTCTCGCAGACAGATACACAAGAACCATGATAAGTCGATAAATGAAATCATCAGCCAGTTAAGAAAGATATATAAATGAACATGAGATTCTCACTGTTTAGCATGCATCTACCTCAACATAAGTTCCAAAAGCTTCCATGGCAGTCCGCTTATCCTTCACCAATGCTTTAACTCGAGCTTTTTTTACAATCAATGACAATATTATCATCTACATAAGCTAGATATCACAAGGCTTAGATTAATGTAATCTAACACTTGTTTAACCACATCAGTATTTATGACTGAAGCACACCTGACCAATCTCGCTATCTCCATCTGTGACCAGAACTGCGTCTCTGACTTCATTCTTTTCTGTGTTTGAAAAAGAGACCAGATTTCTTAAAACAAATGAAAAGCAATTGAAATGAAAAAACCATGAAAAGAATCATAAATATAAGCACCCACATATTGCTATAACCAAAGCATTACCTGGCAATTCATCTTCATCTTCCGTATCAGATCCATCTTTTGGCAGAAGATCAGGTGCCCCGTACCATTTCCTTAACTTGGGCCCCCCTGAAATTAAACAAGGAGGCACGGTCATTTCTCAATTATGAATCTGACCACCAAGGAATGCTTCTTGCTCAGACATACATTATGCTGTACCTTCAATGTAATCAAGAATTTGGTCCACGAAGCTTATTTTCTTCTTGGCTGAACAACGAATAAGACCATGACTTTTGGTACGGAATATGAGAGATGGACTCTTAACTTTGCATGGATTCTGAGAAGGGAAAGTGAAAGAAGTTTGGCAAAAAGCAGTTGAAGGAAGAGCTGTGGCCATTTTTGATAGACTATAGAGCTTGTGCTGTTTTCTTGTCCAACCGTTTCCATTCCCGCTTGAAAGTAGTAGATAACACTACAGCATTGCTACATCACAAAACCCTCCTAAAGTTCGAAGGGCCGTACACTTTGCTTCCCAAATCAAGGAATTTGTTAAATATGCCCCCAGGACTCAATTTCCTTTCAACTTTATGGCTATATTTCTTTTCTAAAATTTACTTTTTAAAAAATTATTTTTTAAATTTTTTTGTGTTTGTTTGCCATTGAAAAAGTTGATCAACAGAAAATACTTTCTAGTCAAAGAAAAATTTAGCTTGGTTTTCAGGAAAGTGTTTTCCTATAAAATTTGGGCAGAAAACACTTTCCGGAAATTATGAAAAATTTAGAAATATCATGTTGTTTGCTGATTATACAAATTTGATCCTCAAACTTTTGATTGTTATATATATTTTGTTTTTAATATTTATTTTTCAATTTCATCTCTTAAAATTTAATTTTTATATTAACTTTAGTCGTCATTTTTATAATTGTTATTTGCTTTTCCCTTATCGTTTTTTTATTAAAAATTTTTATGTATCAAATTTGATCTTCATTCTTTTGATTACTACTTATTTTATTTGAAATAATTTATGAAATATTAATTATTATTATTTTAATTTCTTCATCTTTTATTTATTTTTATTTTTTAAATTTGATCTGTATTATTTTGATTATTATTTATTTTATTTGAAATAATTTATGAAATTATATTTTTTTTTCAATTTCATTCTTAATTTCATTCTCATTCAAATTTTTAATTTATAAAATTTATTCCTCATTATTTTAATAAACTTAAGAAAAATAAATTATTAATAAATTATTTTCCAGCTTATTTTCTATGACATAACCAAACACTGAAAATTGTTTTCTAATTTATTTTTTATTACACTACCAACATCAAAAAATAATTTATTTTCTCGGAATTCACTTTTTTAAAATTTATTTTTAAAAAAATATTATTTTTCAGCAAACAACTAGTCGGAAGACAATCAATTTTAATTTCTTAGATATCTGTTTTTCTCAATCAATTAACATAAGGAGACTTCATACTCTTGCGTTGCATTGCATGACATGATATAATCATGATGACCAATGGTAACAATGATTAATGGTTTTTATAAATGGTTATTTAGCTCGTTTGGTATTATAGTTTAATTGTATTTTTAAAAACATTTAAAGTTTTTTTAGCTTTAAATTAATTTTTTTATATTTTTAGATTGTGCTGAAGTTAAAAATAAATTTTAAAAAATAAAAAATTATTATTTTAAATATTTTCAAATAAAAAATATTTTAAAAAAAACATCTACAATATTTTCAAATAAATTCTTAATTTATTTATAAAAAATTATCGTTTGGGTAAGTTGGGAACATTTTTTATGTTTAAAATATAAAAACCAATCTTTGATTATTTTGTTAGTGTGGTTTAAAATATACTACCATACTTTAAAGTTTAAAATATACTATCAATGATATTTTATTTTCGTACTTATTCAAGCAAGGAATGTAATCTAGAGTTTTAAAGGTTAGCTTAATATACCACTAAGATTTCGCATGAAATCATAGTTTTTAAACCCGGTCTGGTGATCGGTCCAATTCAAGATCCAGATTTCGGGTCGTCCAGGTCAATTTTTTTTTTAAAAAAATTAAAACGATGTCGTTTCAGTAAAAAAACAAAAATCAACGAGTTGCAACCGGATTTTTGATCGAGTCTTGCCGAGTCACCGGGTCACCCTAAGTTTTTCATTTCCTTAATTTATTTTAAATTCAGTCCGGTTCCAGCTTCGGACTGATCGAATTCTAAATCAACTTGCTGAGCTGAGTTTCAAAACTATAAGTGAAATAATCTTTGCATGCCGCACCGGATTAAATTTATAAACAACACGTATCATTTTATTTTTTTTAAAAGACAACATGATGCATGCCTTGGCGTAATTATCTTCAACTTGTTATATTATAGTTATATTAGTGATTTGATAACTATATCATGAAGAGTACTTTCATCACTTTGACTCTTCATAAAACATTCACTAACATTACGGGTAGACACATTAGTTAGTTATTAGTCAATTGATTAGAGACAAATTTTAATTTTAATTTCTATTATAAATAGTTAAATGATTTAATTAGCAAATAAATATTAACTTCACCGGGGAGCCTTTTAGACCTTTTTATTTTCTAAGCACGGTTAAATTACGAGGCAACAAAAATAAAGTTGTTTTTCTATAAGCTTATTTATCTTTTCTTTCATTTTTTTTTTACTCAAGTTGATTTAAAAACAATTAGATTTTTTATAAATAAATATATGGAATGTCCTACTATTTATATTTTATATTTAATAGTTTTTTTTATTGCTATTTATTTTATTTTTTATCTTATTTTATTGATTTTTTCTTTAATTTCGTTCTTAATCACTATATTTAATTTTTTATATCAAATTTTGTTTTTATTCTTTTGATATTCTTAAGTTCTTCCACTAATTAAATTTTGTTTCAATTTCATCCCTCATAATTTGATTTTAATTTTTTTCATGTCGAATTTTCCCCTCATTCTTTTTACTTGTGTTTATTTAAAAATAATATTTTATCCTTTAATATTTTTTTATTGAGCCACGGGTTTAAGAGGTTAACATGAGTTGACTTTAGTCTTTTTTAGGTTTTTTTATAAAATTATTTTTTTTTGCATCCTTTTATATTTTTTTTGGAATTGATCTTCATGCTTGTTTTTTTTTTATTGCTTTTCATTCTATAAGGTTATTCAAATTTTATGTTTGTTGTCGTAGAATTGACAAGTTGACTAGGTTAAGTTATTTTTTAGGTTACGCGCATGGATTGGCCAACACACCTAGCTTGCATGCATTTTTTTTTTATCGTATTTTCTATATTTATTAAGCTTGAGACTAGAGATTGGGTCAAGAGAGTTAACTTTAGTTCACAAATTTATTTATTTATTTTTAAAATATCAATACAACATCTTTTTTTACTTGAGATTTGTTTCTAATAAATAAAATAATATATCTTATTTAATGACACTTCAATGGATTGAACAAGTAATAAATTCTTGATAAAGTTATGAGAAATATGCTGTATTATTCGTGAGCACACAAGAAATATTTTGTGAAAATAATAAAATATTTCTCAACACTTCAATGGATTCAACAATTAATAATTCTCTCATGAAGCTATTTATATTTTATCATGTAAAGTTTTATTGTGCCCTATTATGAAGGTGTTTGTGGAAGCATTTCTATTATATAAAAAGGCATAATGATGCTCTTAATTGAAATTATTGGGAAAATATATTCATAAGATAATTGACGGGGTTGGAGATACTCCTATTATATAATTAAGGCATAACAATCTTAGGATCGTACGTGGTTTAAAAACCATGTTCTCTAGTTGCAATGTTGCATGTAGGTGATTTTTTTTTCATGTAAGGAGACATTTGTTTTGTAATGGAAAAAAATCGTGCATATAATTAATGGTGTGAAAAATAAAATAAAATAATTATAGAATAAGATTATTAGATAATAATGATGATAAGGTGATAGTAATAATAATAATAATAAAAAAAATTTGGAGATAAAGTAAGAGTTGTAATAGTCCAGCTCAACATGTCAGATATTGTCTGTTTTGGGCCTTACCATTTTCATGGATTTGTTCTTTGCGACCACGCATGGTACCAAAACGCGTCTAAAAATATTAGCAACCAACATTACTAATAAGACGCTGACTCTAGATGCTCGCTTCTAATGTGAGATATTACAAGAGTATTGTAAAAATATTATTATAGATAGAGTAATAAATGATGATAATAATATTAAAAGTGACGAAGATGAAATGATAAATCTAAGATGATATGGTGTAGGTAATAATAGTGGTAATAAAGTAGTGGAGTGATGATAATTAAAACAAAAATTTATTAAATTGAGATATTTTTTATTAAATAACCAAATTTATAAATTAATTATAAAATATTTTATATGAACAATATTTCTAGAAAAAATAGAAAATTTCTTCTAATTATTTTACTCAAAACAAACCCCATAAAATGAAGAAAAAAAAAAAGAAAGAGAAAAAAAGAAAACAAACCCCATAAATATTTTAAGGCTATATTTGTTTCCTGGAATTCATTTTCCGAGAAACTACTTTCCAAACTTTTATGTGTTTGTTTGCCATTAGAAAAGTTGGTCAACGGAAAACACTTTTCAATCAAAGAAAAATTTGGTTTGGTTTTCAGGAAAATATTTTCTTGGAAAATTTGGGCGGAAAACACTTTCCGAAAGTTGTAAAAAATTTAGAAATGTCATATTATTTGCTGATTATATCAAATTTAGTTCTCAAACTTTTGATTATTATATATATTTTGTTTTGAATATTTATTTTTTAATTTTATCTCTTAAAATTTTATTTTTATATTAACTTTGGTCCTCATTTTTATAATTGTTATTTGCTTTTTCCTTATCATTTTTTTATTGAAATTTTTTATGTATCAAATTTGGTCCTCATTTTTTTTATTGTTACTTATTTTATTTGAAATAATTTATGAAATGTTAATTATTATTATTTTAATTTCTTCATCTTTCATTTTTTTTATTTTTTAGATTTGATCTCTATTATTTTGATCTCTATTATTTATTTTATTTGAGATAATTCATGAAATTATATTTTTTTTCAATATCATTCTCATTTAACTTTTTAATTTATAAGATTTGTTCCTTATTATTTTAATAAATTTGAGAAAAATAAAATATTAATAAGTTATTTTCCAACTTATTTTCCATGACATAACCAAACACTGGAAAATGTTTTCCAACTTATTTTTCATTACACTACCAAACATCAGAAAATAATTTATTTTTTAAAAATTTATTTTTTTTTAAAAAAACTTTCCAGCTAAGAAATAAAAGTTTATATAAACAATCTTTCGGATTCCAAGCTTGTATAAATTCCAAATAACAGGAAGTTTGGGATCCAGAAACGTATCAGTGAACACAGCGTACTGGAAAAGCGAGCCATAACAGAAAGCCCAAACCATCTCTCTCTCTCCACTCAAATTTCACTCAAAACTGGTTTTCACATCAACTCAGTGGCACGTAACTGAGTCAACTCGGCCTCTAGCTTCTTTTTCCTTCCTATGGTGAGTTTCAACTCGCTCTCTCCTTTTCCTTTTCATATATTTTTTTGTTAATTTTATATGATATTACCTGAGCCTCAAAAGATGCAAATTTGTTTCACAAATTACGCTTGATTTTAACCATCATTTTCAATGATTTTCAATAGAGCTTAGAAATCCTAAATTTGCGCATTGCAATTGAATTTTCTTGCACTAACTAAAAAAAATCAGTTTCTTTTTTCTGAATTTATCTTTGTTTACACTTGATTAAGCTGCAAAGTGCGAAGTTTTTCATGTAAAATTCTGAACTAGGAAAATTACAGTTGCTAAGCCATGAAGTAATTTGGTTTTGATTGATCATGTGGAAATTAGGGATTATTTGGATTTTGATGCAATCTTCTTTAGAAACCTGATTTAGTGTAGTTTTTATGTTTCAGTTCTTTGTGATGGATAAAGTTTAGATTTTTTAGAGGTAAAGAGTTAACTATTTGTTGTGTGTTTTTTGTTTATTGTCTGGAGTTTTCAGTTTGTGTATTTGAGTTGCATGTGCTGGATTTTCCATGGAAACAGTGGTTGAAGTTGAGGGGAATGATGAAGCTAAGCTCAAGGAGTGTGGGATTCGTAACAGTACTTCTTCCTTGTCTTCGCCCAAGCAGATTTCCGACCCAGTTGTATACAAGCTTGTTCGGGTAAATTTCTTGAATATATCTATACTGGGTTCTTGTTTCAGTTGTATAATAGACTTATGGTTATGTATTCGATACTTTTTAGCTATTAGGTTTTCTTTTTATAGCTGTGAAATGAAGACTATTGACAAGGCTTCAATGTTATAGTAAAATTTAAGCAGGCAAATATGGAAATTGGACTTGTTTTGGGCATAAACATAGAATGAGGTTGCTTGTGTTAGTAATTCTGATTCAAACTAGTAGCGAACAGTGAAAAATTGATAGATCTACCTTTTCATCTTGTGCTATGTTGGGTTAGTTCAAATTGATAGAACTACCTTTTCATCTATGTTATGTGGGGTGAGTTCATTTTACTATTAGATGACGCAAATATCAAAATCTCTAGTGTTATTGATCTTTAGGAGTCAAAGAATTTGTTCCATGTAAACTCAGGAATTTGAAACCCTGGTGTTATTTGGATCACTTGGTCATTAGTTAGCTGAAATTTATAACCATCCGAGTATATTCTTGAATGTCCTTCGTAAGAGTTCTGACCACACAATATTGGCAAGTAAATGTAACTCTTGAACATATTATAGTGATGACATTGTCTGTGCAAGATGCCTACCACCAAGGTTGTACCCTGCTTGTGTAAATTCCAATTTCCTTAAGCATGTAGACCAAGTTGATGATTAATCATTCCTTGGCTTGTTGGCTAGTTTAGTAGTTATAGCTGGCTACCTTATCTAAGCTACTTCTGGGGGTCCCTATTCAGCTGCCTCTCCCGCATGTTTACCTGAACAGTCAAGATCACACTGGTAGAATCGAACTGCATTGGGCATTGGCTCAAGTTCCTAGACTGTTGGTTGGAAAGTGTAGCATGCTTTTGAAGAAGTAAACCAGAAATTCTTTAAGCGATTTGGTGTCCAGTTGCTAATAATTATCAATGGATCTTTCTTTAGTCAATTTCATTTACATCACATATCTATTTATTTTTGTTGTTTTGCTTGGTGTCTCTCACTCTAGCATTTAGTCTTTGCATTCTCAGAACTGAAGGAAAGACATGGAGTTTGAAATTTCTGCATCTTCTCCTTTGTAGTTTGTTCAGATGTTCACTTTTCTTTTCTTCTCTATCTTTCCTCTTTTACATCTCTGTGGCTGGTCAATGTCCACTTGCTTTATTTGACTTTCCTCCTCATCTGAGATAAATGTTATTATTGTCACTGGGAATATCAGTAAACAGTGCGAGCGATGTGACCAGGGTGGTCTTCAGTTTACAACTATTTGAAATTCTTGAAATTCAAGTAAAAAACACAGGGCCATCGTCTGGAATATCTTATTATGTAAATTTGTAACTGCTGAAACAATTTATCTGGTAGGTTGTTTCTTTTTAGAAACTTTGGTTCTGTTATTGGAAAAAGATAACAAAATTGATGACCACACTCGTGCTTTATCTTTATATGTGTGATTCATTGTTTCTGCTAGTAGGTTTTAGGTTTATTATGTTGGGAAATGTCCAAGTTGCATGTGGTTAAATTTTTGAAAATCTGAACCTTATACGAATCTGTTCCCCACTCACTCTCTACCTGTCTGCACATACACTTGTAATGCATCACGGTGTTAGGATCCCTCTCCATATCCCACATCCATGCTGTCTATCAGACTATGGTTGAACTCTATATTTGTGAAAGTTGTTTACTCTAGAAAGATGAGCTAATACTTTCTGAATTTTCCACATTGCTAGTGTGAAGACAGGAAACATAACAAGGGCATGCTCATATCTTTCAAGTTCTTTTAGCCTTTTCTTTTGAACTGTCAACCCTACTGCTCATATTTTGATGTTGCAGATTTAAACTCTTGTAATGTTCTGAATGGTTTGCTAAATTGATGTTACCTTCCCACCTTATTGTCAACATTGTTCTGTCTTTTCATTATGTTGATGTTAATTTGAAACTGTGGTTATTGTATCAAGGAGTTATTGAGTTTTATTGATCTCCGATCATGGTAACTCACCTGCTAAATCATTTAGGAGGATATTGTGATTTCTTCCTTTAGTAATCAGTAATGAATTTAACTAGAAGCGATCTGCATTAACTTTTATTCCTGGAAGCCAGACCTCTGTCTGACCAAATATGTGTTGGCCTCAAATTTCTTTTTTCATTATTTATATCTCAAGTTGCTTTCTTCATTGAAGTTATTATTATGAACTTGTGATGGTTGATGTCCCTATCAAATTTGCAGCTGGAAGGAGATGGGAGAATAGTACCTGCAACAGATGATGAATTAATGGAGGTAGAGAGTCTGCTTATAGATGACAAATGTGAAATGCATATCGTTGCAGACCCTGGGCAGACTGTAGGGTGCATTTCCAATGAAGGATCTTCCTCTGGGATAGCCCAATTAGAAAGCCTGGAAGGTTTTGTTTTTGTTACTAGTGCTACTTTATAGTTGATATTATATTTCCAGTTCCAAATTTAAGGTCAAACAGAGTTTTGTATGTAGATTCACCAGAGTTCATGCATACTGTGTCATACATGGGCTAATGTTTTTGGGTGTCTCTGTTTTCAAATCCTTCATTTGTCAGAATCCTTTTTCCTTCTTTGGTTTTCTCTTCTGGGTTGTGTCATCTTTATCTGTCCAAATAATCTGAGCTAACCATCTTAACTCTCTTTAACCATAAACCTTCCTTCTAGAATCATCAAATCTTCAAAATCAACTATTAGTTTTATTATCTACAGGAAAACAGTTATTTGAGCTTAATTTTTGTTCTCTAATAGAGTACATTGTTGTATGGCCTCTTCCAGTTCATTCAAGATTCAAGATCTGGTGTGCCTTTCAGTTTGTTCTGTGTCGTTATCTTGGCTGATCAAATAATTTTTTCTACCTTAAATTTAGGTTCTGTTTTATTTTACTTTCTGCCTGTTTCCCCTCTGCATATCTGAATGAACAATATATGCCAGGTTTGTTGCAATCTAGGAACAAAGAAGCTGATCCAGATAAATTGAATGCAAGGCTTGAGGTATGTCCGCTTCTTTTTATTTTAGATGTTAGCACTTCCACTTCACCAAATGCTACTGCTTCGGTAATGAATCTATTTCTCTCAGGTACCTGATAATTGGTGGCACCATGCTGTAATATTTTGTAATGTAGAGTCTCAATTGTTGAAATTAGTCAAGTCATCATTCTTGTATTCCACTTTTGAAGAAATATCATTATTGCTAATGTAGGAGGAAACTTTTAGTTCTCCGGAGATCATTTGTGCAAAAATTTAAGGCTTTCTTTTCCTACTGTTTTTCCCAATCATCTTTTCGTTTGTTTACATGTCATATGGGGCACATGGGTTTTAAGTTGAGGTCACCATTCTAGTGATGTAGGCTGTAAGACTTCAGTGTTGTCTTTACTGTTCAATTCTTGTCAAATGGTTCTAGGTTAACTCAAAATCAACCTGTGACAACCCTTGTATTTGTGTTAGATTTATAGGTCTGTGATCAAAGGTGTAAACCACAAGGATCTACTTAAATAGTAAAATTCACTCTCTGATATATAGCCTGGGTGAGAAAGTCTGCAGTGGGCCCGGGAGTTTAGAATACACTACATACTTTTAGGCAAGCCAGTGATATTGTCAGGTATCCATTTGTGTACCATTTGTATAAACTCTTCCAGCAGTTGGCTTCCATCCTGTTCTTTATTTTCCTTATTTTTAATTTTTTATATCTTCTTCTTTTCCTTTTCTGGCTGTTTTCTGCTTGTACAATTTTCTTGACATTAATTTGAACCATTGATGTCTTGGACCGTCTCAGCCTTCAAAATCTCTTCTAGTACATCAAGGAGATGTTGCAAAAGGTGAAAGAGGAACAGAGGCTCCGCTTAGCATGCGGATCTCCTTATTGTTCTTCTGCTTATTTGATTGTAGACAGCCAGTGTTGTGATCAGCATGATAAATTGCTCCATATTGATGCGAAGCTCCAATGTGAAATTCCCTTGCAGGAAACTGTCCCTTCTCTGGCACCAAGTTTGAGTGAAAGCCATTTTAATCAATCTGGGAGTTTTGGGGAGTGCTCTCATTCTTCAGATAAACTGGTAGCTGGTGGGTCAACTTTGTCTGTTGTTACTACAAAACCTGATTTTTCCAAGTTGAAGGGGGAAATATGCCTGGACAATCTATCAATAAAAGAACTCCATGAAACTTTTAAAGCAACATTTGGGCGAGAAACTACTGTCAAGGATAAGCAATGGCTTAAGAGAAGGATTTCCATGGGATTGACAAATTCTTGTGATGTTTCAGTGACTTCTTTTATAATTAAAGATAACAAATTGGTTAAGAAAGGGAATGGAGAAATCTCTAACTGTATGGATGGTTCCTATGCTGAGGACCCACCAATTGGCAATCAGAAAGACTTACCAACTAGCCTTGTTAGCCAATTGGATTATCATCAAGTTGTACCTGAAAAAAGACTGGAAAATCCCAACTTAGATGACAATTCTGGAAGTGATGATCATCAAACAGAACAGAGAGCTGCTAAAAGAGCTCGGAAGCCCACAAAGCGATATATCGAAGAACTTTCAGAAGTGGAGTCCAAAGAGTCTAATGGAAGATTAATGAATTTGGCTAAAAATTCTGGACATGGACTGATATCCCTAAAATCTCATGTTAGGCTGGTTAGAAATGTCCCTTTAGGTGGGAGAACTGTTGTTACAAGGCTGGATTCTCTTGGAGGATATGGGATTCAGGTTCCATGTGTTTCTCGGGTTCGAAGAAGCCGTCCAAGGAAAAATTTCATGGCTCTTTTGGTATGTATAATATGCATGTGATTAGATAATGTTTTTTAACTTGTTTATTGTTGTGTATACTGTCTTCATGAGATGATGGTTCTTGATTTTCTTTGGTTCCTGCTAGAACTACTTGCTGCTTTTTAATTGAAGTTTCTCTGAACTTAAAGCTTATATTTGTGGAGTTGGAGTTGCAATTGCTTCCCCTTCCTTTTCTTTCATATGTTCGATTGGGGTGTCAAAATCAAATTCTGATTTAGCTAAGTATTTTCAATTTGACTGATGGTGACAGCATCTAAGTTGAGCAAGTGCCTGGGAATGGTTTCTAGCATGCTGTCAGAACTATAACTGTTATTTTTTTCTTGCCTTTACCATCTCTGAAGCAATGTGAATCTCTGTGCACATACACAAGAGCTTGCATGTTTTTGGGTTAATATCATCTTGCTTGTCAATCTGCTATCACCTTTATTTCAACTAATTTTATTTATTATTTTTTTTTCAACATGAATGCAACCGTGGTTTAATGTGAATGGCTTTCTGTAGAAATTCAATCCAAGTGGCATGGGCATGGAAGCTACGGTAAAGAAAGCCCTTGGTGATCATAGTTTTCCACCAGATGATGGGAAGGAGAGCAGAGTCTTGAAAGCCAGCTCTACCCCTGAACATGTTCATCATCAGGTAAGGACAATTAAAACCTGTCATGCAAATTCAAGTAATATTGTAATAATTAAGGAAACATGAGGTATGAGTGGTATCCATTGGTGATATATAATGAGAGAGGGATTGGTTTCTAGCATGGTGTCAGAACTATAACCGTTATTTTTTTCTTGCCTTTACCATCTCTTAAGCAATGTGAATCTCTGTGCACGTACACAAGTGCTTGCATGTTTTTGGGTTAATATCATTGTTGCTTTTCAATCTGCTATCACCTTTATTTCAACTAATTTTATTTGTTTGTTTGTATTTCAACATGAATGCAACCATGGTTTAACGTGAATGGCATTCTGTAGAAATTCAATCCAAGTGGCATGGGCATGGAAGCTATGTTGGTAAAGAAATCCCTTGGTGATCATAGTTTTCCACCAGATGATGGGAAGGAAAGCAGAGTCTTGAAAGCCAGCTCTACCCCTGAGCATGTTCATCATCAGGTAAGAACAATTAAAATTTGTCATGCAAATTTAAATAATATTGTAATAATTAAGGAAACATGAGGAATGAGTGGTATCCATTGGTGATATATAACGAGAGAGGGATGAAGGGGCTTTATAATACTCTTTGAGACCTGTTGGTTGTGTCAATAGGGAGATGCCTGCCACTGCCTTCTAGACTTAAAGAGGTGAGCGAGTATGAAAAAGGCGTGGATCTTGTTGTGGTAATAAATTTCTGGTTCTACAAACTGGATTGGAACAGAATTAGCTTGGAATGCAATTTTCATGTGCTATGTCAATATTTTGGATAGATGAACGCTGTCAGTCAAATGAGTGACATGCTGCTGGATTGCTTGTTTGTCACTATGCTTTGGTTCTAGTGTTTTGCATTCATACTAGACAACTGAAATCCATGTTGGTTTGCTATATCATAAGAGAAAGATAATGCCATAACTTTTATGTTTGTGGACCAATTCCATGGTAGTTATATTGCTGATTGGTACCTGTTTTATTACCCAGTTTATAGGTGTGCCAGAGAAAGATAAGCAGTTCTCAGTGATGAGTGCGATTGGCTTGGGACATAACACAGAGCTAAAATGCATTAATTCATCTAGGGATTCAGATGACAATGTAGTTACTGTTCCTACACCTAAAGGTGGAATTAGAAGGAAACATCATCGAGCTTGGACTCTCTCTGAGGTGATGAAGCTGGTTGAGGGTGTCTCTAGGTATGGAGCTGGAAGGTGGTCTGAGATCAAACGACTTGCATTTGCATCCTATTCATACCGCACCTCTGTTGATCTCAAGGTATCTCCTTGGTTCTTTGGTCCATGTTTTTGTATTTCCATACAAATACATCTCCACCAAGAGTTCTTGGTACCCTTTCAATTTCAACAAGTGTTTTCTTTAGATGCAGTTTTGTATATTTTTTTACTGAAAGGATTTAATGTCCAGGACAAGTGGAGGAATCTGCTGAAAGCCAGCTTGGCGCCTCAAGATAACGGAGTAAGAAATTGCTCCTAACCCCCCCCCCCCCAATGCAGGACTTGTTGCTTAATGTTGATTTGTGCTCCACGTCCTCTTGAGAATCGTGATTATTGATTTCATCTTTGAAAAAAATAAAATGGTGTTATTGATTGTGTTTGCATGGACTTTAATGCTTTTGGTTTTCTGTGGTTAACAATATAGATGAATTCCCGGAAAAGTACTGGTGCAATGCCCATTCCTGCTCCAATTTTGTTAAAAGTGAGAGAGCTCGCGGAGATGCAAGCACAGGTTCTGCCAAATCTTAGCTCGACCAAGATTGCTGGGAGCACTAGAAAAAATGTACATGAAAAACAAACGGGGTTCTTGTAGCTTTGTATCTACTAGATTTCAGTTGTACAAATTGCTGATAACCCATGATGCCAGTTTGGACTCCAGTGGACTTCTTCTACCGTGGGGTTTGTGTAGCTACTAACTATTACAGTCACAGTTTAGAAACACCTTCGATTTTAGACCCCTTTTAGTTAAAAATAGTTCGCCATAAGCTTTCATGTAACTATAGATAAGTGTTATCTTGTGAGCAGAAATAATAGACACTGAAGGTTTTATTCAGGATGTTCCTTTCACAAAAATGCACATGATCTCCTCGTGCAATGCAAGTTCCTCTGAAGCTTTATATATTTGTGCATGGCAGCAGCACTCGTTGCTCGGACTTCAGTTGTGTCGTTGCCTTCAATGCTTGAAATTCTTTTGTATTTGTAAATGTATACTTGGCAGCAAATGGAAAGGGGGCTGATAAAATACTGAAACCAGGAACTTAATTTTAACAATTTTCTTGGAGGACCCGTATCGGATAGAAATTTTCACGGTGGAATGCAAGTTGCCTATATATGCCAAAGCCATATTATTGAATGTTACTTTTACGGCGGAGGTTTCATGCCCGGATTTTTATTTGTCAAAGAAAAGAAAAAGGAGATCTCTATTTAGTAATCCAATTCATTAGCATTAGGCTTCGGTGTTATGTTGCAAATTTAAATAAGGAATTGCTCACGATAAAGCAAAACATGAAGTATTTGGATTTGTAATTTATACACCTAAAATTTATGTATGTTGGATGTAAATGAGTTTTTATTAGAAAACAAAATAAGAACAATGAAATTGTGCGATAAAATGCATGATTTGTTGTACAAGGTTTCTCATAGAGACGTGACATTGTTTATAAGAAAACTTATTTTCTAGTTATAAATGCAATTACTTTAAGATATTTTGATTGGTTTAGTAGTCTTAGAAATTCTAGATATGCGTTTAATGAATGTAGTTACAACATATCTATGTGGATCATTAGATAAAAATATTCATATGAAAATTCTTTAAGGATTCAAAATACTTGAAACCTTTTATGATAAACCCATAAGTGTTAATTATATTAAACTACAAAAATATTTTTATGAGTTGAGGCAATCTGGTCAAATATAATATAATCATCTTAGTGAAAACCTCTTAGAAAAAGGGTCCGAGAATAATGAGATTTGCTTATGTATTTTTATTAAAAAAACCACATTTGGATTTGTTATTGTTGCAATATATGTTGATGATTTAAA
>Ga0307517_10001848_pt1 | contig 34676 bp, 19 predicted proteins | sample 23_EM_MG_FD_194515 | JGI IMG/M metagenome (GOLD analysis project Ga0307517, IMG submission 194515) | Populus trichocarpa ectomycorrhiza microbial communities from riparian zone in the Pacific Northwest, United States - 23_EM | ecosystem: Host-associated > Plants > Roots > Unclassified | place... | reverse complement strand
GTCTTGCTACTTCTTCTGCTAAGAATCTTCTCTCTTCCTGATATACCTTGATTTCTTCCCTCAAAGCCTTATTATGGTCCCCCACCTCCTGGCCCCTATCTTGCAATTGCTTGATTTGGGTTAATGGCATTAGTAGCTCATTCTCATTCTTCAACTTAAGCATTAGCTTCAAGTCAAATTTGTAATTTTCCAAGCTGTCTGAGTGATTGTTAGCTGCAAATATGAGATAAATAGACAGGTATTAAGAAGTAATATACCAATAGAATCTTGAACATCTTGTAGTTCTGCTATATTACAGCTAAGGTCTGGTCTAGCTACAAGTCGCCGGGAGGACGGTATAAACTGAGTGGGCTTCCATTGCTGGGTAGGATAAAATGGATTTGCAACTTGATTCTGTGCAAACTGAAATAAATTTCTCTTAGTATATCTCAATTTCAATTCTGAATATAACATACCTTGTAAAGTGAAAATCTCTTTTTTATAGAACTTCCCATCCTGTGATACCTGGTTGATTTCTCTCTTTCAGTTTTACTCTTCTTATCTTCCAAGTCCTCCCAATACTCCTCCTTCAATGAGGTTGAATAGCTACTGGAATCTTGTATTCTATTAGCTCACTAGTAACAATTATGAATGGATTACATAAAAAACACACCTTTATCCAGATTCTGCTTGTTACTAATTCTCATAGGTGAATGAGATTGTTGCCTTTCTGGTGTACTAGGTACTAGGATCTCAGGAGTACAGGGCACTTGTACTTGAGTTGAACTGGAGATAGTTTGTGCTGACAAGGGTAACTGTAAATGAGTTTTGATGAGAAGTTTTGATTTTTTCTGCTAGAAATGTATTAGCCTCAAACCAGAAAGCAATTATCAGTATGGTAAGTTACCTGAACTATGGTAGGCTCCATACTTTTAGACCTCATCCTTTTCTTGTCCGATTTGACTTTAGCTTTAAGCCAGCCCTGATTTAAAGCTAGCAAGAGAAATTGCCAGTTGTCTTTACTAATACTACCAAACTTCAGATATTTGGCAGTTTTAGTTGCATCAAGAACTGAGCTATTCCACCAAGTTAACCAGACCTTGCTAGCCTGATTACTAACAATCCAGGAAAAGTTTGCAGGTTCTTGAGGAATGCTATTAATGTTAGGTGGAAGTAGAATTCCAGTTTGATGAACTAAAGTTTAATATATTTAGTATGGGAAAACAATTCAATTTGAAAAATGTACTCACAAACAAAGCCAATAAGAAGATTTTTGATTGAGGAAACTTTCAATTGACCCCAAGGTTTAGGAATAAAGTTAGGGGGAGGCAAGATCCATTGTTGAGCTTCATATTCAGAGCTAATTATTGCTATTATAGGTGTGGGGATTGAGGAAGACATAGAGATGATAATATAAGCAATTGAGATAGATTAAGAGAGCAGGTAAAAGAGAGCACAATAATGTTTATCTGAGAAGCTGGAAAGAAAACTGAGTAGAAAAATAAACGGCAGATAAGTGTGTAGAAGAAAAAGAATTAGGTAGAAAAAGAAGAAGAAAGACAAGGAAGAAAGGTATTGAGGACAGGTGTTAACATACTTCTTAATGGATTCATATGTGTAACATTACAAATCTAAGACAATTACGAATTCTATTTTTAGAAATTATTGCCAGAGATTTATTGAATGAATAATAAGAAATATAGATTCATCAAACATTTCAAATTGATTTAGTAACAAATTCTATACCAAATATATATATATAGTCACTAGAATTAAACATTCTGATCAATTATTTTGTATAAAATGAATTCTGCTAAGTAATATGTGACATATAGTTACAACTATACCAGAGTTTAAACCAAAAGTAAAATATAACTAAGTTTTAGTTGTCATTATTAACTAGAAAGATTCTGATTATAAAAGATATATTGAATATTAGTAATACATGATATAGTATATTGTGAAGACAGATTTGTTGTTAACCACCGGCAATGACCCTATTGCTGGCTATCGGCTATCATACCTACTGTTCAGGTCTTATCGCTCTTGTGGAATGTGCTGGAAGGATGTCGGGTGGGTCATTGGAGTCATGAGTGCATGTATGATGTAATGATGTCTGAAAGCGGTCAAGAGATGAGGGTGGCGCAAGGGATAGGGCAGTGGTAGGCAAAAGTAAGAAAATGGCGTGATGACTCCGGAAGGAATATGTAGTATTGATTTGTGTATTTAAATGACTCCCCTCATCCCACGGTTATCACATAGGTCACCGAATATATGTCCTCTTTCTCATATCCTTTATTCCTTCTTTGCACAACCTTCTCATTTGATAGTGGTACATCGACCAAGAATTTTCACAAGATTTATAGTGAAAAAATATAATCTTAACTGAAGAATGTAAAATCCTACAAGAACATATACAGCTCAACCTACTAGAAAGGTTTTAGACTAGTTAAAGCAGTGAGCTTTAATTTCACTTAAAGTTGTAAAGCTAGTGAGTGATATTAGTATATATATATACACCGGATATAACAATATATTTTGCACGAGTTACAAGTTAGATTTCACACTGTCATTCTAGTTAGATTAGTAAACTCTTAATATATCTAGCTTTGTTGGTTAAATATATGTCAAATGTCTCTTTTAAGATAAGTTTATCTTTTATAAGTATATAAAAGTTAGATAAAAGCTTAAGGACTTGGTAATTGGATATAACTGTAAGATGAAGAGTATACTATATTAGTAGAATACTGTCAAGTGAAGTTTTATTAAAATAAACACAACTAAGGCTTAATAATATTCGTAGCACTAAGTTTATATTATAACTATCGCAATGGACAACAATCCCTTTGGTAAAAGCCTCCATTCGTATCAACTTTGGGTATAGTTTAAATGAATGTTGTAAGTTGGGAACTATCAAAATAAAGAGTTGTATCAAACTGAGAGGGAAATTATCATTAATATAGTTTGTCTTGAGAGAAGTGAAAATAACATTTTCTACTCCTTTTGACTGCGAGAAATATATATTTGTATTTGTATTTAGAACTATTTCCTGGTTGTTTATTATGCTACGCATTATAATAATATATAATATCTTGAATCATAGAGGTATGCTCATAATCGATCTACAACCTGTAAACCAACACCTGATGATAAACATATATACAGCTTGTTACAATTACAGCTCTAACTTTGTATAACATTTACCACTATGTTTGTATTATTTATCATTTTACAAGACCTGTAATGGAAGATACGAGAGGCCAAGGTTATTCTGGAAAGTGATTGACTCTAAAACAGATATATTATATTAATGGTTGAGCACGAAATACTCGCAAAACACTTGGATTAAGAAAATTTATAATGACAGGTAATTTGATATATCTGGCAAGTACTTCAAGTGACTTCAAAGTCTAGTTCTGCTAGTGTCGAGTATATAACCCCAGAGCTCATACATAAGGTACTTGTATTCCTTTCAGGCTATATTACCTTGTACAGAAGAGACTTATACAAGGGACTTTCATTGTATGAGAGAGCTTTTCTCCATGCTTTTACGTAGGGGTCACCTTAACCCCAGATTCTGGTAGTGTCTTATATATGATCATACTTCTATGACATACTGCTTTTCTACCTCGATTTAGCTATCTTACATGGTAAATAATATGATATGAGAAAAACTCCTTACATTAGAATATCGCTCTATGAATGGGAGGTCTTCGTACCAGGATTTTTATACTATGTTTTTCTCAGTAGAATCGTAAGTGCTTACTTTATAGTAACATTTTCATAGTATCAAGTCAGCAATCACAGTACCTGTATATTATTTTATTGTATACCAGGCCAGCTTTTTAAAACAATTGAGAATTTCGGAATTCAAGAGATTTTTATTGTACAATAGTATTGTCAACAGCGTAGCTATGTAAGTTGGGCTTTTTGAGATGTTAAGCAAGGACTAATATGAAAGAGCGATACTGTCAGTGTGAAGTATTCAATTATCAACTTCTTATATAACATGTTTCTATGCCTTCACATCTATCTCACAGGCTACATATTATTCTCATGTGACAATTCCCACTACTGCTAGAGCATCTCTAAAGGGGGAACCTTGGTCAAGAGTTGTATATTATAACTTTATGAGTATGGTTGTAAACCTAGTCTTTCGTGTTATATCTACCTAGTTTTTAGTATCTCATCAATGACTTCATAGAAATCTCTGATACAAGTACATCCTGTTTGTATTTGATTATACAGTAATGGATATCTCAATACCAAATGGTTCAATTGAAACTGAAACCTATGCCCTGTTGCAGTCTTTAAACTCTGTATCTTTAGTGGTATGGTATATGTTAAATGAAAAGTGGAGCTTTATCTGCAAAAAGATATGTTGGGTCAGGTCTACTAGTGTTACGTCCTGACGCTCCTGGCCAGAGAATTTGTGTTCTGTGCATCTGTTGAGTCCGGGACCTCGGCGCTACATCTGGTTGGGCCTAGTGCATGTGGATACCCACTACTACTCTGGATTCCATCCGAACACATTCAACCAATCAACTCTGGCTTCCATACATCTAGACTCGGACCTCATCATCATCGCACATTGGGCTTGACCAATACTCCTGAGTATACTCGTACTTGCAGCCTTTTCACTCTTTGAGCAAGGAGAATTTCTTGACTGAGAAAATATAGTTTGTACTGGCACTAGGTGAGAAGCCATGAAACCCGTATTCTTTATTTTGCGCTAAAGACTTTGAGTTCTATTTTCAGAACTTTATCTGCAGCCAGTGAAAATGCCAGTTCACTCTAGTCAGAAAGTGAGTGATAGCTATGACAGTTTCTAGTCAAGTACAGTTTATGGTGCTCTCTTGGTACTTATCCTCAACCACGACTAGATACGATGTACCATTTCACTCTTTAATCCCAACAGTCTACACCTCCCTTGCCTGGCCCAGCTGGAACACTCCATCACAACCATGGAACCAATCCTGACTCAGATTCCAGGTAGTTGGTAACCTCCCTGCGAGCTATTGACCAATATAAGATTTATCCCTAGAGGGCTATTATTAATAAGGCTACTGGGCTCAATGGGGTACCAGCAATGCCACAACTCAATGGCTAATTCCTCGACAGCTGGTTCACTGATCTGAGATCTGATTACCTGAGGTTGTTTGGCCCGATGGCAGCCATGCGGGGGGAAAATGTAGGCCTTCATAGCATTAACGCACATCAAATTCCCGATACTTGTAAGAGCGGTTTTTACTTTAGATATGATGGCACCCACAAAACCTGATAGCAGTTTCCTCCACAATCACTTGACCGATTCAGAATCTGAATTCACGAGGTTGTTTGGCCTAACGCCAGATACACAATGGCAGAAGATTTGTCTATGTCACATGAAACCCAGGAATCTGCCAACCGTTGTGACAGTAGTCTTTACAATAGGTAGCCTGATGCTCTCATGACTTGATGCCATATACCTTCACAACCATGTGACTGATTCTGAACCTAATTACAGGAGGTTGTTGAGCTCCATGCCAGCTACGCAAGGGGATAATGTAAGCCTCTTTCGCATCATGGATCCGCCAACCCTTGTGGGTGTAGTTTGTATAATTGGTACAATATCGGTTCCAGAAGCTGATGGCTGATTTATCTGAGACCGCTTGACCGATTTTGAATCTGTAAATGGGCCATTGATAGGCTTGATGCTGACTACGCGCTGGTATAAGGGACACCTCTGTCGCATTGAAACTTATGAAGTCGCTGAGCCTTGCGCGAGTGGTTATTATAAGAGTTGGTCTCCTAGGAATTTTGGAACTCCATAGCTGATTAAACCATAGGCGTTGGACAAATCCTTAAACCCATTACAGGAAACTGTTGGGCTAGATTCGCGCTTGATAATGATATTAGATCCATCCATCCACGATCAGTATTCATGAAGTTATAGGACTCAATAGACTACAGTACTGGTGATCACAGAACTCGGTGGCAGATTCCTCCATAACTAGGCTTCGTTACGGGGCCCCGTTTCCGAGGAGCGGGGACAAAATAACCTACGTTGTTATGATTAACTGGCTGCAAATGTCATCCAAATCGGACCAGAACTGATACAGATAGAGCTCTTTGAAGCTAGACAACTTCAAAGAGCTCTAGATTACTCAGCCATTGTCCGATTTGGACGATTGCTTCTTTAATCTGCAGTTACTAACCTGCCCTTGGCACCCCGTGTGTCAGAAACGGGGCACCGTAACGAACGCTATCCACAACTACTGCTCCGATCCTGGATTTGATTGCGGGAGGCTGTTGGGCCTGATGGCAGCTACGCCGCGGTATTAGTGTTCGTTACGGGGCCCCGTTTCTGACAAATGGGGCGCCAAGGGCAGGTTATTAACTGCATATTAAAAAAGGAATCGTCCAAATCGGACCAAAACTGAGTGAGATAGAGCTCTGTGAAGTTGTCTAACTTCAAAGAGCTCTATCTCAGTCAGTTCTTGTCCGATTTGGACGATCTTTTCGACCAGTTAATTAGAATAACCTATGTTATTTTGTCCCCGCTCCTCGGAAACGGGGCCCCGCAACGAAGCCTACGCGGTATAAAGAACGTCTTTGTTGCATTCAGACTCATGAGATTGCTGACCCTGGTGGGGGTTGTCTTTATAGGTACCATGGCGCTCCCAGAACTGGATGGCAGATCCCTCAACAACCACTGCGCGAATCCTGAATCTGATTGCAGGAGACTATTGGGCCCGGCCCCAGCTCCGCAGCAGAGTAAGTGGCCTCTCTACCGCATGAAGACTCAGGACATAGCCAATGCCTGTGAGGAGTCTCCTAATAGATAACCGAGCGGTCTCAGACCTTGATGTCAGATTACTCTACGACCACATGGCCGATTGTGGGTCCCATTGAGGGAGATTGTTGGGCCTGGAGGCCAGCTTCACAATGATGTAAGTCTCATCCCTCCGCGATCTATATTCATGAAGTTACAGGACTGGATGAAGTCATAGCGATCCCAGATCTCGATGACAGATTCCACCACAACCACAGCTCCGATCCTGGATCAGATTGCGGGAGATTACTGGTCTTGACGCCAGCTAGATAGCGGTATAAAGGACGTCTCTATTGCATCGGGACTTCTAAAGTCGCTGACCATTATGGGGGTTGTCTTTCTTAGTGCCCTAGTGCTCCCTCAGCTCGAGGTCAGATTCCTCCACGTCTCCGAGGCTGATTCTGGATCTGATTGCGGGAGGCTGTTGGCCCTGAGGCCAGCTTCAGAATGAGATAAGGTCATTTTCCCCTCGACCCTTATTCATGAAGTTACTGGGTCCCAGGTAGAGGTTGAGTCTATGGCAGGCTAAATGTAGAGTCGATGGTAGGGGAGAAGTTGCTTATGACTATCATGATCGGTCCTGTATATTAGAACAATAGAACACTAATAGTAGTAAATTTAAAACGCGGAGAGCATGAAATCTATTGTGACCCAGGTTAGGACAAAGTAAAGGGTTGAACCTTCGCTCATCACACCAAGATGTGGTCTGGCGCACGTGGAATCCTGATTATTTGGTGGTGTGTCAGCTAGCATCCTGACTATTAGGTGCTGCATCTGGTGCGTCCTGAGGATTATATGCCGGGTCAAGTTGCATCCCGTGGGTGGTGTCTTAGGCTGGTTATGTCCTGATTCGCGATTTGCGTTCTAGGGTCTGGTGCGTCAGACGCACAGAACGGACAGAACGAAAGGTATTATTTTTGCTAATATAAATTCACAGCCCTTCTCATATTCAATTGATTCTTTCAAATATCTTCCATCCAAATCCCTTGGAATAATATGATATTAGCTCCCTGTAATTGCTGCCCACTTCCAACCTGAGAATTGGTAATAAGTCTATTTTGCTTACAGCATATGCGACTTAACTAATGCACAAATACCCTATTCTCAAGAGTAATCATGCTTGTGATAATCCGCCAAGTGACACTTTCAAGTATCACAATATATGGTTCAACTGTTTCATTATACTTGGAATTGATGTATATCTCTATTTTTACCCATACTTCTCCTCTTTGACTTGAGTGTAGTAACAACCTAAGAATCCATATTTGTAGAGAATTCTATTCTTAGCCACCTATGAATTTGCCGGTCTCTTTTATATTGAGTTTCATGTATATTTACCTTCAGCCCTACCAACTCTCTTTGACTCCGCAATATTGCCACTTTCACTTAGATTCAAATTGTACTAAACTGGAATTTGGAGTTCACTTTCCATCAATTTATTCATATAGTACATATTTGCTTACTTTTAAACTTAATACTTTCTGATATGTTTCTTGTATTATGTATACTCGTCCAAATATTCTGTTCCTTTCAAAGAAAGACCATTACCACACCAACGAAAATTACAAGAATTGTACTTATCTTGGCCTCTAGTATCTTTCTGTATTCATGATGTCCTATGAATACCTTGACAATCAAGACTAAGTACTTCTTATGCTAATGGTGCTATAAGCTTTCTAAACAGACTATTTCTACATTCATAACTAGTATACAACTGAATTATCAACTCTGAAGTTTCATAGTTTAGGGTTTTATCTTTATTGCAAAGACCGTAATTGGCTTCTAGCGCAAAAGTAACAAATATCAGTACTTATAACAAATTCAGTATTGCTTATACTATCAGTTGCTTAAACAAGAGTTGTCCGTACAGTAAACCTGCTTTTTCGTAGCGTAATTTATTCCTCATAATATGATATAATAAAAAGGTTTCAGGCAACAGCAATTCATCTTTTGTGTTTCAACATTGTTCTGCAAATCATTAAGGGTTGTTTCGCCAAGACCAAGTTACACTATATATAATCATAAAGATTTACTAATCGGATAGAGAAAAGGACAACTCATCGGTTCGAATTCTATATTCGCTCAGCACCACTTTGCCTAAAGTGCCTTCTAATCTCCCCCTCGCAATTCAACTATTGTTTTCCCAAAACAAATCATTATTCTTTCTGTAATATCATTCTTCGATAATACTCTTTCAAGATTTCAAGATTTGCCTCAAAATGCCACGTCGTGGTAGACCATCAATGTCAGATACTTCAAAGCGTTATAGCCGTCGCCTGCGTGATCAAAAGCGGTATCAGCTTTCACTAGAGGAAGTAGCACAACCTGAATCTGACTTCAGTAAGTTTCTGCATACCTAATTCTCCTTGTTGTATAATTCGAAACTCAATATAAGTAATACAACTGTGATATTTGTTATTCAGTTTAACAATATTGTGAGAGACAGTTCGAATGCTAATTGCAAAACAGGTCATGTTTCTACTAATGAGGTAACTTATATCCGCAATTTCTTGCTCCACATATCGAGTTAGAAATAAAATGACGTTTCTTCTTTTCAATTACTATTGTATAATTCAACTTTGCTTAGAATTAATACCCACTTCCCAGTTTACACATATTCAACGAATAGCCGATATTGCTAACAAATATATCCTACCTATATTATCAGATAAGCTAATACTTGAGAAATAGGAGCAGCTGTCAGGAGAAGATAACACCGAGAATATTGAAATTCGACATAATAATGAGCGATTTGAATCCGCAGATACTATTGAGGTATAATTGAAGATTCCGTTGTGAACATACAGTGATTAGAACTTGCCTTTGCTAATTGTCAGACAGTCATGCAATGATCAACTGTCAATTGATCACAACGTCAGTCCGAATAGTCATAGTATACCGGCATTTCTACCGACACACGCTCAACAATCTCTATGGCCCGTTATCACCGGCATAGAGCATAGGCTGAGTCAACTTGATCTTACAAATTCAGCACATAATCAATTAGTGACAGGTAATCAAATCATATGTCCTACATTTATCTATCAGCACCGACTTTCAAAAATTCAAATACTAATTTAATATATTCAACTTTCAGATAGTGTTTCAGGTATGAGCTACGACTAAACAACCCTTTTCAACTGTTATAATCAACATATTCTAAACTCGAAAATCTATTGGGAAATAGAAGTTAGCTCAGCGAGAACTAGAGATTTAAGAGATTCTAATAAGAGCGAATATGTTGATAATCGTCCCATAAATGGCTATCGTAAGTAAATTATACTTTACACTTTCCCTAATCATGTCCAACCAATTTCAAATATAGAATTTCCTGAAAATACAAATCTCTCCTGAACCTATCAACAATTTATTCCAAGATTTTAAACATCCAGTTCTAATTTTAAATAGGTACAGAATCACCCCATTGGATACAACATTCACATGTCAACAGGTCTGAGAATACAAATCCAGTACATGATTTAGGTAAATATAAAATCTTCACAATTCTCATCTTGGATTAAACTTGTTAAAGTAAGAGATACTAAGAATAATATCCAATAGTGGAAAAAGGAAAAGTGCTTGTTGGTGAAAGATATAGTAGGAGAGTTGTGGATAGCGAAGGTGAGAGCTATATAAAACTGAATCCAATTAAATCAATACAGTGAAGATGAAATTTAGAAGAGATATCTGGTGGCAGAAGGCTAATATGAAATAAATCAGATTCAGAATTGGAAGACAATAATAGCAGTTCAAGGCAGGATTGGCAAGTTGGCCAATCCTTAACCCAAATATCACCAACTAGTTCAACACTATTGCAATCAGAAATGCAATACAACCAAGATTGGCATCAACATCAAACTGAATATGATTTACCCCAAAGTTCAGATTCAGATTCCGATTCCACCAGCTTGTCTCTGTCAGCCAGTGCACCTTCCGAACTGGCCTATAATATGGTTTATCAACTACTTACCAATCATCTTCACTGTAACACACCTTCTGCCGCCGCCGACGAATCACAAGATTTACATCCTGTTGTGAATTTTGCTCAGCTTAATCGCTTCTTTCAACATGATTTCCCTTTGCAGTATCCGCAACCTTCCAAATTCGGCTTCCCGTTCCAACTGAACCCTGATATCTGGAGAAGGATATTGTGCGGTATCTCAAACCATCACCACCTACCCCGTCAAATTCCCAGACTTGATCCTCAATCTCATCAATCCGGCTCGATTCAGTTGAATATCTCATATGATATTGATAGCTTTATTGCTAAGGCTACCGATCTTGGTATTGCAAAAGTTGGGTTAAACTTTCAGATTTGCCCTAACCAGTTACACAATATAAGCAAAGACATTCATCTGTTTATTCCAATTGCAATCAGATCTGAGTCAGGAACTTTCCAATCTCAACAAGTCCCCTTACACAAAATTCCCCATTTTCGTCTTGGAACGATTCACTCTGCCCTTTTTCTTCCACTCTATGTTTTCTTTCCCACGCTCTATAATCCTACATCAACTTCGACAAATTACCTCACGAACCAGCATATCAAACAATGGATGGATGATGGATTTCTACCAAGTTTATATCGCCATTATTCCCCTGATATTCTTCAACACATTCCGTCAGCTTATGATATTGCATATATGTCAATTTATGCGAGGTCAAAAGAGTTTGGTCAACAAGAATCAAATCCCTCAACATCACTGCCACGCCGGCAGGAGCTACATTACTTTCTCCAAGGGTTGAAATTAGATAAGATTTGGAACGACATGGCCATATTTAGCGAACAGCCTGGGAATGACCATTTCCAAAAAATGTTTCTCCTTCTAGATGCAAAGGATTTGAAGCTTATAACGAAAGCGGATTCAATTGATCAAGCCTGGCATTGCTTTGAGAACTATTTGAATTCCGATTTACAATTGGAGAAGTTGGACCGAGACTTTTGTTTCTTGGATCTAGCACAAGAAAGTATAGATCGTCAACCAGAACAAATTTTACTCTGGCAAACATGCTGTTTGAAAACCGGTCTTGAGAGAATTAGATCAAAAAGTTCGGGTATCAGAGCCGGAATATATAATTGGGCTCTAACATCGATTGCCGCAAATCGGACAATACAATTCTCTCCACATTCTGAGATTTACAAGGCCGGCTTTGTGTATTCACACAGCTATTCGCCATTAAAGTGTCTTTTTGAAGTTGCTGGACATTATCCATTTCAAAACTCAAGTTTGGACTTCTTATCACTATCACCTGAAGTGATCAAGGCATGGAAAGCAAGTGGTCCAGATGGATCAGGTCTGAGATTTGATCTTACCAGAATAGAACAAGCTTATATTCATGGGCGAGATCGTGTTCTTGCTGCCTTGGACTCAGCAATTCGCTGTAAGCGCTCTTTTGGTATTCGTCAAGAGCACCGAATTTCGATCGATCTTTTAAGTTCTATACAACTACGAGCTCAAAGTTTCGAATCAACAGGTCAGATCGCTCAAGCCTGCATAAGTGTAGAGTCAAATGAAATACTGCAGTTTCTACGCTTTAACTTTCTTCGTTTTGGGTTGGCATTGGAGTATACAACTCTTCAGTTGCGAAATTCTCAAAGCCACCACAGTGATAGCCATGGCCAGATGGTTCGAATGTTTTTACAACTTCAGCGAAATTCGATTTCCAGCACAATCCTTGAAGCAGCAGGAGATTTGTGGCGTGATTATCCTACTTCAACTTCACGGGTTCAGTGTCGTGGACTCGGCCTCAAGGTTCCTCTTGGTCTATTTAATTTTGCTTGGATTCCACAAGATTCACTAGATCTAATCACATGGACTATGGGTACTCGGTTTCAACAATCAACGGCATTCACCTTTATTCAACTACCAGCTCACTTACATGCGAAAACTCCAGTCCTTCTCCAGAAGCGAAGTGTACTAGCAATTCTTAATGATTTTCGCCAGGTCCTGTCAAAGATCAATAATCCTCAAAGTAAGCATACATACAGGATTCTCAGCTATCTGGGTACTATGGCTATTCAGCACTTTCGAACGGATATCTGGAGGGCATTGAACAACTTTTGTTCCTGTTTATGGAATAACGACGTAAAGTTAAATGCATCTTTAAATGGACGTGTCGGATTACAATCCACTGAGATAATCAATTTCAATCCATCTCGTTATTCCCGTATTCGTTATTCAAACAAGCATCAGTTTACTCTTCAGGATCGTTGGGAAATTCTCTTCCATTGGGATGATAGGTGGGAGGAACAAAATTTACGTCAAGCTTGGAAAAATTGGCCCTTTCGGATATTTTTCCAAACCTGTTATACAATGATATCTGAAGTCTGTAACTCTGATACAGCAAGACTTTGGGAATCGCAGTTAGTTCAACGACCCTTTGTCCGCTCCAATCTCGTTCTCCCGTCACCCTCAAAACAAAATATATTACAACGCAATACCAGCAAAGGCCATCAACCACGGATTTACTGGGTTCCTCTGAAGCATTGTAGCTGGACCAAGGAATCTACAACTCGACTGTTACCAAAAGCATATTCTCAAGAAGACAAATGGGATAATTGGGAAATCGATTATGAATTACCAATTATGAATCTCGCTTATCAAGTTGAACCCTTGTATGAGGAGAGAAAATCACCCATTGACTTTCTAACCCCAACAGTGTCTAAAATTTCATAATATAATTATTCTACTCACAAATCTCTTAATAGTATTTGTGTAAATTCTGTCATACCAATATAGGAAAAGTTTGTGTTTTGTATTTTGTTAGCATTCGGTTTTGTATTTGTGGGTTATGGTTTCATTTTTCCCTTTATCATAATTCTCATTTCTTGTCAGTTTCAATATGCAACTAGAACTATATTTGCTATTATGATTGCACACTTTAAATATATTTCATAAGTTGAAAGAGTAATAAATTACAAGTACTATATGAGCAAAAAGAATAGGTTTGCATCCTGGGCTTCATAGTGGTTCCTGGTGCTTCCAGGGTGCATCCTGGACATCCTGAAAAGCTAGTTTGCATCCTTACCGCACACGGTAGAAGGATGCAAAAACCTATTACTTGAGAAGGTTGTTGAATAGGGCAATAACCTGTTTGAAAAGGATTATAAATGTTATCGGGTGTCAGACCATTGACTCATAGTCAAATTTACCTTTCATCACCAAAGATCAGGTCTTGTCTTTGAATCCTGGTATGTACTAAGAATAATATTCGTATAAAACAGGAAGTGAGTGCAATCTGGTCGAAATTAAGAACTTATAAACTGTGTTCACAAACCTCAGATATTTATATTTGATCACGATTAAGCATTGCCAAGCCACTTTGGTGATTCATAATTACAAAAAGGTTCATAAGACCATAGTGGTGTATTTCTAATATTTTTAGTTGAATATTTAGTTGTAATCTCATTTGTCAGGATACTCTGGATGCAGCCAGGAAGAGCTCACAACGCTCAGGATATGAACTGGGTCTTTTTGCTGATATAGTAGAAATGGTGTAAAGTTAAAACTCTAGTAATTACAGTAGAATGATGACAATCTTTGTGTAATTAGCTTAGACAATCTAGATTTAATAGTTGAATTACGATTACTAAGCAATATTATATTTGAAATAACAACCTCCTACGCAACAATCAACAAACTCAATAGATTATCCATTTTACATGATATTAGAATAAATATATTCTGGGGTGCTTCTATGAATTGTTCACTTTAATTAAGTTGATTCAACTCATATTTATTGCATTTCAAGAGTCAGCCTTTCTAACATAATATCCAATGTGATAAACTACTACTTTTTATAGCAGCTATTGATAGTCTGGTTTGACAGTCATATATTAAATCTACCTTGAAGTATGGTTTTAGACTTATGTTATTAACATATAATTGACATCAAGTATTAATATGTAGCTTGGAAATACATATTCAATTAGGCAATTCAAGAAATTGCTTCAATCCGCTGTGTTCTCACTTGATTCCAACTCGGAGCTTTAATACCAACTTTGATTCACCAGGTTTAAGCATTACTTTGCAGCTGTGATAATTTGCTTTAAGGCTTGCTTCAATATACTATTTTGCAAATCCGGTTTGAGATCATGGCTAGATACTGAAACCCAATATGGAGCTTCATATTTACGTATTACGTTTTACTTCAATTGCTGATTTTCAAAGGAACCTCCTACATTTTCAATAATAAGTCTTCAGTGACCATTTTCACACTCATATTGTAATGTTTCCTTATTTGTTTCAGTACACAGGGACCTCTAAGAAACTGTCTCAGGTTGTGTAATTCAAATCATACCCAAAAGTGTAGCCTAAGCAGCTCTATCAGGTAGGTGTGCTTCAAGGTTGTTAGATAACACCTTTTACTATATCGCTTAAAGTTTGAAGTAATTGGCAGCTGCAAGAAATTGTTGCAAACAGAAAGGTAACAATTCAACCAAGTATATTGAAACTATCTATAGAAGTCAGAGTGTTCTTGCTCTGTATGATATAACTACTCAATAAATCTGTCAGCTTTTCCAAAGCCTTAGTGCTACAAGTCCTACTTGTATCTCAAAACTGCTATAGTATCCAAGCGATATTATGAAACCATATATAGAAACATTCACGATATCAAATCCTCCCTTCTACCAAAGATTGCGATATTGTAAGCTGCATATCAATGGCAAAATTGAATCAGAGAGAGGCACAAACTGGTATCCTGCAATCAAACATAAAACCCACATGATATCACATCATACCTCCTAAACACACAAGGCTACAGCCCTCCGGCTTGTATCCTAGTACCAAATAACTACACAAAGACAGTCCATCAGTAATGATAGTACTTGTACCGGTTACCCAGCATACATCGTTAGCTCCAATAGTCCACTGACCAAGAGCTCTATTCATCCCTTCACTTCAACTCGTTTATTGAATCTTAACCTATAGTACTTGTTTCCAAAAGCTTTCGCTAACCTTCAACTTCAATTAATAGCCCAATTAGAAAGCTCAAACAGCTAGTATCTCGTTTTAGGTTTCACCTCTATATCCTGACTTTATCTTCCACTAGCCTCCTCCATGGCCTATTTCAACTCTTCTAATATAACTGCCACCTTTACCAAGTAGCTCAACCCTTAATTATCACCTTCCAACTTCAATCTCTATCTTCTATACCAAGCGCCTAATCTCTGCTATAAGCCACTGCTTAAATTCCTATCATGAATCCTAATATACAACTTCTACAATAAATGCAAGCTTATATATCAAGTCACTACACTTTGCTACAATATCCAATGTCAACTGTCAGCTACCACTTTTTATATTAACACCTTGATTCAATAGCAAGAGCTAATTCCGGTATTTCACATAGTACTTTAACAATAATCTACAACATTCGATTTCACCACTCCAGGTAGGAGTTCTTTATAATGAAGACCAATAGTGTTGCCTAATTTAATGACTTATAAAGTTAATGGTGTGGGTATTTTATAAGTTAATTAGGCAAATCTTAGGCCATATTTTCACCCCATATCACTCATATAGCGAGTAATATTGCTACTGTTCCAAAGAAGCAAAACTGCCATTAATTATCACAAAAATCAAGATCAAAAACATATTTGAAATATCAAATATCGTTTTGAACAGTTAAACGTCTGATCCCAAAAAGTTGCAGTTGTTTAGAAACTACTCTATACTTTGCATCTCAAGGCCTCACATATAGCAATACCATTATTCTACACTATAACCAGTCCTACTATACTTTCGCCTCGATCTCTAACACCTAATTTGAACAATTAGCTGTGCCAGTCAAGTTCAAATTCCTATAACAACCCTCTAATTGATGTATAAGCTATCTCTTTTCTCTTCAAGTTTAATATCTAGCTACAACCTTGTACTTCCTTTACCAACTCAACTCTCACCTTGAACAGTTCACTAGAACCATATTCAGCTTCCAATACTAACTGTTAGTTCTAATTTTCAACTTTAACACTAAACTATCACTTTTAACTTTCATACTCTACTTTCATTGACTCCTCTCTTAACTACTTCCTACATTCAACTTCAACATATAGATTTAAATTGTTGCCCCAACTCGAAACTCTTCCTCGCTAACTGGTTCCAAAGACCCCCTTCCACCCTAAATCACGCCTCCCAACCCCCCCCTTTAGATTCAATACTTGGCTTATACTTTAGGGTTCAATAAATTAGCAGTTTCACTCTTTCTACCCAAGCTGCAACCCTGGCCGTCAACCCTCAACTAGAAATGCCAGCCGTAGCTGGAACTTGAACTCTACTTTCTTGATCTTGAAATTCCAACATCAAATTTAAACTTCCATGACTAACATTAATGACTTACTCTAATGTATTACTTGTGACTTTAGCTTTATCTACTAACAACTACTCTATCCATTCAATATCAGATTTAACTATCAGATTTAATACTCAGCTAGAAACGCCAGCTTCAATAGAACCCGTCCCACCCAAGTCTTAATTTTCACTTTTTTCCAACAAGATTCACTATCAGCCTCAATATCCTCCTTCAACTATTACTTTTAACTATCTACATCCACAGTTTACTTAAATTCTATTCAACAGCAACCTATTTACCTTAATCTCAATCTCCAACATCAACCCTTATCTTCAATCTCTAGCCTGTCTAGTTATCTTTCATAGTTTTATTTTACAACTCATGTTTAAGTCTAACTTCAAGTTCTTGTCTTAACAGCCAATGTTAGCAGCCTGCCCTAACCTTCTTCAATCAAACCTTACCTTTCATCCTTGTTGATAGCTTGAACACTCTACTCCTACTATCAGCTTCAACTTCTAGCTTCAATCTTTACCTTTACTAGAGTTCGTTACAGGGCGGACGGGGCCCAGGAAACGGCGGGCCCCCGGCCCCTTTCCTCGCACTGCCTTACTCAATGGCCTGGGGTGGGGTGTTTTTTTTGGCATTCCCTGCCACAGTCCCTTCTTAGGCCCCTGCCCCACCCATACCCCAGACGGGTCCCCATTAACAATACATGGTAAAAAATAGTGCCTGTCCAGGGAATGAGTGCAGGTGGGCCACGAACGGGGGCAGGGCGCGGATTACCGCACAAATACCCCCCAGCCCTCAGTAAGGGCGGGGTCTAGCAAGTGAAAACCTGCCCTGCCCTGCCCTGTAACCAACACTAATCTTTACTTCTAACTTCAATATTTACCTCCAATCACCTTTTTTTAATATCCAGCTTCAATATCTATTCTCAACTGCCAACCTTAAACCCTTTATTTCACTCTCTGCCTTGGCTCCTACCCTCCACATTTCCCTGTTATATCCAACTTCAACAAACATGTTTTATTGTTTACCATTCTCACTTTTTTTTATTAGTTTGACCTGATACCTACCAATATTGCTCTCATAATAGTTCTCTACTCATCTTTATATTTCTAAGGTCAGCTTCAACAATTCTTCCCTCTCCTGATTTCACTTTTTCCTATTTTATCCTCCATACTCCTTTATTTTCTATATAGAAAACTCTTTTTACAGAGATATTTTAAATTCCCACTCTTTTCTTATTATTCAAATTTCTCTCTCCATATACTAATCATGCCCTCCAGCTATTCAACTCTAATCATACAGCTTATATTCCAAACTCCTCCATTCCTTTCTTAACTTTACTGAGCAATCTCTCCAATTTCTTCTCCTCCTCTTTCCTTTCTTCCTGCTCCTTTTTTCTACTTTCCAACTCCTTTCTCAAACCCAATATGTCTCCTTTCAGCTGTATCTCTAATGCTATCTGTCTCTGAAGCTCTGTTGCCAACAGAATTCTCTCCTTTTCATAATGCTCAATCTTGCCTTTCTGAAATTGTAAACTCTCTTCCTGTGCCTGGCATTTGGCATTGACTAACTCCAGCTCTACAATTGGAATAAGACATTGCTTCTCTGTCTCCAATCTAACTGCTAGCTCTAAGTCAAAAGCATAGCTTGCAAGCAACTCTGTTCACAATTAGCTATCTTGGATAGTAAATAAAAGATTCATCTTAGATCCTACCCTGTTGTGCCTCAAGCTCCCTCAACTCTCTCAGCTTTATTGGAATACCTGTAGCTTTGCTACTACTCTCAGTAGCAAATACATCATATGGACTCCACTTTTGACTATCATCAAGTGGATGTAATACTTTCCCATCAGCCAGCTATCATATCATATTATTAGTTCTAATAGCCATAAACTCTGATAAGGATTCTTACCTCTGAAAGTGAAAAGTTTCCCTTTCTTATAATTCTCATTGCCTTATTCTCTTCTGCATCATGGTTGTCTTTCACATTCTTCCCACATTCTTCCTCTGACTTTGCACTTCCTTTTACCCCCTCTGTTTCTTCCTTCTCCTTCTCCACCTCCTCCACTTAACTTTAATTAGCTCCAATTGTATTCTTAGTTATTTGAAAAGTGTAAGACTTACTTTTCACATCAATTTCTGAATTCCCCAGATTTTGCTTATTTTCTTCAACTGTAGCAAGCTGAAAAGATGTAACTCCACCCTCCTCAGGATTATCATTAGGTCTATGTTTCTTTTCTCATTTGTCAGTAACCTGTCTTTCAAGTAAAATCAATTAGATTTTCAAAGTACCTTGACTATGGATTCCTCTGTCTGAATACAACTATTAGCCTGATTATGCCTTTCATATAAATAAGAGAAATTATTTACCCTAGAGGTTTCTTCCATGCTAAAAGACCTGTTTCTTTTTTGTGCTTTACCTTCAACCTTAACCCATTCATTGTGAATGCCCTGCAAGAGGTTCTTCCAGTAGCTCATTGCAATATTGGAAAACTTCACATTACTCTCCCCATGGCTGGGACTAGCAAGAGTGACAGAGTTCCACCATGTTTTCCATTCTGGTGCAGCATCAGGACAAATAACCCATTGAAAGTCATCATATTCAGTAGCAATATAGTTGATAGATGGAGGTAGAAGAACTTTGATATGTTGATCTGCAAATGTTAGCTAACTTTTAGTTCAAGGTACAAAGAACTCAACATACAAACAAAGCCAATCCAGAGATTTTTGGCTGCAATGGCCTTTTGAGCACTCCAAGAGGAAGGTGCAAAATTGATAGCAGGCAATTCAAATAGTTCAGCTTCAGAAATACTGGTAATAATTTTCATGGCAGAGGAAGTGAAGAGAGTGCTTGAAGTAGACATGATGTATGAAGAGGTTGGAAGATAAGATAATGTGAAGTAGAGGGTGATATTGAAGTAGATACAAAAGCAGTTGCAAGGTGATAGTGATAGATGGAATTGAAGAGCTAAAGGGTATAGCTATTATATAGAAAGTGTAAGAAGTTAAAGTGATAAAGAGTTTACAGCTGCAATTAAAACTTGTACATAGCCCTTTCTATAATTAGTTGAAAGTGAGAATAATAAATAATGCACAGCCTCAAGTATGAATTATTTACAACTATAATTCACGCTTGTACACAGCCCCAAGTATCACCAGCTGAATGCGAGACTTATCACTAATACACAGCCTGAATTATAAATAGTTACAGCTATAATTGAATTTGTACACAGCCCTGTCTATGAATAGTTTACCACTACACATCAAACTAGTTCTCAGCCCCTAGTATCTCCAGCTGAATGCGAGACTTATCTGTAATACACAGCCTCTATGATAAATAGTTACAGCCATAATTGAACTTGTACACAACCTTCTCTATAAATAGTTTACCACAACGGTGCAAACTCGTACTCAGCCCCCTGGATCTCCCGCTGAATAAAAGACGTATCACTATTACAAAGCTTTAATTTGAAATAGTTTCAGCTATAATTCCACTTGTACACAGCTCTCTCAACAAATTCTTTATCACCATAGTTCAAACCAGTTCTGAATGCCGACTATCTCCAGCTGAATGCGAGACTTATCACTAATACACAGCTTCAATTATAAATAGTTACAGCTATAATTGAACTTGTACACAGCCCGATCTAGGAATAGTTTACCACCACACTTCAAACTAGTACCCCGCCCCTAGTATTTCCAGCTGAATGCGAGACTTATCACTAATACACAGCCTCAATTATAAATAGTTACAGCTATAATTGAACTTGTACACAGCCCACTTTATGAATAGTTTACCACTACACTTCAAACCAGTACTCAGCCCCTGGTATCTCCCGCTGAATGTGAGACTTATTACTAATATACAGCCTCAATTATAAATAGTTATAGCTATAATTGAACTTCTACACAGCCCTCTCTATAAATAGTTTACCACCATACTTCAAACTAGTTCTCAGCCCCCAGTCTCTTCAGCTGAATTAGAGACTTATTACTAATACACAACCTCAATTATAAATAGTTACAGCTATAAAATTGAACTTGTATACAGTCCGCTCTATGAATAGTTTACCACTACAGGCGTACTCAGCCCCCAGTATCTCCAGCTGAATGCGAGACTTATTACTAATACACAGCCTCAATTATAAATAGTTACAGCTATGATTGAACCTGTACACAGCCCGCTTTAAGAATAGCTTACCACCACACTTCAAACTAGTACTCAGCCCCTAGTATCTCCCGCTAAATGCGAAACTTATCACTAATACACAGCCTCAATTATATATACTTACAACTATAATTGAACTTGTACACAGCCCGCTCTATCAATAGTGTATCACTACACTTCAAACTAATACTCAGCCCCACTACCTCCAGCTAAATGCGAGACTTATCAATAATACACAGCCTCAATTATAAATAGTTACAGCTATGATTGAACCTGTACACCGCCCGCTTTAAGAATAGCTTACCACCACACTTCAAACTAGTACTCAGCCCCTAGTATCTCCCGCTAAATGCGAAACTTATCACTAATACACAGCTTTAATTATATATACTGACTACTATAATTGCACTTGTACACAGCCCTCTCTATGAATAGTGTATCACTACACTTCAAACTAATACTCAGCCCCACTACCTCCAGCTAAATGCGAGACTTATCAATAATACACAGCCTCAATTATAAATAGTCACACTCACAATTCAAATTGTACTCAGCCCTCTTCATGACTCGTTTACCAATACACTTCAAACTAGTACTCAGCCCTGAGTCTCTCCTGCTGAATGCGAGACTTATCACCAATACACAGCCTCAATTATCAACAGTCACAGCTATAATTCCACTTGTACACAGCCCTCTCTATCAATAGTTGACCACCACACTTCACACCAGTACTCAGCCCGCTTTATCTCCAGCCCAATGCAAGACTTATCACAAATACACATCCTCAATTATAAATAGTTACAGCTATAATTGAACTTGTACACAGCCCCCTCTATCAATAGTTTACCAATACACTTCAAACCAGTACTCAGCCCTCTCTGTCTCCAGCCCCATGTGAGACATATCACTCATACACAGCCTCAATTATAAATAGTCACAGCTATAATTCAACTTCTACACAGCCCTCTCTGTGAACAGTTTACCACTACAATTCAAACCGGTACTCAGCTCTCTCTCTCTCTATCACCAAGGGAGACTGATCATTATTACACAGCCTTAATTATAAATAGCTCATCATATAATTAGACTTTAACTATAGCTATAATTATTAATTGTTTGTAGCTATAATTACTCCTAGTTTTCAAATAATATAACCCTCTTCTTTCTTTATATATAGCTCTTGTATTCCCCTCCTACTCTTTCTTATACCTTTCCTTACTCCCTCATCACTCTATTTTCCTGTCTCAACTTTCCCTCTACAATAGCATTACTTAACTTTACTTTACCTTTCTCTCTTGCATTCATCTTCCTTTACCAATATGACTTCAACTTCAACTTCAGCCAGCATTCTTGCTCTTCTTTCCAGGATTCAAACTGAGAACACTCCAGAATCTGCTCCTCCTACTTCCCACCTGGCAACTAGACCTACAACTCCTATCCATGAGGCTAATCCTAATCCTGCTTTGGATTCTTCTACCACTACTTTTCCTGTAAGTATCATCATTCACCTTCCATATTTTGTCCAAGTCTGGCTTTAACTAGTTGTTTACCATGTACCACAGGAACCTAGTACACCAACTGGGGAACCTAGCACTACACCCATTCCTCCAGCTAACCAGTCTCTTGATACAACCTTAGGTATTGGTCTTTCCTTCTCTATAAATATAATGAAACTAATAGCTTTATAGATCTTGAAATTATAGCTGTTAGGAAAAAGATACAGGATGATGAAAAAGCTCAATTACAGCTCCAGTGTTTGGCTTTACAGCTACAATTAAACTCAGCAAAAATGCATATTGCCAACCTGAACCATTTCTGGGGAAAGATTTGGAAAGATCATCCTGTAGGTACATGACTCTAGTTTACAATATTTGGTACTAATTATATTTCAGATTGCATCCTTACCATCTGTACCCCTACTTTCTCAAAGTCCTAATGCCACTATTGGGAGCTTCATTTCAGTCATTGATATCAAAACTGATGCAAAGTCTAATACTTGGGCTTTGAAAACAGTGGATAATAGCTTTTATCTGCACTGGAATGTGCTTCATGATTTGATTGATACCAATAGTAGGGAGACTCAGGATGAAGTTCTTGATGCTTGGTTCTCAATTTTGTTTGGCTCAGCTTCCCCTCCTCTTTCTACCCATACTGTTGCCTGTTTTACCACTCTAACTACAGAGATTTTGTATTGGAGGAAAGAAAGCTTTGCTGGTATGATGGAAGCAGGCTTTAATACTCTTCACAAATATTCCTACTGGAGGAATCTTCAATACCTGTTTGTTCCTCTCATCTACCACAGAAAGGGTATCAATCACTGGATATTTGTTAGAGTTTTGATTCACCAGAAGTTGGTTGAGATCTATGATTCCTTGGGGGAAACAATGGGAACCAGTCATCAACAGGTAAGAGTTTTATTCTATGCCAGAAATATATTTATTAACTGTTGTTAGAAAGTCTCCAGGTTTTTAAACATGCTCTACCAACATTCTGAGAAGCAGTATTGTGTTCATCATAATATACCTGTGGAGATACCTGAGAATATTGTGTGGCAATTCCAACAACCTCAAGTAAGTTTAAGCTATCAAATTGTGAAAATGAGTAATATTAATAAATTTAAAGCCTCATCATCCTCTGCAGCAGGATTCCTTGGACTGTGGGATTTTTGTAATGCATTCTATGAGACTCCTGCTTCAGGGGGATCCACTCAATTATAGCCAAGGTGATATTCAGGCTATTAGACGAAATATTCTAGCTATTTTGCATGCCAATATGCAAATGGGGATTGTGGATTGATATTAGGATAGTGAGGGAATCAGATATATTGTAGTAAAAGGAGTGGTGGATATTTCTTTATTTGGATTAAACAATTAAAATCATGTCATAGAAAAGTAAAATTATTTGAGAAATAGTAGAGGCTGATATAATGTCAGTGAAAATAGAAAAAAAAGAACAAGGTCAGTAGTCTAAACAGCAAGCCTGAATAACTATTGATAATAGTTAACTTGAACAAGTAACTTGCAATACTGGTTTTAATATGTAGCCTGAATATCTTGTTCGAATATCTAGCTTAAATAGCAAGCTCAAATATTTCGATTACTAGATCGTTTGTATGTTTGGTTAAAGCTGGTAACTATTATATCATAGGTGTACTAGTGAAATGAAACAACTGGTTATAACTTGAATGCTTATTGAAATACAGGTTTTAATATGTAGCATAAATAACATGTTCTGATATCTGTCTTAACGATGAGGATCAGATATTTCAATGACTAGATTGTTTGCATATTTGATTAAAGCTGGTAACTATTATATCATAGCTCTAATAGTGAAATGAAACAGCTGGTAGTAACCAGAATGCTCATTGAAACACAAGTTTAAGTATGTTGTCTAAATATCTTGTTCTAATATCTAGCTTAAAGAGCAAGCTCAAATATTTGGATGACTAGAGGCGTTTGAACATTTGGATAAAACTGGTAATATGTAGCTTAAATATGGTGTTCTAATCTCGAGCTTGAAGAGGAACCTTAAATATTTTGATTACCAGAGAGTTTGAATGTTTGGTTAAAACTGGTAACCATTTTACCATAGATCTAATTGTCGAATTAAACCACTTGTACCAACTTGAATGCTGATTGAACTACAGGTTTTAATATATAGCCTAAATATCTTATTCTAATATCTAGCTTAAAAAGAAAGTACAAATATTTCGATTACTAGAAATATGGGAAGTTGTGTTAAAACTGGTGACTATTTTATCATAGCTCAGATAGTGAAGGGAAACAACAGGGAATCAGTTGAATTGTCAGGGGGTATGTCAATCGAAATTGAACATTGATCTTAAGTATTAGAGTTGAATGGCTAGGGGTACAGTTTGGAGTTAAACGAAGTTACAGAATAAAATATGTAATTACAATACTATGTTTGAATAGGTATTATGAATAGCTTGCGTGAATATGAGAGAATAACCGCTAACGCCAATTGTACAAACACATGGTTGATTTAATAGCTAGGATAAATAGCGGTATAAATACTATGTATAGATAGGTGGTATTAATAACGTGCTTAAACACTTGAGTTGATAAATAACTTTGATTTGAAAAAGTAAAACTAATCCAATTGCTAGCATAAAAAACTGCTACGAATAAGTTTCTTGAATATCTAAGTCCAATAGCTAACAATAGATGTGGAAAGAAACATAACTCAATCGATAGTGTAAATAGCTAGGCTGAATAGCGGAGTTGAAGAGCTTGATAGGAGAGTTGTATTCAAGTGATTAGTTTAAATAAGATTATCAGCTACAGAGAATAGGTAGCTGAAATGGGTTACCTGAATACCTGATATGGATAGCTTAGTTGAATGGTTGAATTGAATATCCTGACTGGATAGTAGAGTTCAATTGATATATGTAATGGGTAGGTTTAATAGGTGGGTTTAATAGATAGGTGTAACAGGTAGTGTTAATTGCTAGGTTTAATAGGTATACAGAATAACCATATTAAATAGCTTACTTGAAAGGCTGGTATGAATTGTGAAGTTGACGTGAGATTAGCAAAAATAATACCTTGGATTATATGCATTCTGTTTGTCTGATACACAGGACACGAGAAGATTAATCGCACATTAGAGTGAAATGATTCTAGCATACAACACACAGGAAGTACCCAAACGCAGCACCCAAAACTCCTGACGTACTAAGGACAGAATCTAATCCTAAGGACATAACATAATCCTAGACTACTACCTCCGGATTCAGTACATTTACAACCAATGTTCCTGAGATGAGCAACGGGTCCCCTGTTTACCTGTTTCTGATATTGATTCCCTGAGTTATAATGGATTTCATAGTCTCAATCTATTAAATTTAGTACTAGTAGGCTTCCATTCTGCTTACATACAGGTGGATTCACTGAGAATAACGTACTCATAAGAAATCTTGTGACCCTTAGATGATGTAGCCCTGCTTACTATATGTGCCACCGCATCCTCTGCCCGAGATGCAAACATAAATGGGAAATTAGAACATCAAGACGTTCACTATACTGCCGTGTAGCTGTGATCGAGCCCGATAGCCCCATGCAACTGGATCCAGAATTAGCCACTAGTAGTAGAGCAAACCACTATCGCGTTGATTGACATTTGAAAGATATCTTTGAGGAGATTTTCCAGCATCATAGATTTTGATACTACAGTTATGTACCACATGCTACCAGATACCCAGCGTCGAGCCCACCAATCCCCTGCAATCCAATCCACAATCAGCATCGCAGTTGTTGAGACTATGCCATCAAAGTCAGGGATCTTTACTAATATTACTTTCAGAAGCGTGGCGAGAGTCATGAGTTTTGATACGACAGAGATAGACTCTATGCCGCTGTTTAGCTGGCATTGAGCCCAACAGGCTTCTACCATTAGATCCAGAAATCAGCCAATTAGTTGTGGAGGAATGTGCCATTGGTTTGGTGACCTTTAGAATCATCACTCGCAAGCAGGTTGGCGGATTTATGAGGGTGAATGTACCAGAGATCTACCCTTTATGGCCATGTTTCTGGCATTGAGGTGAATACTCTGCCATAATGAGATCATGAATTAGACTAATTGTTGGGATGGAATAAGCTATCGGCTTCTGCGATCACCACCCCACTATTCATGACTATTGCCTAATGGATAAAGGGCATGAGGGCAAGCACCTTATAGTACTGTGAAGCTGGTGACATGGCCAACAATCCCGGCAGGAGAGTCAGGTTACAATACAAGTTTACCTTAAACTATGTTTTTACCAATTGAGAGGGATACTATCTGGTACGTAAAAGTAGTAGAAATATCAGTTACAAATAGCTGACATTAAGAGTTGAATAGAATTTTGATTAGAAAAGAAAAAGAGCTAGAGCAAACTACTTAAGTGAATAATAAATATTTTTCACATATTAGTAATAGATGCATTGATATTCTTACTTGGATAGCTGAATAGAATAGCGAATATAAATAGCAGGCCGTATTAGTTGGCTTCAATAGCTAGGCCATCAGTTAACTAGCTTGAATAGCAAACATGAACGGTGAGTATAAATGGGTAGTCATATACCTATTTCCTATATATGACTTAATCACTATGGAGAAAAACTGATTTGAATAACTGGTTTCATAAGTTGGCCTTGATAATTGAGATCTAATGTGACTATTAATAGTTAATTCACAGAACTGTATAGAATTCCTCAATGCTGGTAGATAAATGGAAGATCAAACTTCAATACACAAGTTGAATATCTTGCTAGAAAAGATGAGGCAACAATATAGGTAAAGCAGGAAAGGTGAAGTACGGTGCCTCGGCAACCGTCTGTGTGAAACCATCTTTGCGATTTGTCAGCTAGCCCGGCTAAGGTAGATTCATGCCTCCGGGCACAGCATTCCCGCAATCGCGTCCATCCTTCTTTTTGCCCATCCTACCCTCCATTTTTATTACCATTTCTACCTCTACCTCTAATTCAGCACTATAGGGTTCCCAAAAGTTACACAATAGTTAAGCGGTCGGGAAATAAAACATCTGCTGGACCAAAGAAAAGTCCTAACACCTGACACAAGGAGCTGACCAAGACCGAGAAGCGAATGATAGTGGCATTTTGCTACTACTTAGTAAGCATCATATAGGTGGTCCTGCTTGTGGGCCACGGCTGGTCTGGGGTCAAAAGCTTCCTTGCTAGTACAACTGAATGCCAATCACGCGACAACCTACCACAGTCAGGTCATCTCCGGGTTCTCAGCCACCTTGAGTACTGTGCCATTTTCCAGGCAGCAAGATCCACTGACAACTGAAAGCTAAATAGAAGTGACTTTGAGGATAAATGTACACCTGATGTATCACTTGACACAGGTAAGCCAGAGTCCTAATATTCAAGTTGGATGATCTTCAGCACAAATAAATCACTGGTCCTATGCAGTTGACCGAGTACACCGAAAAGCAAACATAAAAAAATGGTTATCACTGTCAAGACCAAAGCTGAAGCCAGACCATGTTGCAAAGAGACTCAAGTGGGCAATAGCCCATAGAGAGTACACAGAGGAAGATTTTGAGGTAGTGATTTGGAGTGATAAATTCAGGGTGGAAAAATCTAGGGATCCAAGACAGCAAGGGGTTTTTAGAGTGCTTGGAGAGAGAGTCCCATGCTGTAACAATCCGATTGTAGGATTTGTATGCAAGAGGCAACGACACATGTCTAGGGCCTGAGCGAGCATTCGTCTTTCAATCTTATGGGATAGGAGAATACTCTCTCTTCAGATACAACAGAACTGGCGTGCTTGTCTTGAGTGATCAGTCAAAGGATAGTATCACTTCAGATAGGAAGATGAGTGGATTGTCGTGCTTGATGGAACTATGACAATAGTTCTATGTTTGTGCAACTTGTCACGGAGACAATTACAATAGTCTACGGGTCCTGTCTTAGATGGTTGGTACAGGTAGAGGGGGGTGTATGCATCAGCAAAAAGGTAGCCTGCGTCAGATCCAGGAGTGTTGCGTCCTGACTCTCCCAGCCGGGACCCTGCGTCCTGTGCGTTCTGTACGTCCTATACCTATAGGCCACATCTTGTTGCATCAGGTGCGTCTGGAAACCCTTGCCTACACTGGGTTCCGTCCGGACACATCCAACCAAGTAACCCTGCCTCCCATGCATCCTGACTTAAACCTCAACACCATCGCACATTAGGATTCACCACTATCCCTGATTCTCCTTTCAGCCTTCTTTGTCTTCTACTAGCCTGGATGTGAACAAGGAGTATTTCTTGGCAAAGAAAATATAGCTAGTGCTGGCGCCTGGTGAGAAAGCCATCATACCCTTAATCTTAAATTTGCACTAAAGACTCCAAGTCCGAGTCACACTCGTACTCAGAGTTCTATTTTCAGAACATCATCTTCGAATGAGCAAAAATGCCAGCTCACTCCAGTCTGAAAGCGAGTGATAGCCATAATACTCTCAAGTCTAGCATAGTGCCTGGTGGTTTCTCGGCACTTAGCCTCAAACTGGACGCGACGCGACACTCTTTTCATCACAACACTCAACATCCACACTCCCGGGCCACAGCTGCAACACTCCACCACAGCCAGACAATCAATCCTGAATCCGACACTTGGAGGTTCCTGGGCTCGATGCCAGCCATCCAGCGGTATAAGATTCATCCTTAAAGGGATATTATTCATGAAGTTACAGGGCTGAATGGGGTGGGGTGTTGGCGATCCCAGAACTCGATAGCTGATACCTCCACAACCACGGCTCCGATCCTGGATCTGATTGCGGGAGGTCATTGGGCTGGACCCCAGCTGCACAGCGGTATAAAGAACATCTCTGTAGCATCGAAGCTCAGGAAATCGCTGACCCTTATGAGTGTAGTCTTTATAGATACCTTGGCGATCTCCGAACTCGATGGCAGATCCCTCCACAACCACTGCTCCGATCCTGAATGTGCTTGCGGGAGGTCGTTGGGCTCGACGCCAGCTACGCAGCAGTATAAAGAACATCTCTGTCGCATCAGAACTCAGGATATCGCTGACCCTTATGAGAGTTGTCTTTATAGATACCCTGGCGATCGCAGAGCTCGATGGCAGATTCCTCCACAACCACCACTCCGATCCTGATTCTGATTGCGGGAGATTGTTGGGCCGGACGCCAGCTACGCAATGGTATAAGGTACGTCCCTGTCACATCAAAACTCATGAAATCGCTGTCTTCTGTGCAGGGTGTATCAGGTATCAAGCTGGCGATATTTTACTCGATGGCAGATATCTCCACAACCATTGGACGCATTTTGATTATGTTTGCGGGAGGTTGTTGGGCTTGACGCCAGCTTTCCAACAGTATAAGGTACGTCTCTGTCACATCAAAACCCAGGATATCGCTGTCTTCTGTGGAGCGGATCTTTATAGTAGCCCTGGCGATATTTTACTCGATGGGAGATTACTCCACAACCATTTGACGGATTTGGCTGCTCTTTGCGGGAGGCTGTTGGACTCGACGCCAGCTACGCGGCGGTATAAGGTACGTCTCTGTCGCATCAAGACTCAGGAAATCGCTGACTCTTGTGGGGGTTGTCTTTATAGGTACTCTGGCGATCCCAGAACTCGATGGCTGATACCTCTACAACCACTGCTCCGATTCTGAATCTGATTGCGGGAGATCGTTGGGCCCGACGCCAGCTACGCAGCGGTATAAAGGACGTCTCTGTCGCATCAGAACTCATGAAATCGCTGACCCTTGTGAGAGTTGTCTTTATAGATACCCTGGCGCTCCCAGAGCTTGATGTCAGATTCCTCCACGACCACTGGGCCAATTCTGAATCTGATTGCGGGAGGTTGTTGGGCTCGACGCCAGCTTCCTAATGGTGTACGGTCCATCCCTCCGCGATCTTTATTCATAAGGTTACAGGGCTGAATGGAGTCCTGGCAATCCCAGAACTCGATGACAGATTCCTCCACAACCACTGCCCCGATCATGAATCCGATTGCGGGAGATTGTTGGGCTCGATGCCAGCTACGCAGAGGTATAAAGGTCGTCTCTGTCGCATCTGAACCCATGAGGTCGCTGACCCTTATGGTGGGGGTTGTCTTTAGAGGTCCCCTAGCGCTCCCAGAGCTCGATGTCAGATTCCTCCACGACCAATGGGCCGATTCTGGATCTGATTGCGGGTGATTGTTGGGCTCGACGCCAGCTTCACAATGGTGTAAGGTCCATCCCTCCGCGACTTTTATTCATGAAGTTACAGGGCTGAATGGAGTCCTGGCGATCGCAGAACTCGATGACTGATTCCTCCACAACCTAGGCTCCGATCCTGAATCTGATTGCGGGAGATTGTTGGACTCGACGCCAGCTACGCAGCGGTATTAAGGATGTCTCTGTCGCATCAGAGCTCAGGAAATCGATGACCCTTGTGAGAGTTGTCTTTATAGATACCCTGGCGCTCCCAGAGCTTGATGTCAGATTCCTCCACGACCACTGGGCCAATTCTGAATCTGATTGCGGGAGGTTGTTGGCCTCGATGCCAGCATGACAACTTGAATTATATAAGATCTTCTCTCTGTGACTTTTACTCATGAAGTTACAGTGTCCCGGGTAGGTGTTGAGTACCGGGTAAAGGTTGAGTACCGGGTAAAGGTTGAGTACCGGGTAAAGGTCGAGTCCCGGGTAGGGCAGCCTTAGGGGTTGCATATGAGTATCATCATCAGTCCTGTATATTAGAACAATAGAAAACTAGTAGTAGTATATTTAATATACTGAGAGCATGAAATCTATTATGACCCTGGTCAGGAAAAGTAAAGGGGGCACCCTTCAAGTTCGCTTATTTCAGGAAGATGAGTACTGAATGCACTGTATCCGGAAGAGGAGGTCTGACGTCGGGTTGCATCCTGAAGATTAGGTGCTGCGTCTGGTGCGTCCTGAGGATTAGGTACTGCGTCAGGTTGACTCACGCGCATTGTGTGATAGGGTGGTTGCTGCCTGGTTCGCGATTTGCGTTCCAGCGTCAGGTGCGTCAGACGCACAGTACGCAAGGTATTATTTTTGCTGATGGGTAAAGGGAGAAAAGCTTAATCGTATTGCAATATCTTTCGTAAAGAAAAGTACTTAGGTGGTTGCGTGAAGATTCTATCTCTTGGTCGGTTTGTTTTTTTGTTTTTTTCTTTATCTTTATTTATTTGATATCTGGTATTTATTGTTTATGGTACAAGAACTCGCATGCAGCGCGAGCTATGGCGTAAAGAAAACCTTGAATCCAACAACCGCCTGCTTCACCTCTTCATAGGAAAAATCAAACACGCCGAATCCATAGGGAAATCCCCCTCGTCTAGCATCTATGATAATATACCCCAGAGATGTAAGGAAACAATTCATAGAGACATACAGGAGAGTGCACCAAACCTTTCCGCAGGCTCACCTTAAGACAAAACAAATGATTACTTTGCAAAGGATGGACAGGGGCCGGGGGGGAGAGTAATGTGATCACGTAATAGGGGAAACCCGCAGGACTTCTGAGACGACATTTGTAACTATGAACATACGGGGGCGCCGCGAATAAAATCCATCCCAGGTGTTGGACACCAGGCATGGAGGTAGTGCAATACCACGACTGGGTGTAAACGAGGAGGAGCACGACTATCGGGGGAGCATGATGAGGTAGCAAGGTGCCAGCTCCGGTAGCAGTACGGTGCAAGCGGATAGAATAGGGAGGTGGATGAAGAAAGCGTTGCGAGCGGGCTAGCCACAACCAACAAACGGGTTATAGCAAGGGCTTTAGTGACGAAGACAAGACAGAGGCGGGACCGCGATGTTACTAACCGAGGCTTTCGCGAGCAGAGGTATAAGCCCAGCAAGCCGAGGCCTACATTGACAGAGAGTTCAACACCGTAACGCCAACAGTGAACGAAGCGAGAATCTCTGGGACCATGCAAACACTAAGCCAGGTCCAAAACACGTACAGGGTCAGGTGAAGAAGCGAACTTCATGAGCGTGTCAACAACGAACGCGAATAATAAAACCGGGAAGGGCAGGCTGACGGGCCCCAGAAGACGTTGGAAGGTGGCTTAAAGTCAACTCCCAGGCCGTAGCCATCATGGGAGAAGCGAGGTAGGTAGGGAAAAGTGTGGATGATTTCTCGTGGTGTTGAGATTTCAATCACCAGAGGTGCAGGAGAGATTGTTCGTGCCTATCTAATGGTTGTTTTATTTCTTTCTTTCTTTCTGTTTTTGTAATCTTGCTTTCATTGTTTCTAGGTACAAAAAGCCTCATGCAGCACAAGCTATGGAGGAACAAAACCAATAAATCCAAACAAGTAACAAAGGACAATCATGGCACGGTTAAATATCCACTCTCGTGGGTGGTTGGTTTTCCACCGTAGGGCCGTAGGGCGAGTCTAACAGAAAGGAAAGGAAAGTCATACAACTCATACGAAAGGAAAGCCTACACAAGTTACAAGACAGAAATCCCTCGAATGCCACTATTAAGCCTCAGCCAGGGAAAATACTCGAAACACAGGGGGTGTCCGAATGGGGGGAGAGAGAGAACAAGGTGGGGAAGAGGGGGTAGTGGTTGGCGGAAACATGGTTGGGGGAAAACCCGTGGAGGTGAAGCTGAAGTAGGCGACGAGCAGGTTCAGAAGGGGGAGAGTGAACCAGAGGGGGGCCTCCTGACCAACACGAGTGACGCAGTGGAGGAGACCTGCGCTGGCGCCTTGCCTGGCTGGGCAGGTGAGGATGGCGTGTTCAAACGTTTCAGGTTCCAAGCCGCAGCGGGCGCAGGTGGTGTCAGCTTCAGGGGCCCTCCAGGAGGGGTGGGCACCCAGATAACCTTTCCCGGCTCTCATCTGCTGGATTCTCCCCACAGTGAACTTGTTGAGAGCAATGAACGGCCGAGGGTGCAGGGAGAGGGGATGGTGGTAATATGTCGGTGGGGGGAAGAGTCAAGACCAGTTCACGATGGGCGCGTCCCAGACCCTTTTTTTCAGGGCAGAATATGTGCTCGTCATCAGGGATTGCGGGGGGAGGTGGGCCCAAAAATCGGGGACCTGGTGCGCATTTATCATGGGCATCCTTGACAGGCGGCCGGTAAAGGCAATAGTCCTGTGGGCCTCTGTGTCTATTGGGAGGTGGTTCTGGAGTGGGGGAGAGGGGCGGGGGGGTCTTCCATTTAGGGGGAGGTATACCGATGAAAGGCCCTTGGTGCAGGTTCTTGAGCTGTCCAGGGCCAAGTATGGGGAGAGGGAGTAGAAGGAGGAGTGTAGTAATGCAGTTGTTGGCTTGACAAAGGGCGGGAGCAGACTGCCCTGCGGGCAGCTAGTCTCTGCCTCAGGGAGACTGGAAGGGGGATAGGTGTAACAATCCTATTATAGTCAGGTATGCAACAGGCAACGATAGTTGTTTCTTAAGTGAGCAATTCCCCTTCGTCTATCGTAGGACGTACGGAAGTACTATCACTTCAGATAGTAAGGAACTGGCTTGCGTGTCCTGAGTGATCCGTCGGAGGATACTATCTCATCAGATAGTAAGATGAGTGGATTGTCGTGCTTGATACAACTATCACAATAGTCATATGTTCGAGCGGCCCGTCGAGACTATCACAATAGTCTCCGGGTTCTTAAGACGTAGGCTTTGGTAGAAGAGAAGTGTATAGAAAGAAAGTAAAAGTAATCGTATTGCAATATCTTAAGTATAGAAAAGTACTTAGATGGTTGCGTGAAGATCCTATCGCTTGGTCGTTTTTTTTTTTTTTTTTGTAATTATGCGTTCATTGTTTTTTAGGTACAAAAAGCCTGATGCAGCGCTAGCTATGGAGAGAACAAAACCTATAAATCCAAACAAAATAACAAAGGAAAGTCACGGCACCAATAAATATCCACTATCGCGAAGGTTTCTCCTCCGCCGGGCCAGCGGCCACCTATA
>Ga0307517_10001847_pt1 | contig 34677 bp, 18 predicted proteins | sample 23_EM_MG_FD_194515 | JGI IMG/M metagenome (GOLD analysis project Ga0307517, IMG submission 194515) | Populus trichocarpa ectomycorrhiza microbial communities from riparian zone in the Pacific Northwest, United States - 23_EM | ecosystem: Host-associated > Plants > Roots > Unclassified | place... | reverse complement strand
CCCCCCCCCCGTAATTAAGATTCTATAGAAGAAAATTCATTTCTACCAAGAAAATAGAAGAAAAGATTACTGATAGGAATCGAGAAAAACAAAAACAAAAACTGACCTTGCGATATGGCCACCTATCAAGACCATTGTCACGGCAGATTTTCTTAAGCACACTGACACAGACGCCTGCTCGAATAATTACACAAAATATTAATAAAAAATAAATAATTTGAAACTTGAAAGTTCAAATGTGAGATGAAGGGAGAGAGGTACCGAGATTGTTAGCGGCATCGGAGAGAGGAAGAGAGAAGTGCTTGGAGATGGCTTCCCAGGAGGGCGGTTTTGATTGATTCGGTTGCTGCTGCTGCTGGATATTCATTTTGTTTGAATAACTTTAAAATCAATCTAAAAGCCCAAAAATATAATCAAGGGTTTCTTTAATCCGTGAGAGTGATGAGAAGAGATTCGAGCTATGGATGGATGGATGCTGTTTTCTGTGTTTTTTTCCCTTGTTTCTTTTTTATTGTGACGGCCGGTAACCTAAAGGGGGTGTTGGAGTCCGACTCGAGCGCTCTCTCTCTCTCTCTCTCTCTCTCTCTCTATATATATATATATATATAAAATTATTTTTAAATTATTTTTTATTTTAAAATATATTAAAATAATATTGTTTTTTTAATTTATTTTAAACATTAGCAAATTAAAATAATTTAAAATTTCTAAAAATAAAAAAAAATTAGTTTATGTTCTTTTATCAGGGAATTCCTGTACGTGTTTGTAATTAATTGAAGAATCATTTAATAAATATAAGTTCCTTGATTTTGAATGGTTAAGTTAATTTTTTGTATTCAAATTATTTGATTATATTGCAAGTTTTTGATTTGCTTTTTTTAACATATAAATGATCACATAATTTTAAAATTTATATTTGAAAGACATCATTATAAGTTTTTTTAGTCTAGAAATACAAGTGTGAAATTTTAGGAATAGTACTAATATCAAATTTAACATATAACTTTAAAATTAAAAGTTTTTTTAGTTGGGGATGGTCATGAAAAACCTCAAAACAACTATATAATTATATTTTTTATAGAATTATCTTCTTATGAGATATTTTTTTTCTTTTTAAAAATTAATAGAATTACTCTAGTGATTCTCATTACTTTAGTTTTACTGTTATAAATCATTTTATTTAATAGCTGATGCACATACACCTTTAGTATAAAGTTTGAGAATAAGCGAAAAGAAGAAACTACTCCCTCATCTTTTTCTTCAATTTATCTCAGTCATTGATTTTTTATTTTCCTTACCTTTCACACGTCCTTTTCAACTATTTTCATCAAACAAATGCTTGACCTTTCAATCTAATTGCAATTAATTTAACTCGTGTTTGCTCAAGAACCTTTTTATACTTAAAAATTTCCAGATCTGACCTCTTCCACTTATAAGGTTCAATCTATCTATAAACTCGTCTACCTATAAGGTTCCAACAAACTTAGAAATTTTGATGGGAAACCTAAAATCCCTAGATTTGACCTCTTTCTTATCACGAGGTTGTCTTCTCTATTCGTGTTTTGGGTTTCAATACTAGCCAATGACCCATGATCACTCTTTTGGGTTTGTTCTTGTTGCTCTTTCTTCTCTAATCTACGAGTCAATTCTGTAATCTATTATTGTATATCTTCCATGATAAGCTCTTGAAGGTTTCTCTTAAAGAAAAGTCTCCTCATCCTTTTTTTGAACACGCCCTACTCTATGACCTCTTCCTACCATGGTTGTTTAGTAGCACACAACAAACAAACAATTAACTTATGTTGTTCATTTATGTAATTCATTGTCTCATGATCTGTAATGAGGACAAACTCTTTTTGCACTAGATAATGTCGCTAATGTTTGAAACTCTAAATAATAGCATAAAGTTTCAGACCATACTTATAGTAATTCTTCTTTGAACTAGATAGCTTCTTATTGAAAACAGTCACAGGCCGCCCATCTTGGTTAAGAACTCCTCTAATGCCTATCCCAAATGTATCACAATTAACCTGAAATAGCTTCTTAAAGTTTGAGAGTGCTAGTACAAGAGTTTCAGTCATTTCCCGTTTAACAAGCTAAAAACTAAATTCAGCCTTCTATGTCCACTTAAAAGAGTGCCCCTTCAAACACTTCATAATAGGGGCAACAAGAGAATTGAAGTTTTGGATGAAACTCCTATAAAAGGATACAAGTCCGTGAAAGCACCTGATATCATGAACACTTTGAAAAACTTGCACCTTTTGCAATTCACATACAAATGCTTATTTTTTAAGATTGTAAAAATAACACGCCAATTCATTTAGGACCCTACAGATCCACTCTATTTTCTATTCAAAGAGTAGCCCCTTGTCTCTATGTTTTCACATTGAGAATTCTTTGCAGATGAAGAGATGTCAAATGGGCTTCTTACTTCCCAAACAGATCCTCCTATATTTATATATAAACACTGGTTTATCAAGAATATGTAAGAAAAGGACTTCGAATTGTTGATTCATCGCCAAAGATGGCTTATAGCCAAGAGTTCATTATCTAATGGATTTTTCCGTTCTAATACTCTATCCGAGTGTTTTCAATAATGAGAAATTTAAAATGCTCGGGGATGGAAATGGGAGAATGTCTACAATATCTGGATTTAATCATATTTAATTTGAAGGATTGCTGCTTTTTATGAAGCACAAACAGAAGAACTTATCCTCAAAACAGAAGAACTACTGAAACTGTGCAAAATCCTTACAAGGTTTTATGCACAAAGAACAAACAAATTCTTATGGGTTGGATCTGAAGACATAGAAAATGATGTTTTTATATCAATAGAAGTCCAAGTTCATGGAATTATTGATCTTTAGCAATTGCATAAAAAATAGTAAGAATTTTACACAAATCAAGATTTGAGATTTTAGTTTCTTATCAAAAGGTTTCATATTCTATTAATTTGACTAGGTGAGATTCCAAAATGGGGTTGTAAATCAAAATATTATAAAAACCATTTCCTCGTGAACTCAATACATGATGCATGAACCTCATGCAAATACTGAACGCATTGTACATCCCGAATGATATAATCATCAATTCGTATAACCCTTGCCGAGTTTCGGCACCTTTCTGCTGAGGGGGCAACGCTGAAAGATGAGAACCCAAGAACCCAACTCACACGTGTTGTTGTCAATTAGAAAAACAATAAAGTGGGTCCTAAATTCCCAATTTACATAGCCGAAAAAGTCATGCTGTGGTGGGGCATGATTTCTTATGATCATATATCACAGGATGGGAGATTTTGCTTATATCCCCTGTTCATGTCGAAGATTGACCAGAGCAATTATAGCTACCACCGATAAAGATTGAAAATCAGAACTCACTTCTTGCATTTGGAGAAGTGAACAGCATAGGATTAATTAGATTGTGTTTAAAGCTATAAGATTAGAGAAATTCATCTCTCTATCAAGATTCCATATAACATTGGCACCTTATAAATAGCTTCACAGATCATAATAAAACACAAAAAGAGAAGAAATAAAATTAACTAAGGAAGATTTAATTTCCTTAAAAGCTCCTACATCGTAAAGAAAAAAAATGATCATATCAATCGATCTTGTAAAAATAATTACCATCTTTCTTGGACTTCCAACTAATTTTAGATACAGGACAGAATAAACAAAATGAAAGTGAAATGTAGAAGATCTAGTTAGATGGTGCTTTCCTTCCTGCATCAGCGCCGTCTTTCTTTACTGTTTCAGGTACATCTTTCTTTACAGTATCGCTTCCATCTTTCTTTCCTGCAAGAATCATAGAAATCTGGAGGCCTCTGCTAAATGCTTGATTGAAGAGCAGGCGAGTTTGGAACTCTGAAACAAATGAGAACCATGACAAGATGGCTATTGGCATGAAAAGCAATAAGCCCATGATGTACTCGTATGCCCTTGCTAGCTCCTTCAACGAATCCCAGAATCCTATCCACTTAAACAAACTCATGCATGCCTGTCCAATCTATATAAAGAGGATTTAATCATGCAGTGACCAACTGAAGGAGAACCCTTGAAGTATATATCACACATTTTGAACAAAATTTGTATACTTACAAGAAGAAGGGCCCACCCTGTGGGCATGAACGCGAGGATGGCAGCAAATAAATCTTGTATTGTGAGACCACAAACTACGAAGAGAACAGTCATGACTGACATGAAGCCGAGAAATAGGAGTGCCTTGAGAATCCTGAACATGAGCTGAAAGTCTGTACGGAATTTTCTTCTCCCCATTGATACCATCTGAGAGCAACGTTTGAAACACAAACAGCAGCAGACTAAGTTCAGAAATAAAGCATAGACACAAACTTACTTGAGATTAATTTACTAGAGAACACCGCTACATTCTTCATTCAAATGGTCAAGATATAAGCTTAAAATGCTGATTTGCTAGTTTTCAAATACAATGCTAGATTTTTTTATTCAAGCTCCTCCTAATCACATTTACTTTCTACATGAGTTCCATTGGCATGCCACATACCTTGAGGACTAAAAGAGCAGTAATCATAACTATCCACGAAAGTCCGTAAACCTGCAATAAAGATTTTAAGTTTATAGTAGAGAAGTTAGCTTATGGTAGCAGAAATCAACCAAAAAGTAATAGGCCAACAAATAACAAAACCACTCAAATATGGATTGTACCAGCAAACTTTTACTGTGATGGGATATATCAAGGTGGTAGACAATGCCATATTGGTAGATAAAGAAGCGAAATGCAAGGATTATTTCAAGCAACCATCCCCTGAAATTTGTGTGTCTGAGATGTTCATGTTCTCCAGCCCACCATGATTCCCAGCTTTTATCAGGAGAAATTCCTATACCACCACGATTGCCCATCCACCGTTTCCAATCTGTCCAATCATCCACTGTTTTTTGCCAGTCAAATCCAGATGGATTGAACACAAATGGAGCAAACAACCAGGATCCAACCATGAACCACATGGATAATGTGATGAACATAAAAAGACTTGAACTGCGATATGATGCCCCGTAAACTTCATACACGATCAGCAGTATAAATAATTCCAATCCCTTAACAAAGTGACTTCGTGAGTATAGCCTGTAGTTTTCTGCAAACTTCGCATGGAAAACAACAAAGCCACGCCCAGTGGCTCGATATTTGGAACCACCATGAAGAATTGTTCTTCCGAAATAATGTGATTTGGTTCCAAGCTGGAATGTAAAGAACACAGATGCAAGCTGTAGCTGCATAATGACAAAATCACCTAGAGCAGTGCGGAACCCTTTCTCCAAGCCAATTTCCATAACCATGGGCAGCACTAGAAAAAAGCCCAGCTGAAAAATGGATTGAGGAGCCATAGCCTGTTCAAGGACCTTGCTCTCACTTATGCTCGGGTCCATAAGAATCTCCCTATCTAATCCACTCAGTACCATGTATATGCGTCCATATAAGAACACATATACAGTAATCACAGTTACCTGAAACGACAAAAACATACCAAATCAAACTATAACACACACTTTCCATTCCATGTAGTTATAATAAAACTTGAAGTAAATCTTGGTAGGAATATTAAAATGGCTTCACAAGTAACAAGCTGGCCAAGTGACCTGAATCACCTAATGGTATCTAGCGCTTTTGAATTCCATAAAACTGGGGTCTCCTTTTTTTTAGTACCTCATTAATGCAGGAAATAATTGTGAAACCATCACTACGTAATATTGGTCACCACAGAGGACTGAAGCATAGGGCCCCATCTGAAACAATCTGATCTTATTCTTAATGTTTAATTGCTTATATTTTGATACCAGCATAAATGACGCTCCGTCCTCAATAAGCAGCTTGGAATATGTAGATAAGAATAATCTGAGCTACATTTACTGGGGAGCCTAGTTAGAGTTATGTTATCCATTTTTTTTTAAATTGAAAAAAAAAAACATAAACAGGGAGGAAGATAAGGGCATTTCCTAAAACAGAAGTAATGAAGGGAATGAAATCACCTTGAAGCTCCAGATGTGGAACTCCTCAAGGAGACCAACAAACCACCATAACTCAGAAAACTTAAAGAAAAAGAGATGCCACCAGTAGTAGTCAAGAAGACTATAAAAGGAAGCAAGAAACTTAGACTTTTGTTCGGCACAAAGACAGTGAAATAAAGATCAACATACCATGCTACTGAAATAGAAACCAACTGTTGTATAGTAGAATGAGAGCATCCTATAGAAGTCAAAACGGCGCCCCAGTCGATAAACATCACGGCTAAGTGTCTGCTCTCCATTTCCATTTGCAACCTTTGCCTCAAAAGATGATATCTGATTCATCCCCACATCACGCCCTTTCCCTACTTGGATATATTCATGATGCGTTACATATCCCCCACGTAGGGTTGTGTTGTATCCTGAAGACATCCGAATGCTTAACCATCACACGATAATTATATCTAATGGCAATAGTGTTCAAACCCATATAAAATTACCTGCAAATATATCCTCGCTTAAGTTTATTATTTTTGAAGCTTTGCTTATGCCACCCCTTGTTATGTGGAATATTCTGTCAAATATATCAGGATGGCCGTAATGGAATCGTACCCTATGAAGTTAGACAACATTTGTTAGAATCTTAAATTGGTGGTAATAGAACAAAATTAAATTAGATTTTTGAGCATGAGACAGAATATTTTAATTAGAGCAACATACAACATTGTACGTGAAAAACAACAAAAATGCTATAGAACTGCAAAATACAACATTGCATGTTAATGGAAACGAGGCACTCCAAATAGTTTGTTATGACACGAGCAAGAGAGAAGACACCATTTTCATCCAAAAGTACAAAAAATAACATGCTCCTGTAAAATTTGAGTTGTTCTGCTCTAAAAGGATCGAACCTCTCTTCATTAAAGAACTGTTGGACTAATTGAATTCATGTCTAGGCAAATTGAAGAATTCAAGACAGACGAATTATTTGACATTTTGATTTCAAGACATTAAAGACAAGCAAATAATCGTCACAGGGTGTCTAAATAATTTGAAGCTTGCAATTTTTCCTATATTTGAAAGTTGAAGGAGTTCTAGAGTCCTCTTTTATGTAAGTAATTTTTAAAATCATGTGGTCTCTTAATACTTTCAACCTGGATCAAGGCTCATTGTTAAGTTGATTCAGATAACTTGTACTGATCAATGAGCAAAACAAGTCTGTTTTGAGGAAAAGGGGAGAACCTGTCAAGTGGTGATTTACACATAAGATGGCCGTTTTTTGGGAGATTCCCAGGAGCGATTTGTGATTTTGAATTTTATTTTCCTCAAGCAGTGAAATATCATCTGTCTGAGGTTTGAAATTTTTTCATCCCATGTTTGAGAATTAAAAGGAAAAAATAGAAAGGTACGCAGATACAAATTTTAACAGATGGAAAGAGCATTCAAATTGTAAATTGTATATAATACTATACATTGATTGCTGGCTAAAATTAGGCTTACCTTAGAGGACTAGCTAAAACACGTTGGCCAATAGTCACAAAGCTGGTCTCCTGATTGGACATGAACCAAGCAAGTGATGAAACACTGTCAAATGAAAGGGAAGAAATATAAGGGTTTATACTTTCAAAATCAGCATTGTTCTACAACATAATTCTCTTGCATGCTAACATGAGTTAGCACAACCATTAATTGGTAAGGCTGACCTTCCAGTAAATATATGCTCCCTGACACCCAAAATCGTAGGGTTTTGTTTCCTACGATGAGATTTTTTAAGCTCCTCCAACACATTCCTCATTTTAAAAGCTTCTTCGAAGTAATTGTCCTGAAAACAAAGGGAAAGTTTAGTGAATTACTATGTGATGTAATTTACAAATGAAAGGATAAAGAAAAAGTTAACCACCTGATTCATGTCTATAGTCTGTAAGGCTTCTCCACGAGTAAAGATAATGGCATGATTTTGATTCTCAGGTTTTCCTTCACCGATATCTGTTGGAGGACCTGGAAGCTTGATTCGGTAGATTTCCTAGCAATGTGGCAAGAACGACATATAAGAGAACATGTTTCAGATTGAACAAAAATGGCAAAATAAGCTTGTAATACTGGAGCAGCATTAACAATCAACTACTCTCAAAAACTTTCTTGAGAACGCAAAGGCAGGACATGTTCCTCATTCTCAGTAAATGAATGAAGGTGCTAAACTAAGCAGTTGGGGAACATCGCATAAATGTAATTGTTCCTTAAAAATAGTCCTTTACAGCACAATTTATTTACATCTGCAGATAACAAAGTACTCCATAGGATTATCTTGCAGACACTAACTAGATTTTTTCCAGAACACAACTCTGCAATTTCCAAACCTTAATTGCAATTTGAAATGTGATAAATTTAACTGGAAGTGACCAATAAATCTTCTAAATTTTATCATAGAAATCCAGCAACACTTAAATTCTGCACCAAACAAGGAATCAGTCCCATACCTCATCAAACTTATCACCTCCTTTGACGAGAACAGAGTAATACAATTTTTGAGATTTTCCATTCACTGTCACCTCTCTCTCGTCGATGTAAGCAATACGCAGCGAAGGATTCCTGCAATAATGTTATTAAATTAAGGATTCCATCAACCTTTTGCATTTAAATGGAGAACTTCATGTAACGCATAGAGACATAATTTTAACTTACGTTAGCATTAGATTTAGAATATTACTGTAACAACTTCGGTCCCGGGCTTCAGTGGATTTTTTCTGAGCTCCATACACCTGACAGGAAACAACATAGGTGAACTTCAAATCAGCCAGTGCTTGTGCATGATCAAAGTAAGCTTTCTGATCCTGCTCATGTTCCAAGGTACGGAAGGCACCCAAAACAGCTGCAAAGAAAAACAGTGATTAGTTTATCAAAAAGAGAATGAATCATTAGAGGCAATGGAATCAAATGCTAAATTTCAGAAATCATAATGTGTATATATGTTAAGAAATCACAAACCATGGTCTCCTGCAAATTCCAATAAGCACTGAAGTTCTAGGGCTTGTCTATAGTACATCATCCCTCTCACTGGAAAACAATTTGAGAAATATATATGAGTGGTTACATGATAGCCTAGTCAACATCCAGAAATGAAGATGGTAAGTACAGCTGCAAAAATCTTCACTATTCAAACCTGTTCTAGCAAGGGTCTGCCCCCTGTAGGATACCCACTGACGAGTAAGCTCCATCTTCTCTTTGGAAGAACTTGTATTTGTGCGTTCCTCAAAATTTTTCCATTCATCTGTTTTGTAGTCATTTGTGCTTGATAAGTTAACCCCATTATAAAAGACCAAAAGTGTGATGCAGGAACTGGTGCAAAACTCACTCACCACGATATATGGTCTTTAGGTAGAACAAAATTGTTATCCCATCTTCATTTTCCTTGTGAAGTTCGTCATCAGAATAAAGAACATCTTCTTTGTAATATGGAGTCAAAACACTAATAATATCAAAAAATACATCAAAAGTCAGAGCAGAAAAAAATGAAAACAAGTAACCTTCTATTTATGACCAATGAATGATCATCTATACGGAAGAAAATGAGAAGTATAGAAGCATGTGACCATTTATAAAGATAGTGAATGAGAGAAGGAACTGTGTAATCCTTATTAACACAATCATTATCATGTTTGCATGAGAATGGTACCATTTCTTCATTTCTGACCCGATTGTGGCAAAAAGCCATGAACATTGTTGAAAATGATTTATTTTAGAACTTGTTGTTGCCATGATGAAAGTATAGACAAAAGCTAATCCCATCTATAACATTTTTGCTAACAAGTTTCACATTGTTCAATCACTCACCTAAAAGAGAACATGTCTCGGACTTTTGGAGCCTTCGGCATGTTCATGAATAAGGAATTTGCAAAGAAAGTTATTCGGCGACGAGCATCCAAGTTCGAGGGCACATTTATGGCAGATTCCTTGGTGGTCAAAAGTAAATGGAGCCTAATGACCTACGGGAGAAATATAAAACAGTAAGAAATTAAAGATGTATATGTGAAATCATAACATGACATTTGTAAAAAAAATACGCAAGTATGAGGAAAACCTTATCCGCCCAGTACTTTTTATATGTAGGGCCTATATTTATCTTTCCAAACCTCTGTTCTCTTACACTACTTGCATCCCCTGTGGTAGCAGTGTGAGCTTTTTCCAGGATTCTGCAGGGATATGTATCTAAACGTTTAGTAATCACAGTTCAGTCTGTCACAACCATTTTGACATCCCCAGTAAATTAGTTATCATTCAGAGCTTACTCATGGCCATGCGTCATGATATCTTGAGTGATAACTTCTATAATAGACTGGAGAGCATTAATTATCTGAGATTTGTACATGTCATCAGCTTCTTCATGATCACTTAGCTGTCAAAAAGATTCTAGTGTGAGCACTCAAAAATGAGCAAGTGCAGACCACAATGACAAGTTACAAGCTTAAATGCTCAGAAATTAAAGAAAAAGGAAAAAAAATGAAAGCATAAAGAAAGCACATTACCAAGAATTTTAGAAATCTCTCCAGATATTCACTAAGCATAGGCAATCCACTCATCCGGAATTCATTCAAAAACTGACGTTGTTGTATGCTCATGTCTACTTCATAACATATCTGCCTTACAATCCTATTTAGAAAATAAAAAAAAGGGATAAATAATCAATCATATATGGCCATATTCATCTAATATTACTCGCGAGACTCAAGCTCACAAGACAGATGCTTCTTACGTCTTATCTGCACTATCTTCCAGAAGGCCATATATTATGTCCCTCAATGTCTCATAACACTCAGTTACTGCTGATTGCATATAATCATCCATCTTCTTATACAACTCAGCGTCCTCCTTCCCCTTGAAATCTTTTGCCATATCCAATGCTATAGGAATCTGTCGTGTGTCAATCAACACATTGAAATAAATTGGAATTGGATTTGCATTGAGTACAAACATTAAGAATAACAATGACAGAAGGTATTACCTTGCTAGCAAGCAAAAAAGGAGGCCACTGCACGACAGAGACATCACTTGAAGAATACGGCACAAGCAGCAAGTCTCTTTCACTGAACAGTGAAGTAAATTAAAATCTTACAACTATAGAATATGATGCACTTGACATATTGAATAATTATTTAGCAAGAAGAGTCTCAACTGATTGCTGATCAGATCTTCTGCTCTCAAGGAATATATGAACTCATTCCACACATGTGAAAAATTTGCAATATTTTTTCTTTCGTGTTGCTCTTCCTGACATGAAGAGAACTGTCAATTTAGCCAAAGACAAAGGAGAAAGTTCCAATTGATTGCTGTACAAAATAAGTTGGAAGACCAAATAATATTGCTGCTTTTGTATTTGGAACAAAATGCATCCAAAAGGAACATCATGAAAAAGAAGAAGATATATATATCAGACAGCCAGCGCAGATAAGCAAACTACTACATAGATTTGTTAGAATTGCTACCATCACATGGTCCCCTGAAACATCCTCATCTGACGATGGCACAAGATGGCGACTGAAAGCTGAAGGCACTGATTCAAATCTGGACCTTAACATCCCTAGTGTCCTTATCTGGAAAATCAAAAGTTACAAGTGTAATGCACGATCAAAACCGCCATTTGTAAAGTGATAATTTCCATACAATCAAACATGAACTAGGATTTCAGATCTCTTATAACAATCAAAACAATGTTGGGTTAATAGGATCATTGCACATCATATGATTGCGAATATATCATTATAGGAGAAAAAAATGACCACCAACCTCACCCAAATGGTTGAATGCTCCTTGAATCCCACCAACAAGTGTAGAAAATATGGCATACCATATTTGTGCATCCAAAAAATAAACCTAACACAATAACGGAATTTACCTTATTGAAAAAGTTTGTAATGTAACATAATGCTATGAAGTTTCTCTTTCCTAATTAAACCTCTTATTCAGTCCGCTTACCAGAAGAACAGGGGCCCATATTGAGATAACAACACCGATGTTATGCGTAACTACAACAATTTCAAAATATGACTTAGTTACAGTTTCATGATGAAAAAAGTACAAATAGTCATTGAAAAGGGTGAAGTATTACGTCGAGGAAAGAATTCATGCCATTGATAGTTATCAACGGTAATCTCCATAATCAACTTTGTTGGTTCAACTAGAGGCAGTATCTATTCACAAATATGCAGGATACAGGTTATAAGCAGAATGAATTTGACAGATCAACAAAGAAAACACGTCCACATAAAAAGTAAAGAACCTATAGAATGGACAAATATAGAATCTCTTTTTCTATTTTGCCACATCCATAGTATAGTTGCTGCGAAAATTCACGAGAAGTGCAATCATTGATAAGTATAGGAGTTTACCAGCTTGTTTTTGGCACTTTTTTTGTTAAAAAATATCGTAGTTTTTATTATTAAGGTAAAGGTTCCTGAGAAATGTAAAAAGAAGTTGTATTCCTTCTTACTATTAGAATGGTAGTCAGCATCTAAGAATTCCTTATCTGCTAGTGGCAAAAGATTTCAATCATACGAGATAAGGCCAGAAAAGTTTAGCACTTTCACCCTACTTTCCCATAGTAGGGTTATCTGTTTCTGGAACAAATGAAGAAAATTCAGGAAACTGTGTCTCTCCTAGTATTATACACAGGCTTCAATACCCTCTCTCTCAGGAATTGTATTTCTTTCTCTCGTATTGGCCATGTAACTAAGAGTTTGATCCTTGGAGCAATTTAAAATATCTCACATGGCAACTGCATCCAAAGGGTGTTCCAAATAATGTAAATTTCAGGAAGTCAAGTTTTTATCCCTCAACTCCCAACCCTGCACTGCATGCAACTGTTCTTTAATTTGAGAAGTACAAATATATGTGGCATGCTATGCAACAAGAGGAACACCCTTTTAGGTGGTGGCGGAAAGACTTCAGAGTTCCTCCTAAACTTAATCATGACAATTCCATGCTCTTTATCTGAATATCTTCGTTTCATGTGTATATATCCAAATTTTAAAAACATGCATATAAGCAAACTTATAACATCTCTATGTATGCACATGGATGTGTGTTTTGTGAGTACTTAATGCATTTAAACTCAGAATACTATTAACAAAATCTTATCCAAAGGAGTACTGAAATTCAACAACTAAGGTGTTTAAGGAGAGAAAACCTCCACGTAGTAGCTAAATGCTAGCTTGCAGATTATCAGCAGGATCCAAAACAGTGTATACCTGTGCATAGGAGAAAATCAAGATTTTAGGAGAAAGAATCTCTAATTTATAGCAGAATCAGATTCATGTTGAATGTCCCAACAAGAATTCTAACATATATTAAATATTTGCACCAAATAATGCAACTTTCTAGTAACCTCACTAATCCCCTCCTAAAAAATAAAAATGAAAATAAAATAACAATCAATAACGTTTGTTTTCTTACTTCAGAAGTGAGAACATATCCTCATGCATGCCTCTTCCTACAAATAGTTTTGGCTGCAGGTAGGCAAAAAAAAATTTAAAGCAGCCCCTAGGTTGAAGAGGGAAAAAAACAAAATCTAGAATATCAACCAAACCAGAAACACACACACACACATATGCACACAAACACTTGAGTCAGAAGTAACAGTGCTAAACATGCTTGCCTGAGCCCACCACATAATAAGAGTGACAATCCGCCAGTTTGAACGTTCCATGGTTCTCCGTAAAGGCGGAAGAAGAAAAAATATGGCAGCCAGTATATTGGGTATCAAATAAATTGCAATGGCATAGGTATAAAATGACTGGTTCTGCCAATCCATAGACCAGGTGCTAAAGAGCTTTACAAGTCCTGTTGGATTCAACACAGAGCTTGAATAACCAATTGGCAGAACCACAGCCCATGCAGCAGCCACAACAAACTTCAGAAGATACCGCAGTATTTGTGTGGCTTTTAAGCTCCTCCATGCATTAAGACTCAGAATTATATCCAGAAAAGCTGCAAAAGAAAAGGTGAAAATGTCAAGGGAAAACCAGAAATGTTGCTCAATCTACAACACACAACCATTGCAGGATATAGACATCTGGAAAAATTTTAAAATCCATGTTAAGGTTTCATATAACTTTAGAAATTGCCTTAAGGATTTCTTTGATTTGGTTGATGTCCACATTCCACAAGAACTGCTAATTCGCTTGAAAATAAGGCAAGCAAAGTTTTTCCTTTCCAATGGAATAAAAGCAATAAAAATTAAAATAACAAAAAACAATCTTTTCTGGAAAGGAAATTTTTTTTTTTGAGAATTTCACCAATACCTTGCAGAAGATTAAGGAATGCAGAAGTAATAAAGATGCTCAAAACACTTTTGAAGACATCCTCATCGAAAAAGGCTATAATAGATCCAGAAGGACTCCAAGCAACAATTATCATAGCCTGGAAAACAAGTTCATATTCAGTTGATTCCTAGCAGAAAAATTGATTGAACGCATTAACTCAAAACATTTTAGGCCACCTGCAAAGCCAATATAAGAAATATCCACATTCGATCAAAACTTCTAAAGAGGTGCCAAAACGTGCGGACTTCAACAAAATTAGTTTTAGGCTTCCTCTTTCCAGTGCTTTGGTTAGGTCTCTGCAAGAAGCACAAAAACTTCAACAAAAAATACTTGGAAGAAATGCATGATAAACCACTCCCCAAGGGAACACATAAAATATAAAAATTCAGGAACACGGAAGAAGTTCAAGAGTTCAACATTAGAGACTAACATAATTATCGATGGCTTAAAAAACATCATTACATCACGTTTTAGAGGAATAAAAAACCAACCAGTTGAAAGATGTTTCAAAAATGGTGATGAATTTAAAGATCCGCGAGAAAAAGTTGATGACAAACACTGTGCTCCGTAATTTCTCATTTTTGTGAAGCACAGTTGTTCACATGCTTAAGTAAAAGGCTACAACACACTGGAGTCCGGAATATTTTCTGATGCCTTAACCTCTTCTTTTGGTTTTGTGGGGAGGGGAATAGAAGAGAGAGATACCTCATTTGCACGTTGAATCTCGTCAGAATGAACAAAAAAATCTGCTTTAAGGTCCATTGGCCAATTTAATTTAAGACACCTATCAGACCTAAAAGATGAAAAAAGTTGACTGTCAGTAATCTTGACTAAATGTGGGAACAAAACTTACTCTTCAAAGGATCTCACCAGAAGTACTCATTCAAATCATCATAATTTCTCCATTTTGAATGGCTAGCCTTGCCTCCTTTGTTTCTCCTTGCTTCCTTTTTAAGGAAATGAAATTATTTTCCAGATGTAACATGTAATTGAAGGTTAAAAAAAAAGCAAAAAATTGAGTTAAAAAATACCTTGCGCAAAACCTGATAGATTGGGGTTATAACAGTCCTCAGAAAAGCTTCATCATCAGGTGCTGCTGTCTCATATGTCTCCCCACTAACAGGATGCACGTTGCTAAACAATATTCCATAGACTTCATGTGCCATCTTATACATAGGGAAATAAGGAGAGCATTACACTCGCATACAAAACAGATATGGAACATCAAAAAATCATTATGTAGGAAGCTAAACAGATACCAGCCTAAGAATGTTTCATTTGCTTTTCCAAGATAGGAGAATTATATGCCAAAGATTAATTTCCAATGATTCTGCTATCATAATTGGTACAAATGCTTCTGGTAAACTGATTTTGTAAAACTCGTAACAAGCAAAAGAGACAGATTGATTCTGCTATTTGGAAACCAAGGTTAAGACCTTTATTTCGGTCAATAGTAGATGATTAAGATAATCCTAACAACTAATAACAAGTAAAAAGACCTCATAAGGCACTTTCAAATGATGCTTTTCTTATATGCCTTAATAAAGGGTAGACACATGACCTTTTTTGTCTGGTTTGGGATATGTAGAATACAATTTCTGATACCACTGGTGAGCATCAGCAACAATAGCAAGATGGAAGAGTTTTTTTTTATGCAGTTGGTGGGTTTGGGGAGAAAGGATTATAAAATTATGTATAAATGTGCAATATTTGCAGTGGTATGAAAAAACTCAATCCTTTTTCACATAATAAATGTGGGACCAATCATTTTCCTAGCTTCTTCGTTGAACAATGTATCTGGGGGCATTTAGGAGTTTCTTTAGTGGATATGAAATGAGACTAGAAAGCCATTGTTTTTTTAATTCTTCTTATAATCTTTTATGTTCTCCACAGAAAGTTTCCTTGCTCTACTTATTCAGGATTCCTTTTCTGTTGAAGATCATACCTTTTCCATTAAAAAAAAAATACCCAGCGCCTTTCTTTAATTAATTTAAAATTTTATTATCTCTTTCAGGAAAAACAAAGGCCTACAATGCTGCTGGCCCATGTGAATCATAATTCCTATACAAGATGGTATGTTGAATGAAACGAATAACATGTGTGTGCGTGCGGGTGTGCGTGTGCCATGCTAATATTATTTAATTCAAACTTGACAGTAGTCCATGAAAAGGTCTTATAAAAAACGTACTTTGTGGAAGATATAGCAAATGCATTCTGGCATGAATCGTATATTTGAAGCTTCACCCCATATAAGAAGATAGAGTGCAATGTAAATAAGCTTTAGCTGTTGGGTGTCAGACTTTTCAGGAAACCTGCAAGATCAAAAAACTTCAGCCACCTGAAATAATACACCATACCTACTGAAATCTAACTTAAGACACAGTGGCACAATAACTTACTTAAGATTTGATTTACATCGCAAATAGTTACACCATGAACGATAATTCTTGAAAATCTTATCCAACAATTTCTGTATGGTCCTACTATTGAGCTGCAATAAGCTTTAATTCAATCTTTGAAAGAAAATGATATAAAGATGTCAACAAAAAAGCTTCTATAGAGAGAATAGAAGAAAGCGATCGAGCTTTTACCGCAGTATAATCATCAAGACTCCTATTCCTTACATCCATATTTGCTAGTAGCAATATCAGGTGCTCCCTCTGATTTGCCACATTTCCTCGCTTTGATCCCCCACAAGATAAAAAAAGAAGAAGCATTATATAGTTAGATAAACTAATGTTCGTTTCGTTAAACTTTATAGATGAGATAAGAATATAATTAGGAAATATAACTGAATCAGAATTCTTTTATGCATAAAGCTGACTTGGTTATATGAACATGGCACACAAGTTTCGTTATAACCATCAAAACTCTGATGTTTTTGTGGCAGCTCAAAGGTATTACTGAACCCACACTAGATATCTGACAAGATAAACAAATTGTCAAATCCACGCAACACTAATCTTGTTTTTCCAAATGTTAGCCTCATTTTGATGATTTGGAGGAGAGGGGAGGAGGGAGGGAGAGTTCTTTTCTTTTCCAAATGTTCTTTTTAGAAACATTCTGATTTTTTCTTCACGAGCATTAAAAAGAGATGCACTAATTTCTTTATTACTTTCGTTGCAATCTCCTCATTGCCACATAAGATTCACCTAGCTTCATGAAGAACAATACTGCTGCCAATTCTCAAAAGGAATAAAGTATATGAATAATAGTGAACTGCAACCCGAAGGTCCAAGCATTCATGTCTGTGAGTCCTTAAAGCAACTTAAACGTGAAGAAGCTATAAATGCAGATTAGTAGAGCTAACAAACTAAAGACCCAAAACTGATGACATTTTAGATGTAAATACGAAAACATATTGCAAAGATAGAACTGAAGGTGCAAGTTACCTGAAACCCGAAAATGGATGAAAGCCAATCGAGTATGTCATTGACAGATTTAACACTTTCCTTCGGCAAGTCATCAGAGGAAACATGTGGCAGCGTAATTCTGGGCATCGGAAGATTATCCAAATCACGTATAGCATGAAGTGCAGCTTTGATCTATATTTTCAAGGATGACCATGATGAATTTCAGGCATTCATAATTAATGTGGTTAGCACAAGCAAAACAAGATTACATATAGTACATATATCCAACCTCTGGAAGTTCCATGATCGCTGGTTTTACCCCGGCAGCATACAGTGGAAGAATGTTATAGTGTTCATACTGTCCCCTTTTCCTCTCAACATCGTCAGCATATTTCCTTGTCTGTGACAATAAAACCAATTTAACATCCATGATTAAGCACCTAAAACATATACCTTAAGAACTCATGTCAGGACGCTGAAAGCAATCAAAACAAACCTCATTGTCAACTTTTCCTGTTGGTACCACCGTTTGCAGCACATCATATAATACTGTAGCAATGCGAAGAATTTTAGCCATCTCTTCCCTGCAAGAGTTGACAAGATACAAAGAATAAGATATGATAAATGCTTAGTAACTTTGGCAAGACAACAACTAGACTAAAAAATAAAGAAGAAAGTAAGCTCCTTAAAATTAATCAAGACTCACGGTTTTTTTGTATGTTGTGCATCTTTAATGTTCTGCTCGTAGAATCTTTGGTAATACAACTGGATTTCTCTTGGATCATTTCTTGCCAGCTGAAACTTTGTTTCCAATTCTTCCTAAAAAAAAGGGAAATTTAAAAGGTCTAAAATCATTTCCTGAGAACTCTGGAATATAATTCGAGTATATTTTTAATACAGCAATCTGATAATATCTTCTTTTTTCATAAAAGGACTATTGCAATCTGAAAGTGTTATTGAAATATATATGTATGTATGTATATATGTATGTGTATATATATATATATGTATATGTATGTATGTTGAACAGGTTACCTAATGACCAATTACAATATTTTAGGAAACTGTGATTAGGCTAAACCATCAATCGGTTATGCAGTTCCTCAATTATTTGATTTTCAAAAGGCCAACTTTTTCCTTCTTAACGAAACTACAGTTTACTTTGGCAATATATCCAGTCAAGAGCAATCCCCAGGAGAGTAAGAGAACAAAATAAATAAATTACGGAACATATATTTTTTTACAATTGAAAGAATTTGGACAAGAATGGGATACCAAACAAGAATTTAAAATCAAAGAAATGCCAGAGTAGAAAACAATCACATAAATAGCAATCCATCTATGCTGCAGAGCATCATGAACAGGATTATACAAATTGTTCTCATGGTTAGCGCATCTAACGATAAGGCTTCTGTTGGTTAGTGAGAAAGCAACACGCTGTATAATGCTACACTGGACCTTCATATATCCAGTTCATTGTAAGATTGCGCAATGTCCCACTCATGTTCAGGCCCAACAGAATCATGCAAACGCCACACAATATTAGACAGGACTCTATACATGCATTTTCTAATACTTTGTAAGAGCATCTGAACCAAAATGTTCCGATTAGCTATATAAGTCGTACCAAATTTCAGCTAGTATGCCAAGAATGCTCCAAGAAGTCAGGCAAGCAGTGCCATAATGACTTTCTTCGAGATACAGGCCAGCAGTACGGTAATTATTTTTTTACTAAGAATCAGGAAAGCAGTTGAACTAAAAACTTCAGGCACCCTAAAACAAGTAGGATAAAAACATCAGGTAAGCAGTTCAGTTATTTTTTATGGATATGTGATCAAACAACTGCCTAACTTTTCCTAGATTGATAGTATGATCCCGATTGGCACATGAACAAAATTCAACTGGAATCTTGAACTTCAGAACACAAATTATGTACAGTGTATATCAGATAATCTTGAATACTGCTGTAAGTTTTTTATAAATTTACCAGCTGCCGAGGAGTGAATATGCCTGCCGGTTAAAAGTTCAAAAATGCTAAAATTAACAAAAGGGAATTCATCGAGAATACTAAGAAAATTCACAACCAATGCAGCTATACAAATTCACTTCATTGGTACTTGAAACAAAGAAAAGAGAAGAAAACAGCTATAAGAAACAAATTTCATTCGAGAAGAACACCACAATCATTCCTAAAATCCCCAGCAATGAAACCTGAACAAAATATTTTTCTAAAAAAAAAATCAGTTATTATACCCTCTCAAGCCTGTGAAGCAGATAGGTCTTGAACTGTCGAACTCCACGTCCACTCGACGTCTGATCCATCTTATGAGCTTTCTCAAATGCATGGAATCGACCTGCTTGCACAAAAACATAGATAAATATAAAAGCCATTATGCAATGAATTGTTTATCCAGGAGGAAAAAAGAAAGAAAGAAAGAGGTATGCAAAGGAGAGGTGGAGGAGGTTACGTACAGAGATAAGCGACGCGTGGATTGTCCTTCTCAATCTCATTAGCAACGCGAAGAATAGGAGCGATACCGGCCAAAGAAGACGGCACAAGCTCACTGTCAACGGAGGCGTTATCCTCGTCAGGAAGATCCAACATCATCGTCGGTGCTCGCGTCATTCTCCGAGACAGCGACCGCGGCGCCGGACCTGTGTCATTCTTGGTCCCGCTCGAACTCGCCATCGCCAATCAACGAGGACGTACAATGCGTTATACTTTCAGGTTTGGGAGTTTCTTTGAGTTTCGGTATCTTGTTTGAGTTGTTAGGGTTGTTTGAAGGTAGTGAAAACGAGAGAGGCCATTCTGTTTTTGTAGAGAGAGACAGAAGCAGAAAGATTGATGCTTTGAGTCTGGAGTGGGGCAAAGTGAGTGGGTGATTGCTCTGGTGGCAAGAAAAGAATTGAACTTAAAGGTTATTTTTATAGGACGGTGCTTCTTTTTCTTTTGAGTTACATGAGGAACAGACAGCAGTTCCATCTGCTTTTCGTAAGTAAAGTGGATGCTGGCGGGAATTGTATAACGCGGGGAGAGAGGGTTTCATCGTTTTGTGAGGCGTTAATATGGAAAATAAATTTTAAAAATATATTCGATATGCTTTCAAATAAAAAAAATGAACGTTAGGAATTTTAGAATGCAGAGAATTATTGGCGTTCCGGTCCTTGGCGTTTTGGAATGGTTACTTTTAGTCCTTACACTTTAAATTTTTACTCCAAAACTCTGGCTCATCTCCCTCTCATCATGTAAGATCGATCTATGATATTTGTTGCCTCATATAAATATGGAAAATCGAACATTATACAAGCATGCTGAGGATAATTTTTCTCTGGGCTCGAAAACGCGATATAATTTTGTTTGGTGAAGTCTTTACACGAGTGTATTAGTGAAAGAAGCCGCCCTTCTTTTCCTTTATTTTCTTGGATTTAGCCTCCTCCTCTTGCTATCTTTAAATCATTCATTGATCCTTGATTTAGCTCCATTAAGCATCTTGCCCCTTCCCAATGTCTTCTTTTTCCCGCTTTAAATCTTAATCTTGTGCTTGTGAAATTCATAAAAAAATGAAGCAAAACCAAGAAAGTGAGAAATTGCAGGAGGCACATGTAACCTTTCTGCCCAGCGAGACTGACATCTAGTGGGGTCAATTAAGCTGAATATTCAATGGGCCAAGAAGTTATAAGATCAAGTGAAAAAGTACAAAAGTTATTGATGAAGTTTTGAGAATGCGTGGACTGAACCATTGAGTCACCGTCTCCTTGTTAAATTTATATATCCTACTATTATATGATTCTGGCAAGGGAGAGAGAGCCATACATGTAGAAGATTGGTTAATTTATCAATAGAGATTATTAACTTTTTTGTGTTCACAGAAAATGGCGTAACACCATGTAGAAAGCTGTTCCTGGGAAGATACCAGAGCCGACCCAGGCATCACAAAGCCTGCAAACCATTCTAGCAATACAATTGTACGAGGTGTACGAGGAAAAATCTACTTGAGCTATTAGCAAAAATCTTTTCATATAGACCTTCCATGGCGAGTTTTCAAAGGAGATGGTAAGAAAGTGGAAATTCTCGTTAACCAAAACGTTAGTCTCGCTTGCTATATTAAAAGTTATGTACAATCATTGATGTCAAAATTTGATACCCAACCAAGAGTGTAAGTAATTTCAACGTGAAGAGTAAGGAAGCTGCTGGCTCGTCATATTGCACAATTGGACTTCCACCCGTAACAAATACAGCTTTCTATACTTTCCGCATTCTTTAGCACAGAATATGATAATGATGCTTATATTGGACTTGCTTTTGACACCTGAAATGAAATCGCAGATAGAGACTTTTAGTATATTTGGTTCAGTTTCATGCACAGGTAAAATGAAATGGGAAAGTAATTGCTGCAATCACAAGTTCATCGCAAAAGCACCAAGATTACCATGATGCAAGCAAGGAATACGAGGGTGACAAAGAATAAAACTTCCTTGTTATTATGATGTGCCCGATATGAAATTCCAAGTTTTGGCGATTCAAAGCCTACTCATAGACACTTCGATGGAAAAACTTCCCTCTTATGGTGTCCAAGCACCTAGAGTGGACTTTTAGCTTAAAATGGAGGACATGCTTAGATATTTTACAACATCATCATATAAGATGATGCACAAGGTTTGTCGCTTGACTTTTGTGTTTGGCACCTGTTCTCTATCAGACTCCTAGGTAGTTAAAGCAATAGTGCTAGGCATTATTACTGGGATTCCTAATCAACAGGGGTGAGAAAAAAATAAAAAAATTGATTAAACCAAGAAAACTGGAAAACAAATAATCAAAAAAACTGAACCATGAAAAAAAAACGATTAGAATAGTTAAAAAAGCTGACTGGTTCGGTTCGATTTCATAAGCCTAAAACCGAAAAACCGAACCGAAATTAATAACTGAGTCAAATTGAAAAAAACCGAGCCAAACCGAAACCAAACCCATTAGAAATTACAAAAAAAAACCCCAAAAAACAATATAGTTTTTGGTTTTTAATATAAAATAACCAAACCGAACCGAAACCAATCGGTTGGGTTTTGGTTTTTGTTCTAAAATAACCGAACCGAAACCGGTCGGTTTGAACCGGTTTCGGTTTTTTGAAAGAAAAAAAATCGGTATGGTTATTTTTTAGGTACGAACCGAAAATGATCACCCCTACTAACCAATGTCCAATATGCCATAATAAGGATTTTCTAGTTGAATTTTCTGAAAATTTCAAATTTCCAACTCAGAAATGCTGTTTGAAGTCAACACCTAAATGGGCTTGAGGAAATTATTTTTAAAAAAATACCAAAGACGTAGAAACCTGATTATTTGAAGTTGTAGCAGCAACCCAGTGCCGAGGATTTTGTGTTCCATCTGCCCCATAACAAAAAAAAGTTACTGCTCTTGATTGTGCTTGTGTAATTGTAACTGGGGTTGGCAATTCTCTCATGGCCCATAATACAAAGGCTGAGGGCACAGACGAACCTGAAAACAACAAGCTTATAGCAATAATAGACATGTTGCTCACAAATTTACAATAACACATGCCAATCAGCTGAATAAAAGTTAGTTTTGCCTACATAATTGAAAAAATTAAGACCCTACTCCCTTAAAATCAAGAACTGAGGAAAAAGTAAATGACATTAAATGAATTATACAATGAAATTGATTTTATCAATTACAACCTATCAAACCATAGGTTACTTCAATTTTTTGGTTATTAAGGTAAGTATCTCTCAAAGGAGACAACCTGGCTAGTGAAGTCAAATCTTTAATTCTACATGTTTGGCATGGATGTATCAAACTGATATCATCCCACGCCCAATAGTGTAATATCATAATGATGCATATGAATATCCCAGGCTGGGCCCCCTTCTCCAACTGTCAAACTTTCTTCCATTTGTGACAGATTCATAACATAAGTAAATTCTAGTTTCAAAGCAAAGGCATGATAGCACCTTTTGGCATTCAGTTAATCTGAACCTTGGTGCCCCAAGTTATTGCTATCAAGTTTGGTATTAGAAGACATGGAGCTAGATAATCAAGTAGACGGACTTGGTGCTCACAGCATGTCAAAGTTCACTGTATCAAACAAGCAATCTTTTGGTATGCTGAAGAGCAAACATAAACAAGGTGGAGGAAGTACCTATAAAATAGTAAAAAACTAGAAGAACTAGTGTTTTTGCTTCATTTTTATTCTCCATACTCCAATCATATAGAAGCTGCCAAAGGAAATTAGATTAAAAATTGTACATTCCAAGGCAGGAACTGATAACAGCCACCAACCACTTACAGGTACATCTGTAAGAAGAGCCACTGCAGCACTTGACGTAAAACATACAACAGAGACAACTGCCAGACCAGCAACCTGCATATCATGGAAAATCTTACAAAATCTAAACACAATCAAGTTTTTCCAGTTTGCAAAGAAGGAAGTGCCAGGATGTTTTATAAATTATAACCTTCAAAGGGATAAGAATATAATTGGTGACATTAAGATGGTAAGGAAATATCTTGAACAAAAACTATAACAGAAGGCAAATCACAAAGACAATACCTTCCGCATCTCAGATGAAGCTGTCTCAGACCTTACATTCCTCAATTTAAGAAATAGGAGAAGACCTGGAAAAACAACCAGTGAAAGATAGTCCAGAGAAAGAAGAATGAACTTGTATAGTTAACAACACATGAAACCATTCATGTTAGCATGCCATGTAAAATACAAAGACGGTTTCTAAGTAAAAGAGACACATAAGTTGCAATTTTAAACACATGCATGAATGTAAACAACTCATGGTTGCAGACAGTCACAGTACTTAAGGAGCAAATCCAGGCCTCATTATAAAGGAGCTTGGGGAGAGGGTTCTGGTATGGTCACCATTGATGGTCCACCTGTACTTAGTACCCATATTTTATCACAAGATTCTGGGATTATTTTATAGTGTTTTCCTCTTCTTAATTTTAATTTTTTTGAGAAAAATCTACATTAAGTTAAAGGTTTAAATTCCATTTATTTCAACTAACGTTCAATTCTCTAAAGTTCCATGTGATTTATTAAATACAATAATTGGAGCATTCATGGCAACTCTTGATTAACCTAAATAAAATGGCTGTGCTGGTGCACTTGTGCATTATGCAGCCGCACATGTGAACACATGTGCATAAAAAAATAAGAGGTGAACATGAAAAGTTACATGGCTGATGGCTGGAAAGAAATACTCGATGGAAGACCCTCATTGGAGATGTATACAACAATAATTCTTCTTCGCTTTGCATAAATAGAGCTATTCATTGACCGAGATCCTTCTACACATGTGAATTCTAATAGCCATGAACAAGCATTTGCTGGAAGTTCCTCCTTTTAACTATATGTTTTTGGTATCCTCTATTTAAGGAGAGAATAGTTGAATAAATCTACCTTCCATCCAGTCATTTGGTTAAGAAGTAGGAGAGAAAGCAAGATAAAAGTGGATTCTAGAAAGCAATACCATATTATTCATACACAAGGTTTAACTCAAAATCAGCATAAAAATGGACAGGATAATGTATACAACAGAGAAACTAGGCTCTCGCAAAAAGGAAATAAGAAAAATGAAAGCATTGTTAAGGAGCTTACCAGTAAACTTATTTAATGATTTAACATTTACTCTTCCAGAATCTATTGTAGACAATTTATCAGTAGAATATTTTGCTGAGCAGAAGTATACATGACAACATCACATTTCATTTACGGTGGATATTTCTCAAACTGTAATATATTTTAACATGCTATTGCATTTCCAAATAAATTTAGCTGACATGGCAAAATATTTCAGTTACTTACCATAGCAGCCTAAAGCCCCTCCCAATATGAGGATTGCAGAGGCCAAAAAATCTACATAGACCTGCACAGTATGTTAAGGTAATTAACAATAACTTGTAGCTCTGAAGATAAAAAGTGTGTGTGTGTGTCACAAATAATTTTACTTCAGCTTTTCTGTCATTCACAGAAGTGAACAATTCATTCACAACTTCCAGAAGATTTAAAGAACCAACAATTAAATCCTTTAAAGTGAAAAGCTATAATATTTTCCTGTGCTGTTATCTAAACAATATAAGCAAGAAGAGATGAATTTAATACCCGGGCAGCTACTGAAGAACAAATTGGATTCTTTCCCACTCCAATCCAGATTATCACAGCAAACGACAGCATTAAGAAAAAGATCAACACGACAACCTTTATTTAAAAAAAAAAAATCAGAGAGAGACAGAGAACCATTATATTCCAGAATCAATGGAAGAAATATGAACATAAAAATGACAGAATCTCAAAAACTACTTCCCGTACTGTGATAACAAATTTCTGACGACCACCAACATGAATGCCTCGGAATGAGCAGCAACTCCAGAAATTATCTGTGTTCGTTGAACCAGGTTTATTCTTTGAACTTTCCAACAAAGGCTGTTGAGAGCTATGTTCTTCTTCGTCGTCATCTTCTTCATTTGCCTGATGGCAAAGGTCGACCCTATAAATCATTACCAATGAAAAAGATATATGTAGCTCATAAATTACAGTATACCACTCTTGATACAATGTCTCATAGAGGTCAATGCTAAGAAGATGACCTTCACATTCATTTGTACACTAGTGTCATTATTCAAATTCATAATGTGCAAGGTACCATGCGAACTTCAAGTTTTCCTGCAATGTTAACATTATGACCTACTATGTTATCTGTAGATTTAACTTTTAAGACGTCCAAAGCCCAAAGTTTCCCAGAATTAAACTATAAGATCAAAAATACATAACCATGTTGACATCAATTAATAGAAATCAGCTTAAGGAACCAAAGCAAGAACATAATAAATCCGTGCTTTTGGTGAAGTTGGTTCTATATGTGAACTAAATTGAGTTTTTGTTCCATCACAGTTCAAGCCACAGCAGCATGTTCTTTTTACAGAACATAAACAACTAATCACAAGAGGAAGTTCTAAGAAGTTCAGCAGAAATGACATATTGCAACTGACCCAGTCTATCATGAACGAACCAGTTTGCAATTTCCCAGGTTTTATGTATTTGCCTAATCTGATTAGTCTCTAATTTTGTTGTTCTTAACATTATTTCTCTCTTCCTCTTACACATTCCTGTAAAACATAATAGACAGGACCCTGATCCACCAAATCTACCCATCAAACACCATCCATAGAAGTATTTGTTGCCTTACAGTATTTTTCCACCACCTAGAAAATAATATCTTCCTACAACATTAGTACCGCCTCTTCAAGGCTCCAGTGATTAATTACAGCCACATCAAAGCATTTCTTTCTGCTGTAAATCCGTCCTCCATTGTCGTTATACTTTTTGATCTTCTCTTAGAGTTGGACAAAGGCAAAGTCATCTTTGATCTCCAAACAAGAACCAAGAAGACTGAATACATTATCTTACAGATAAAGCAAGTGAAAATAGAGAACCTAGCCCAGAAAGAAGAATGAAGCTTTAAATGATCCTAAATAATCTTACTCTTACCAGAAAGATAGAAGAAGCAGAAACGCTGCAAGGAACAGAATTTTGGGAAATGCTGCATGAAATTTCACAAGTTTCTTAAGACCACTCGGATAGATGGGAATAAAACTGCATGTAAAAGTAACCTGGAGGAAAGCTTACCCATGAGGACAAAACCACATGCATGAGACCAGCAAGGCCACCTATCACAAGTAGCAATAACTGTAGATATAAAGTAGATGAAGTAACCTGCCGAATAGAAATCAAAATCCAGAAGATTAATTTATTTCTGCAGAACAGTATCAGGCACTCGTTCACGAAACCTTAATACTTCCATATTTCAGCACCGAGACAAAGGGATCCCTTTTGCTGACAAAGTATAAAACCGTTGAAAAATCCTCAAAGAAGGTTTTAAAAAGAAAAATCAGAAATCTCGAGGTTGTTTTGATGGAAAAGTGCTCAGAAAAATAATTTCAAGATATTCAGGAAACTAATCAGTTAAAAGCTAATTGAAACATTTCAAAAATCAACATAATTAGTAATCATGCACTCGACCAAATGGCCTAGACATTGCACATTTCCTTCTATGGATGTGATTTTCCATTTTATCATGATTAGGTTCATACAATTAATAAAAAGAGACAAGTTATGAAACAGCATACTTAAAAAAGCATCAGTTCCAATATCCGTTGGAATGTGTAGGAAGAGAAGGTAGCATGACCAAACCTTGTGCTAAAACATCATTTTAGTTCAAAAGAAAGCTCAAAGTAAATTTGGAAACTCATGAAAAAAGAAAAGAGTTGAAAATGCAGGTCCTCTCAAATCTTTGTACAATATGGTGAAATTGCTCAAAGGATGCTATTCTTTCCAGGAATCATCTGGCTTTTGAAATGATTGACAATAAATGTAGAGGGGTGCGGCATCTTACTTTTTTTATGAATCTTGTTGTTCCACGTATTAATCCATTGCTAAAATGACCATGATTTACAAAACATGAATTCAGAAGCATCGTTGTACTTAACACTATACCAAGATAAAGAAAAATCTTCACTGTTAGAACCGTAATGCCTCAGACTTACCCAAGTTGCAAGAGGCAACCATGAGATGGAGTACCTGCAATTAACACTTCCGCCACCAAATGAGTATCCTTAATGAGTCACACTAAATGATAACAAAATAACAAGTTTTGCATTCATTTTCATAAGAAAAAATGGCTTGAAGCTTCCTGTAGCAGAGAACCCTCTGATGGCTGCCATGGCATGCGGTGAAAATCCAGAAAAGGGAGAAGAAAATGATATGCAATATTTTTGAGGGTTGCCTCACAGAAATGGATTCAGCATAATGCAAGGAAATAGGGCTTACTTTCTGGCGTGTCCATCCAGTTTGTTGATTTCGCAGATGGATCCTTGTAAACTGGTAAATAGCTATAACATGTCAGAACAAATAGAATAAAATAAAAAGGGCGAAAAATAACAAACATAACATATAATGGGATTTTATACAAAGTATGTGCAAGAGCAAATTATGCCATTACACACCATGCTCAGACTAATAATGGAGATAAATCTAATGTACACATTTCGCCTAGTTAGAGTGCCATTTTGGAAAAATCCCAGCGCGGATCGAATCCCTTCATTAGTTTTAGTGAGTATGTCAGGTCTATAGATTGCCTACCAAGGAAGTAGACGCTGCATAGTCCTCACACATATCCAAACTGCAACTTTCGTTGGATAAATTTCTGGCCATTCAAAATCATGTATTCAAGAACAATTTCCAGCATTTAAATGCACTCTCGTTTTTTTCCAAGAAAAAAAAAAAACCTTGGTGAGCATAGCTCCACTCCAACATTTTCTTTTGACTGGTATCTATTTGCCCAGAATCTAAAGAATCACGAATTGGGAATCTTGAAAGAAAAACAATATATTCCGATACCAAAATATATATATTTTTTAATTTATCCCTCAAATTCCAACACGACGCAAAATCTCCCATTTTCCCTTATTCAATCCAAACCTAATTCAAAGTACATTCAATCAAACAGAATCAATAACCCATCATTACTACTTGTTTCAGTTATCAAAGAAGCTCAGATTGTAAATTCCAATGCCATCAATAATAACACAGACCAAAACGGTATGCACAAAGAAGAAGACGAAGAAGAAGAAAAGGGAAAACAAACCTGAGAAAATGCAATACAAGCAAGAGCACCATCGATGCAAGCAAGTGCTATATTAACAATAAGCAGGTCCAACGGGGAGCAGTTTGATTTTATATTCATTCTTTGTTTTTAATTTTATTTAGAGCAACTGGAGGGAATCTCGCAGCAGGAGGGGAAACCTAGGAGAGGAAGAGCTAAGGAGAGATACAAGGAAATAAGGGGTTGTGTTGTTAATTTTTGAGAGCGGGTTTTATATGGGAAGTAAGTACCTAGGAAACGATGATAAGGAGGTGTACGGAGAGACAACGACAGAGGATCTGTAATCTGTTGATTTGCTCCTCCTGTTTTTGGGTTTGACCTCTGGCATACTCTATTAGTTGCTTACCTAGCCTGGCTTCGCTGCTGCTGAGAAATGGTTCTCTTTTTTTGGTGGGTCTTTCAAGTTTCAGCACCTAGTGGCTTGTGAATTCCCTGGCGAGGTTTGGTTTGGTTGGCCTGACCTACGAGTAGTAACGTGCTATCTTCCCAACTCCCCGCTTGCGCACATGTTATTCTGCCGGTGCTGCCCAGAAAGGTTTAGCGATCGTGTGTGCGTAGGTATTATTTTTTAGGTATTATTTTTTATTTTTTAAAAAATTATTTTTCAGATTAAAAAATCAAAATTATCTAAAAACATTAAAAAAATAACTTTTATAATTATAAATTTAGTCGAGAAAATAAATTTAACTTGATAAAATTATAATTACCAAATAACATAAAATTTTCAGTAAAGATAGAGAATGCAAGCTGATTTTTATGTATAAATTGGTTCGAGTGGTGAGTAAAAGACTGCAATAACACGAAGTCTTGTACCCAACACCACCTGTCATTCTTCGGTGAAAAAACATATCTGCCCTTGACTGTTTTAATTCGAATAAATATTCTAAACTTTGAGCCTAACATATAAATATATTAGGGTATCTCCAATACAACAGGATGATTCGTGTCTCGCAGGAGAAGTTTAAAAAAAAAATCAAAAGGAAGGGAATATATATTTGTTTAACAGTGTGATAATTGTTGTTTTTTAAAAAAATTTATTTAGAAATATATTAAAATAATATTTTTTTTATTTTTTAAATTTTATTTTTAATATTATTACATTAAAACGATCTAAAAATATTAAATTTTTATTTAAAAAAATAAAAAATTCAAATTTTAATAATAAAAAAAAGTTAAAACTTACTGTACAACAAGTTATGCTCCGAAGTGATGTCCACGGGTCAAGTTCTGCCGACAAGTTTTGCTCCAAAAATAATGGTACAGATAGAGATTGCTTGCAAAATCTGCATCGTTGATTACCAGTTGTTCAAAATATTTAGCAAAGGTAACATTGACCCTTCCTCGGCAGCGATGACTAAAAGAAAAGCAAAAGATGCAACCAGTCGTCCAATCTCTCGATTTTTTTTGTCCTTACTTTGGACGCGGTGTCCGTCACTGGCCATCTCGATAACTCTGCTCAAATCAGGCCTCGAGAAAGTAGCAGTACCTTGTTCTCTCTCTCTCTCTCTCTCTCTCTCTCTCTCTCTTGCCTGTGATTTTTCAAGGTCTCAAACTTTCGTCAAAATCCATAGCTGTCTTTTGCTTTTAATGTATATACGGTCCTAGTTGGTGTCGTGAACAGCTACCGTGGATTAATTACAAGAAGCCAAGCACAGGGCAGATGAACGTGTCCATGAGATGCATGTATGTAGTAGAAAGGTACGTGGAAGATGAAAATGCAGATCTTTCATTTTCTTCGAGTACATGCAAAACGTTGGCTTCCTTTCACCATCTTTCTCGTGGTGCAACGAGTTTCTTCCTCCGAGGCTTCGAAAATCTGCTGCCAGGTGCTACAGCCACTCGTGATAAATAAATAAAACACTCGAAATCCTGAAAATAGTCAACCCTTAATATAATTAATGTCAATAATGACTGCTTTGACAATGTACAGAAGTTTGAGGTACATCGATTCAAGTTTTTGGCAGAAGAAGAGTGAAAATGACTCGGGGCATTTGGCATCTATTATTGTCTTGTTGACTCGAAGAGGCCATGTATGTAATAAGGACGTGTGATAAGAGGCCACGCGTCAACAGGAATCCTAGAGGGGAAAAGAAAATCAGGGCCTCTCGGATTTCTTAGTTTCTACATAGAGAGTTTGTCTTTAATGTTCGTGGTTACGAGGAATCACACAAAATACTATTCATTATAATAATAGTTTTTTTTTTGTTTTCTGAATATACCCTTCTTCAGTCTGATTTTTGTTTTTATTTTGTTTTTTAAATTTATTATTTAATATTAAATTATTTTAAAAATTATATTTCATAATTTATTTTTATAATTTTTTTATTGGGTCATGTACTGATCCTATAAATTTAGTTTATTTTTTTTTTTATTTCAACTTTCAATATTGAATTCATTGTAAGTGAGATTTTGTATTTTTTGTTGTTTGTTTTTCAATTTATCTTAATTTTATAACTCATATCATAGTTTTAACATGTCAATTTGGGTTGACTTAAGTCAATTTTTTTGAGCTATTTTTTTCTTGTAGATTTTTTTTTCAATTTCATCCTTTAACACTGGATTGATTGGAAATTAAATTTCATAATTTTTTTTCTTTTCATAGGATTATCCTGATATCATGATCCGAATCATGGGTTTAACAGGTTGTTCGAGTTAACCCTATTCATTTTTTGTCCTTCTTAATTGAGTATTTTTTTTAACTAGACTTTATAATTTTTTTCAATTTACTTTTCATGATATTATTCCGATCTCATGATTCGAGTCGTAGGCTCGGCAGATTAACCCAAGGTGACTCAATTTATTTTTTTGTTTATTTTTTAATTTATTTTTTTTATTTTCACCCTCCAACAACTCAATCTTTTTTTTTATTATCAATTTCATCCTTTAATATTAAGTTGTTTGGAATTGAGCTTCGTAGTTTTTTTAATTTTCTTTTCATAGAGCTATCCCGGTCTCATGGGTTTAATTTTTTTTTATTGATTTCGACATTCAACATTGAATCTATTAAAAATTGAGCTTTGCTACTTTTTAATTTGTTTTTTTATGAAATTATCATAATATCGTGATTCATGTTGTTAGTTTAACAGGTTAATCCAAGTTGGTTTATTTTTTTATTTCACCATTTAACATTTTTTTTAATTACAATAAGGGTAAATTGATAAAATAAAAAAAGTAAGGGATTCAATTGATGATGGAGTAATATATCACTAACTAAATTGAGATTCATGGTTTTACTTACAAACATGCTTTTGCATTTAGTTATTATTAGATAAGTGAGTCGCACTACGCTATGATCTGGATCAAAAAAATTTCTAAACCTAAAAAAATATACGGGAGTTTCTAACCTGTTTTTTAGTGGATTTTTTAAAACTATATAAGGTTTAACTCGATGTGACTTAGTTGACTTCATAATTTTAAAGGCAATCTAGATAATCAATAAAAACATGGTTTGACTAAATAAATCAAGACGTATCTTTAAAAAAAAAAATTGAGATAATAATATATTGATCAACCCAGGTTAACTTACTACATTTGCAACCCTGATCATAAAATTATGATAAAACCATATAAAACGAATTGAAACAAATTACAAAACTCAATTCCTAATAATCAAATATTTAATGATGATATTGGAAAAAAAATCGATCAAAAAAGAAAGGAAAAACAAAATCAGTTTTAAGACCGAGACAATCCCACAAAAAATATATCAAAATATAATATAAACCTAGTATTAAAAGATAAAATAAAATAAAAACTAAATTATAAAAATAACCATAAAGAAAAAAAACAAATCCAAGGTGCCAGACAATGAATTCACCTTTTTTTTTAATTTAGATTGAAATAAATTACGAAGTAAAATCCAAAAAATCATAAATTAAAGAAAAAAAAACAATGAACTCCTCCTCTGTGAATTAATAATTGAACTACATGTTATCCCTTTGCTGAACAGAGTTTTTAGACAATCCTCTGAATGTCGCTCCCAAGAAGATCACATGATAGATAAATAGTTGCTCTTGACGGTCACTAACAAGTGGTGCTGGGGGTATAAATGATATCTTGTATCAATCACAATTAGGATGAGGCCAGTAAAAAAAAAATAAAAAAAAAAATTATGGTTTCAATTGATCATGGAGTAATTTGTCCCATGCTAAATTGAGATCCCTAATTCATGTCAAACACAATTATGCATCTGGGCTACAATTATTTTACATGTCGTTTCTCCTTAAGCTATGAGTGCCTGTTTGGTTGTCGTTTTTTTTTATATAGATTTTTATTGTTTTAATACTATTGATGATTTTAAATCTTCAAGAATATATTAAAATTATAAAAATAAAAAATAAAATACCCTCAGTTTTATTAAATAAAAAACACTCAAGCCACAACACCAAAAAACAACCCTTCTATTGTGTGTTGCTTTTAGATCGTGTTTGAAAACGTGGTTGAAACAATATTTTTTCAAAATTTAAATATTTTTTTGTTAATTTTTTTTATGTTTTTTGATCGTTTTAATGTGCTGATCTTAAAAATAATTTTTAAAAAATAAAAAAAATCATTTTAATGTATTTTTAAGCGAAAAACACTTTGAACCGCAACCTCTACTGCAATCCAAAACAAGCTATTAATAAATGATGATTAATTTTACTGTTTAAATTTAATTCCTTCTCCACATAAAAAGTAAAATAAAAGAAAAATCCCTAGGTATAATCCTTTATTTTTCCAACAAAATAAAGCATCAAGCCATCAACCTTTCTCCTAGAAACTTAGCTTTATCTTGTTGATGCCTCCATCTCATTCGTGAGCCGCCAGAATGGGCAGTAAACACCCTCTTAGGATCTCCACTTGTTAAGAGCCCAAACCACCCTGGACCGACTCTTCCAAAAAAAAAAAAGAGTTGTGTATTAGCATCCACTAGTTACATGACCCGCGGCGCGGGTCAATAGTTTTTGTATAAAAAATATCAAAAAAAGTTAAGATTTAAAAATATTAGGTCTTTTTACAAAGTTATACCTAAGAGTCTTAGGTGTGGCTGCAACGCCTGACCCAAGAGTAATAATTATAATATTAATAATAATATTAAACTTGCATGACTCAAGTTTAAGTGAGTCTGACTGCAATACCAGACCCAATAGTCTTGGATGTGGGTCTGGCTGCAAGGTCATATCATAAAAGTGTGATAATTAAATAGATTAATTAAAAAGAAAAAAATTAATGAAGAAAAAGAAAAAAAATCTGAATTAACTGGATTAACCCGTCAAACCTTGGATTCATGTCGTGAAAGTTTGATAACTAAATAGAAAAAAAAAATTTGACGGGTTAACACAAAATTAACTGGGCTAACCCGTC
>Ga0307517_10001846_pt1 | contig 34694 bp, 53 predicted proteins | sample 23_EM_MG_FD_194515 | JGI IMG/M metagenome (GOLD analysis project Ga0307517, IMG submission 194515) | Populus trichocarpa ectomycorrhiza microbial communities from riparian zone in the Pacific Northwest, United States - 23_EM | ecosystem: Host-associated > Plants > Roots > Unclassified | place... | reverse complement strand
ATTTTACCGCAATACATCCACATCCCTCCATCTGTTTCCTCTTTATTCTTTTTTTTTTTTTTTTTTTTTCGCATGTCACATGTACCCCCGCCCCATTGTCCCCCATCCCCCTCCCATCATGACATCCTCGCATGTTTGTTTGTACCCAAGTTGTAGGTTACAGAAGGTTCCAAAAGCAAAAATGACCATGTGAATAGATACGCATCAATTCCGGCTTGAGAATTGTCCCAAATATCCCCCACCCACCGGAGAATCTTCACCCCGCCCAAGTCCTACGAAGATACAAGCAGGTATCGAGTTCGATTACAGGAGCATCGACAGAGTGAGGGCAGGTACTGCTAAACAAGGAGAGGGAGAGGAGGTAGGATAGGATGTGAGTAGAATATGTACAACATAAACCCATTTGAAAGGGGGCGAAGGTCACAAGTCAACCAATAGGCAACAGGGTAGTCGCTCCTGGGCACGCGAAGCGACTGTCGGTCGCAAAGGAATAAAAGATATCGGTGTCAGGGGAGAAAGATAAGAGATATCAATAAACAGGTAATCAAAGTCCGAAGGCAAATAGGCAGAAAGGAGTGGCAGAACTTGGGGTTATTGATCCTGTGGCCGGCGGGCGGTCCCGGTCCGGATACACAGGGACATGCGAAAGATCAATGAAGCAACAGCGGTAACGACAGTGGTGAATCAGTTGTACAGTCAGAATGGAGTGAACAGAGGCCGACATGATCACACACAATTGCGGTGAGATCAATTTACTCGTTTGCCACCTGAACAGGGGAAACAAATGAGCCTCGATAAATAAATAAAAGTAATCCGGTAAATCGAGAGACCGACCTTGAGCACCCGTCGTCCGGCTCCATAATCTTCATCGTCCCTCAAACTCATCCTCGAGTCGTCGAGACCGAAACCAGGGTGAGGTCCCTCACTGTAATCTGAAGAAGCCGAGAGGCGATGATCACCCGACGTTCGGTTCGCAAATGGATTCGGAAAGTCGAGTGATTTTCCAGGCTGGTGCGATCCCTGACCCAACGGTTTTCCTGGGGCGACTCCATCATATGCGTCAGCCATGGAGGCCGTTGAGAGGGGCCGCATCTGGGGCTGGTGCGTCTCAGGATCGAAACCTGTTCGGTAGTGGTCCAGGTATGACTCCGGCATGGGAGGCGGCTGTGCGTGTGGTTCCTGTGTCAAAGGATCGGTTGAGTAATGAGAGGACAAGGACGGGTCCGGATTGTTGCTTTGAATCGACTTTTTTCTGGCGACACCATTATCTGGGTGAGTCTGAGGGATGTTGCGAGTAACGTCGTAAGCGCCTCCAGCGAGACTCGGATCTTCCCAACGTCCCTGTGCGGGGTTTCGGTAGCGCAAGTTGGCTTGGTGTTGCGGCGTTGTCGGATCGTGATGTATAGCGTAGGCGTTGAATGGGTCAGGCTGGTTTTTTCCGCTCTTGGAACGGTACAAGACACCAGCACCGATTCCGGCGGCACCTGGCCCTCCACCAACTCCGACAGAGTAATTGTCTGTTTCCGCATAGGGGGTAGTGCCAATATCCGCCATGCCATATGCTTCCCTGGTAGGAGGGAATTTGACCGGGTCTTGGTGGTAGGTATCCGCGTAGCCGTAGCTTCCAACGCCATGGCCACTCGAGCCATATGCGTAGTCATCGTCAAAGTCGGGATTGTGCGCAGTGGCAGCGGCTTCCGCAGCGGCAAGTGCAACATCCTTGTCAAACTTCTCTGCACGCCGACGGCGGATTATTGTCGTGACAAGGAAGATCAAAATTCCGAGTCCGACAAGTCCAACCGCGCTAAATGTACCAGCAACAGCTCCAGTGTTGTCAAAGAATCCCTTGTTGCTATTGGAATTCACGACGGCAGTTGATGTAGGGGTCGATCGAATTACGGTGGTGATGACTATAGTATTGCCATTGGAAACGGAAAAGAATGTCGATTGTGTTTCTGAAGGAGTGAGGAGTTGACTCGGGGGTGGAGTCGAGGTGGGGGTCGGTGTAGGGGAGGGTGGTAAGATCGAGCTGGATGGGGTTAGAGGTAGTTGCGAGGTCGATGATGATACGGATGTCGGGGTCTCCCCTGGAGTGGAGCTCGAGGAAGGAGTGGGTGTCGGACTCTCTCCCGGGGTGGACACCGAAGTCGAGCTGGAGGAGTACCAAAAGTTGACATTCCACAGCTGTTGTCACACACGACACGGAACACTCACGTTACGGTATCAGTTGGCGTTTCGGGCGGGGGGCCTGCGTTTTTGAAACAAAAAGTGAGTACTCCCCGGAGAATCTGAGGCGATTTGTCGCTCACTCGACATCTCTGGCTCGCAGGTGGTGACGGTGTGGACCTCGGCGGGAAGGAGCAGAAGAGGCAAATCGCATCATTCGGTCTTTGGCGGCTAACTCCGAACAATCTTCCCACCCCACCACATCCCTCGCACACTCAAGGGCAAGCGTCCCGCGTGGTCAGCGATGCTTTAGTTAAGTAACCTTGGCTGCGAATATTCGACGAGTAGCTGGCGTGTGACGAAAACTTATGGACGAAAAAACACCTCAAGCAGGTGGACGGGGCCGCGGCGGAGAAATTACCAAAGCCTGACGCCCAGCCAATAGCGGCGGACTTGCGATCATGAGGTGTTTGAGCGTTGGCGTGTGTTGAGACATATGACTACTTCCACCGAAATCACTGATAAATATTTCGTCTATGTACAATCCACGAGCGAATAATTCAAGAGCTTCTACAGAATTCAAGGTCACAGCTTCTACATATGTACAGGAAACACGGCCGTTCGGGCTGGCCAAAACTATAATATAAGTGCATAGATGTAAATGAGCAGTGGGTGTGAATGCAATTTGGGTCTATTGCGATCTTGTGGCCTGTGCGTGCGAAGAGTTGGAAAGAAAAGACGGAAGGAATGGTGAAACAGCTAATCAAACAATACCCGAAACATGCCCCGTAAAAACCGGGGATGAAAGGAAAAGAACACACATAACGAAACTATAGCCCAGACAGCAACAACACGCTGCCTGACCGTTAAATTTAATCCATGACGTTACCTTTCGTACATGCGGCCCATAGGTTGTCAATCACCGCCAAAGACTGGGGATCACGCCGGGTCAAAAGTGCTCCTGGGTGGCCACGCTCGGGATCCCCTCGCCGACGATCAGACCATCTTCTTCCTCGTCGCTATCGGGATCTTCGAACGAAACCACGGGCAGTTCAGGTATATGAGCCTCCTTCGGCGAGTGATGTAAGGGTTGGGGAATCGGGGGTGACACAGATCTTGGTGGCGGTGCCGGGGCCCCTTCACCGCTCATCCACTCGTCTTGCCACAGAGCGTCGATTTTCCACCGTTGCTGAGGATTTCGAACGAGCAATCTCTCTACAATCCTCTTTACCCCCGGTATTTGCCAGAGAGCTGGTTGGTAGTCTTCTTCCATTTTTGGCCAACCGTACTCGCATTTAGCGATCCGCAACAACATTGCTTTACGGCTCTTTGAGTTGAACCCGCCATAAAGGGAATCGAACGGCAGACGCCGAGCAGTAAGCGCATACAGCACAACGCCGCAAGCCCAGGCGTCTGTATCGCGCCCATCGTACCGGCTCCCCATGACGATTTCCGGGGCAGCATAGGATTCGGAACCGCAACGGGTGGTTAGCCACGGGTCGTCTGGGTCCACAAATCGAGATAACCCGAAATCGGTAAGTTTCACCAATGGCCCCGATGACCACGAGTCGGTCGCATTTAGATCCCTGGTCAAGAGAATGTCTGAGGAACGTATCAGCCGCCACCACCAGAACGGGCGGGATGAGGAGCCTACTCTCGAGTTTAATGTCGCGATGGACCAGAGCAACACTGTGCATCCATCCAACAGCCTTGCACAATTCACCCCATATTTGTCGCAGGTGGGGTTCGTCAAGCTGCGCGTACTTCTCGTCCGAGTTGATGAAATCAAGTAGCTCGGGTCCATCGATTTGCTCCAACACGAGGCAGTAGTAGGCAGATGTCGTAAAGGAGTGCATGAAGGACACGATGTTGGGGTGGCTAATGTGCTAAAAACAAGGGGTCAGTCTTCGTCAAGTGGAATAACAAACGTTCGATGACGTACCCTGAGGACTTCGGCCTCTCTGATGAAGCTCACTCTCGTCCTATCGTCAATGGCGCGATCTGTTAGTTTGACCGCCACTAGCCGACCGCCAGGCTCGTTCGAGTCTGGTCGATCAAATCCATTCTTGATCGGCGACGGGTTTTTGACTGACGACGGGGTTCCACTTTCTGTTCTCCAAGGTTTCGTCCCAGAGACGTTAGATCGTCCAGTGGAGCGCCTACTGCTTTTGCGTCTGACGATCCCGTCACTGGCGGTGGACTTGAGCCTCCTGATTGACGCCTTCCGAGAGAGTACCAAGTTTTCCAGCGTCCCGGAAACATCGCAAGCGAGCCAAACGCTGCTGAATGAGCCCTGGCCGAGGGTTCGGAGAAGGGTAAGCGATGCAGAAGAGTCGTCTTCACACGCGGAGATTATGGAACCGGGATGCAATGACTTGGTGTTGGCGCTGAGTACCTGATGGGGTTCTCTAGATGGGCGACGCGGGTGTTGTGGGCGGGGTATCGTCTGTGGTGGAGGCGATGGCTCGTATTCAGATCCTGCGCGAGATCCGTACGGGGTAGGAAACATGTCAATAGATAGTGAAAGTGGGGTATTGTGGGATAATTTGTTCGGTGGGAGCCTCTCCGTGGAAACGAAGGATGGTATTGAGCTTTGGCTGGTCAAGAGCCGGGGGGTGGATTGGTCGGGCCGCGGAGTCTCCTCCGCAGAAGTGTCGTCATACCCGATAAAATTACGCGTCGGATGCTGTCGAGGATAGTGGTCAGGGGAGGTGTATCCGGATGGAGGGAAGGACGATAGGGGAGGTGGCGGCGACGCCCTCCTGGGGGGCGACTTGTCCGAGTGGGACGAGGAAAACGATGATCCGGAAAACGACGAGCTTATCGAGGAATCACGGGAGATTGGGGAAAGGTGGGCTTGGAGGTAGTTATGCGAGTCCGCAGAGAAAAAATCGACATTAATGGAAGGCGCTGTCGACACTGTCATTTCCCTGCATGAGCTACCGTCTTATTTGAAGGTAATGAGAGACATGGGTACCATCAGACTTGATAGAATGGAAAGACGGGGACTTGTGCAGCGTAGGTGGTGGCGCTGGGGAATCATATGTAGACGCGAAGAAGGCGTGGGTCTTCGAGTGCGTTCCTGGCCCAACGACACGCTGGTGGGTGTGGGGGTGAAGGGGCATCGAGGGGAAGGGAAACGGGGGGGTGAGAGGGGGTGGTTGGGCGGTCGGGGGACGGGGGGGGGGAAGAGGGACCGAGTGAATACGGGGTATTTAAGGTCAGCACCAAGGCATAATGCCCGCCGGCGAGTTGGAAATGTGTGGAGCAGGAGAAGCTGACAAAATGGCTCAGATGGTGCGGAAGCTAAGCAAGTTAATTGTGGAGACGCGCAGCCGGGACTAGGAAGCCATGCAGGGTCCGGGCCAGTGTCTACGGAACGGAAGGCTGTGGAGAACAAGGGGATGGAGGTCCGGACCCAAAGCAATCGACATCTCCCCCAGTGCTTAGTGGCTGGTGGCCCATCACTTCCACACGGTCCGCATAGTTCCGAAGCCCGCACATGCAAAACGTACACATACATTGGCGCTGGCAGCACAACAAACTCAAGCTATCCAAAACATTTCATCGCCGTCGATAATCATCCCGCCTCTCTCCGACGCCTCCGCCCCCTCGTTGATACCGGGCCTTCGGAGGCGTCCGGCTCCTGCGTCCTGCTGAACGTGACCTAGACGACGGCGGGCTTCGTGTTCGCTGGCGTCGACCGGACCCGCTGCGGCTGTAACCACGATCAGCGTCACGGAGCCTGTCGCTGCCTTTACCCCCGACCGGCGACCGACGATCGCGGCTCCTATCGCGGGAGCCTCCACGTCGTCGGGGAGGTGTCCTTGAATCCTCGTCCCGGTGCCTGCGTGACCTCGGAGGTGTCGAACTTCTGCGCCTGGGTTTGCGGCGCGGGTCGTCAGAAGTCTCCGAATCAGAGTCAGACGAGTCTTCTGAGCTTGAATCGTCCGAGTCAGAGGACGAAGACCCTTCGGCCGCCTCCAGTGCCCGTCTCTGTTCCATTATCAACCTCGGCGCGTTCTGCCCGGAGCGATCGTCAGGAAGCTTCCTCTTATCGTTGAGGTAAAGATTACAAACCTTCAAATACTCCCGCATCTCTTCGGTAATAGCCCCCAGTCCGATCGAGGTAAAATAGTTGATAGCAAACCGGGTGTTCTTTGGATTGTCCAATGGGAACATCCCCGCACAAGCTGACTTGACCTCTTCATCGGCAAACCGCTCCTTCAGGACCTTGAGACCCATTGATTCCTGCATCTCTGTAAGCATAATCTTCACAAAGATCCGACTACTTGATGTAGTGTCTTCCTCGGTGAGTTTGATACAACCCATGGCATTCCACGAGAGGGCGTCGTTTGCAACGAGGTGCCCGAAGAATCGGGCGATATTCCTGAGCCGGTTCGTTTCGTAGCGGTGGATCGTGTCGTAGTACGTCCCAAACGCCGTTTCGAAACAATCGAACCAAACACGGTTCAATCGGCAGAAGCGCTCTCCCACTAACCCGTAGAACGTGGAGTACGAACGTTCTTGGGAACAACATTCAATGACCATCTTCACAAGTTCAATCTAACCGAGAAATGAAGTCAAAACGTCCACCTGACACACGTTGAAATTAAACATACCTCCTGACCCTCTTTAATCTGGATCTTCAGAAGCTTGTGGACGGCTTCTTCATAATTAAGTGCGTTCATGATTGTGAGGTAGATAACCTTCCGTAGGTTAACCAGGTTCGTTTCTGTCTTGTCTTGGATTCCCTCCATCTCTTCAACTGCTATAACATGTGTCACTTCGCAAGTCACATGGGATTCGAGTGCTTACTCACCTTCCTCGTCGCTGGACTCTTCCTCCTCGGAACCAGACTCTTCGTCCGAATCCCCCAGGATCTCCGCCTTTATGGTTTTATACTTCTCCTCGTTCTCCAAGTAGTTGGGATCCAGCTTGAAGATGTTCAGTCCTTCTTGAACCTGAAGGTCCTCCTCCAACTGGATCTGATGTGTAATCTGTTCGTCCTCCTCGACTAGATCCAGACCCTCGGGGACGATAGGGTTGTCCTTGTAGCTATCCTTCCTGACCTGCATCAAGACTTCGACCATGTACTGGACACGGTGGCTAATCGCGCTTTCGTTCAACACGGCACGGAACCGCTCAAAGACACTAGCGTTCGCTTTCGGCGAGTTTTCTTGGAGGAACGCGCCAACTTCTCTGGTGAATCCAACCGCAATTTCGATCGAGTCATCAGTGGGTCGTTCCAGGAGCAAGACAAGGATCTGGAGGGCAATAATTTCGTGTGCCACTTGTTGGTTGACGAGGTGGGCGATGAAAGTCGTCGTCGAATTGCACACGATCTGTTCAAAATGGTGAACATCGAATCAAAAAACCGGAATGTCAATTATACACGCACTTTGTCGTTCCTCTTGAATGACCTCCGGAATTGACTGATTAATCGAGTCAGGACCAGCTCTCCAACCTGAGGTAGTTTTGTGTTGATAATTGCGACGAGACAGGCGAAGACAGGCGTGAAAGGTAAACTCGTGGCCTGAGCCTTCATCACACTTCTCGCGAAAAGGCCCTTCCCACGTATGAGGTTTTCGGAAAACAGCTCGGGGACGATATCCTTTATGTTCGTGATGTTAACCCTGTTAACAATACCGGTAATCGACTTTCGAAGGGCATCCCAGGCCAGCCGCTGATATTCGGGGCTCGATTTGTCTTGAGATGCCGCGGCTTGAAGTGCACGTAGACGCGCGGGAGGCATGTAGACACCGCCAGACCGTGTCCCGATGAGTTTAGCGAATTCGGCCTGAGCATCGAACTTGTCTTTGTCGTCGGTTTGGGCCCTTCCCTTTTCCATTTTTTCGAGTTCGTTCGCAGCCAGGCGCGCGGCTAGTTGTCGTTCGCGCTCCGCGCGGCGCACTGGATTAACATCCTCGACCCGAGGGTTGTCGTGCCGGGATCCTCGGGGTGAGGCTGACCGACGTCTTGATGAAGGAGGGCCGCCCACAGGGGACAACGAGCTGAAAACAGTTGAGAAGACTGCTCCGGAGTTAAGACATACGCACCCACCGCTTTCGCTTAGATAGTACACCGTCTGAGGGGCCTGAGGCTGCCACCGTGGTAGACATCGTCGAAGTCGAGGTTGAGCGTGGATGTTGCTCACGTGCTGATCGCTTCCGGATCTGTCACCTCGGGATTCAGTTACTTAAAGCATCCGAGAACGACTAGCCGATTGAGCCGCAGTCCGACCCCTCAGGCTTACCTTCTACTTCCATTACCCTCTATCAACGCCCCTACACATCATGCCACTTATGAGAGGGCTCGAAGAACGCACTTTTGAACACTCGACCTTCATGTTATATGCCAGAGACAACGTACTGCAACCAAACGAGACACAACGAAATACCCTGATTGTTGCAGGCGTATACATCCTGGTGATTGGCATTCTATGGTACGTCTCATCTAGCGCCCCCCAGCTGAGAAACTCATGTGGTACGTAGGCATGTACCCTATCTGAATAGAATCAGTAAGCACAGTTCATCGATTCATAACCCGTAATATTGCGCTGAGACCCTTCGTGCACGAAGTCTACCCATTCAAGTGCGTACAGTAGTTTCTAACGACTTGCCCCTTCTGAAAATATCTTAAGGTTACTCACTGTTGGGTTCCATGAAGTAGGCATTCGCCGTGCGTCCTTTGTCCCCCCACTGATGGGTATTTAGATGTCACACGCTTTTGCTGGTGTGCTCACCTGCGCACGCATTCACTCGATTGAACTCGACCGTAAGTGGATCTTTTCAGCGAGTCCAAAACATCCTTACCCACGAACGATTAGCCGATGAAGGAGGAGTGACAAAAATGTCTGGTGGTATCCAGGCTATCACCCTCCCAGCCGGCTATCTGGGGTCCTCTTTCATCGGGGCGTGCCTGATTGCCTGCGGGTTCGATACGAATGCCAGCAAGGTTGCTTGCTTGGTTCTTGCTGTGTTCTTTCTTTTCACTCTCTGGTGGGCCCGGAAGAACTGGTTGTAAGTCCGACCAAAAGGGTGGCTGTCCAACGAGACTCTAAAATCCTCATAGGTCCTGGGTCCTGATTGCCAGTATGTCCGGCCTCATTATCCTGTTCTGGTTTGTCGCAGATGCGGTCGCCTTGAGATATTTTGTGAGTGTTTTTTTAGCATTCCGTTCTCGACACGCGAATAACACGCCTTCAGGTATTATTTATTGGAGTGATGTCTTGTATGTACGTCCTGTGGGACGTTGTCGGTATGTATTCTCCCTCGCACCAATGAGCGTTTGACTCACGTACCGTGAAGATGATACTATTCGCCGGAAGGTCAATACTTCCGACGCGAGTGCGTTCGCTGATATTTGCGGTTGCTGTCCGTCTCGAGGTGAGTGCCTCCCAACATCGGATAATCTATTGAACCTAATCCATGCAACAGTTTGGGGCGTGATCTGGTTGATAGTCGCGTTCATCTTCTTTGGCGCCGGCGTCATCGTTGGTATTGCTGCATTCAAGGTACCTCTAAACTCCGTTCACGGAGATGAAATTAGCTTACAGAGTTTATAGGGAAGCGCTTCGGAGCAACAGGCGGCAGCTGAAAAGTTTTTGCCTGGTCCTGGCTCCACAAGTGCCGCTTCGCAATTGACCCAACCATATTACATGCTTTGCATCTCCATCGTTGCTGTTACCTATCTCACTGCCTGGAAACATTGAGTGTATGGGGCAACGTCGGACTTTCTTTCACGAAGTTTACAATCCTTTGAACGTCATTGTACCTATTTATATTCCCCAGTACCCGGACTCGATGTACCACCTTTTTGATTCCCCTCCTTGATTTTCCGTTGACCATTCTTGAGCCTCGTTTTCGTCCATATTTGATTAGGGGTGTTCCAGATTCACAGTCTCTGGTAGTATATCGGCTAGTACACCCGCCTGTCACGCGGGAGAGCGGGGTTCGACTCCCCGCCAGAGAGAATACTTTTTCCATCCTCTAATTGTGCACCTCCGACCTTCCCCCTCAAGACTTCACCTACCTGTTATTTCTTTTTTGTCTTAATGCCAGAGCAAGCGGGTTCCTCCCGGGGATCGCTCCACGGCCCAAAAGGTGTGCGAATCGCATGGAATATGCACAGGAGCATAAAATCTCCTCTGTTCGGTTCGGCCCCCCGAATTTCACTTTATTATGATGAACACACACACAAGGCCGTACATCCACCGCTGATTTGAAGAGGTGTCATTTATTTCGTCATTGAGGCCGGGAGGAGCACTCGTGAGAAACTGCGCTACACGCTTCTCAACCAACGCTTCCGAGTTCAGACACCCGGAGAGCACCCGCTCGACCATGCGAATCCGACCATCCTCCCTCGCTCTGCTCTCCATTTGGTTATGGCTCCCATTGACGACCGCTATGTGGCCATTCCCTCCGAAGCGATTTAAGGGCAACGCCTTGCTCGGTGCGGGGTCTCTAGGGCTTGAGACGGATGGCAGAGTTGTGGCATTGGGAGACTTCAACGGGGACCAATTGTGCGTGTACTCGATGTCCCTCTTGTGCTGGTTACGAGGTTTAACGTGGGTTTGCAGTCTTGATATGGTTTCCGTCGGCTCCGATCAACAAACACTCACCGTCCACCTCTGGAATCATGGTGAGTACCGTCACGCCACCTTCTCATATCCCTCGTTTGTAACCCCCTCAAATTGAACGAAGAGCAATTCCAATACAGGACTTCGACCGTGCTCAGGCACAATCAACCCATTGTCAATGTTGTGCCTGGAGATTTTACACAGAGTGGGCGGCTGGATTTGTTGGTTATGAGCCGATCACCATCATCGCAGGGTCAGCTGGACCTTTCTTTGTATCGTGCCGCTGTGGGTGGTGGTCTTGGTGGGAATCTTGATAATTTTACACCGGGTTGACACCCGCTGACGGTTGTTCGCAGAAACTGCACCCCTATCATTACCACCTTCGTCGGAGTCCCAACCAATACCGTTCGATTCAACTGGAAATCTACGCATAGACCTCCTGGGAATGTCTCCTTCCTTCGGCGACCAGGGATCATTCACTGTGTGGCAGAATGTGTGGAACACATCACGACCAAACAGTCCTGTCTATGAATTGTGCGTTCGTGACCCCCTTTGCTGATAAGGATCGAACGCCGACCTACTATCCTCAGGACCAAGCCTACATTGGAAGGCCTTCAATGCAAACCCTCGAACCCCCATAGTCACGCCGTAGTGGATTTAGATGGTGACTGTTTAGCTGGTAGGTCGCCAGATGACAGCACGTGAACTTTATCTTAGGCTCCCCCCAGACCTTGTTCTCATTTGCGACGATGGGAACACTGGTGATAAGATATTTCAGATATGGATTAACCAGAAAACCTCTGGATTCAAGCTACAACGATCGGGAAAGCTTCCCGCTGGTACACAGTCCCTTTCTTTCGCAGATGTTGGTACGCATTCACCATAGTACAACATCCTTGGCCTCAAAACTCACGGCCTACAGACAGAGACGGGACTATTGATCTCGTCTTTGCGACTTGTTCGTCTGTTTCGAAATCGACTGGTCTCGGAAACGATTGTTATGTAAATGTCGCTTATAACAAGCAACTCCCGGTATGCGCGTCAACGACGACCCCCAGCTTTAGGAATGGTCAACGGGTGTGCAGAGCCCCCGAAGAACTCTGCATCGCGGATCCAAATTTTACCTTTGACCTGAATGGCAGACCAGGAAACGATGTGCGTGGCCGGGAAGTACAGGATCGCGCAATCCTGACACCTTTACAGGCATTTGTTCGGGTTTCTCTCAAAGATCTGGTTCCTACTTCAGACGGAACCACTCCCCAGCTGTTGGTTCTGGACACTACCTATGACCCACCCTTGCCGGTACCCCTCAAAGTCGGAGATTTGAACTTGGATGGATTCGTTGATATCGTTCCTATTATTGCCACACCTTCTGCAGGCGATCGATATAAACTGGTGAGGACACCAAAAATCCTTGGGAGTGTCGCGTGCAGGAAAGGTGTGGCAGGCTGTGGGCTAGATGGCAAGGGCCGTCGGGGGTGGTCCGTTTTAGGACGAGATAACAATGTTTTAGAAGAGCTTCAGGACGTCAGAGGAGTCGTGTTGGTTGACGTCGATGAAGATGTTAGTCTCGACCCCTTCTATTTCTGATGGTATCTGAGTCTCTTCCGCAGGGAACTTTGGATGTTATGGTGCAACGTACCGGTGAACAAGGCCAGGGCAATGTCTGCTTCGTCCAGAATAACTTCTACTATGACGCATTCTTCCTCAAAGCCATCGGTAACTCTTCGATGAACCGTGGTCGCCTCTTCTGACTTCTGTACATCAGCTCTCAATGGTGGCTGTCCAAGTGGGTGGTGTTACACCGCGAACGGTAGCCGTTTCCATGTATGTCCTTCCGTTAAGCCTCTATATTTTTCCTGACACTTTCCGTTAGCCATTCGGTGTGAGTTACTCCGGGGCAACGTACAAGTACACAATCCTCGACACTAGTGGCCAGAGGGCGGCAGCAGCAGGTAGTTCGGCTGCTTCTGTGTTTGTGTCGCAGACTTACTCTCTTCCTCAGTGGCACAGCTACCTCAGACAGCCTACCAATCCCTTTTGACCCCATACTCTTTCATCGGTCTGGGACGTACAAACAATTACATCGAAAACTTCTTTGTGGGCTCTACAAAACACCACGAAGTGCATTTCATCAACATGGAAGGAGTTGTTCCGAACTCCAAGGTCGTCATCATTCCTCCATCAGATGACTCGCAAAGGGCGGACTGGAGAAAGGAGCTGTATTTAAGACCGGGCGAATGGATTCCTCTCGTAACGCTCACAGTAGTGGTTGCGACTGTGCTCTTAGCGTTGATTGTACTCGTTTTACACCTGAATGAGAAGGTGGGCTTCCGGTTCTGTTTGGTATCCTCACCGATGCTAAATCAATTCACAGAGAGAGGATGAGCGAGAAAGGAGAAAAGTTTCTCACCACATCAATTTCGACGCACTGTAGGCCCTGCTGCAATATACCATGTACGATCTTCTTGCACTGCATTTGTTGTCCTATCCACAAATAACATTACATCACGGGCTGTTATAATGGTACTATATAAATCACAGCAGTTCGGAAGTTAGTCTGGATACGAGTAGTCTAATATAAGTGGGAGTGAGATAATGATCGCTAATAAAGGTCACAGTAACTCCCACATAACCTCCTTCCCGACTCCCCCCAAGACTTCCACTCGTCCCTCATTCTCTAACTTTCGCAGGTGGGAATCTAAACTGTGTGCAGCTCCATCCCAAAGATTCTGTGGATAATCCCTGTAAATCTGGCCAACGATCGTCCAAGTCGTCCATGGCTCATCTCCTGGGGGTGGTGTACTCAAAACTTGGATGATCTGCTCTTCCCGCTTATTCCTGTGGGTGATGTAGGTTTTGATGTTGTTCGGTCCATCTTTAACGATGGGTCCGTGGCCGGGGTAAAGTTGAGTGTACTTGGGTTTCCCCTCTGTGAGGGTCTCGTTATAGTCGTACATCTTCCGAAGGCTAGCCATGTACATTCCGAGATCCTCAAATACGGTGGATCCGTAGCCGAGGACGGTGTCTGCCGTGAAGAGGGCTTTGTCGAGTGGGAAGTAGATAGCAATGGAGTCGGAGGTGTGACCAGGAGTGAAGAGGAAGTGGATGGAGGCGAGGTCTGCGTCTGTGGCGTCGCTCTCGTTGACGGTCACCGGTAATTTGAAGCTGTCTGTGAGGTCATGCCAGGGGGTGCCCGACGGAGATTGGGTGTAATCTTCCACTGGGACGGTCTTGATGTAGTTGTTCAAGGCGATATCCTGGATCTTGAGCGGGAACTTCCAAAGCCTGGGGGGCTTGAAAGGTTCCGTGGGAGAGGGGTTCCGTTCGGACCATCGCTTCCGGATGAGGGTCAGGACGCTTCTAATCCCCTTGTAATGGTCATGATGCTTATGAGTGACGATAATTTCTGAGATGTCTGGAAGTTCTGGGTTGGCTATCACTGCTGTCTCTCGGAGAGCCGATTCGAGGACGTGGATGTAGTGATCCCCACCCTCCGCAGTGTCCACCAGGATATACGGATTGTGTCTTCCGACGAGGTAGGTATTCGTCCCTATTGTATTGGTGAACAATTTTTCGATATGTTGGGTCCCGTGGTGGGTTTACGCACCCTGTAGAGTGAATTTACCCCTGTTCTAGGGGAGAAGTGAGCGAAGTGTTGCCGATGGTTAGGTCGGGCTGTTTGCTCACCTGCCCAAGAACTCTAATCGCGAAGTCGCTCAGCTAATGGAAGTCTTGAGACCAACGATCAACCTGCGCTGGATGGGGCATGTACGTACGCGGGTTATGTCTGGGATTTCCTCGAGTTTATCCATCGTGGTAATGGTTGTGGTTTGTGGCAAAACCTTGAAGCTTATGCCTCTTTTTATCCCTTATTTTTAGCTCAAACCTCAGATCGTCATCACGATGATGGTTTCACAAAGTTTTCGCTTGCGGCTTATGGATTTCGAGCCCGATTTCAGGAATAGCGGAACAGTTGTAAACTTTCGGATGGTCCGGACGATGCTAACCAAGCCTCAGTTGTAAACCGCAAGGCACCATACCCGCAGAAGTTCCCCAGCCTGTCGTAAGTGCACTACTGGGCTTCCAACACTCCGCGAGGGCACAGGACAAAAATCAATCGGGTTCGTGGATGATAATCGATAATCAGAAGCTTGTGATGCCAAACTTTGGGCGGGCGTAAAGGTGATGATTTCTCGCGAGCGTCGGCTCTTTTTTCGCGTTTCTTTTTTCTAAATGAACTCGCATGGCATCCCGGCCCTTGTCCGCACAACCCTTGTCATTCAAGTGCGGAAAAAAAAAGCCCCGGCTGCCTTGGACGGGCCTAGGTGATCGAGATCAAGTGACCGGATACGTCGAAGTGTCTCTCTTGACTCGCAGCGGCACGCGTAATCCCCTTTCGCTTTGGGAGTCATCCATACACCCTCTCTCCCCATCTCAACTTCAAAATCATGCTTCCACTGTTTGGAGCAGACCATGGGAAACGGCGAAACATCAATCTCGGCGGTCGCTCTACTTCTGCCACCCACACCTCCATCTTGGACGAAGCGAGATTGCGGCGGGAGGAACGCCAAAGCCAACTCAAGCGGCAACAGAGTGCGATTCGCATCCAGGCTTGGTGGAGGGGCAAACGAGAGGCTCACGCAGTTCGGGCCCAACTCCGGCACACATTGGACGGGGATCCGACAGGAATTAATGGATTGCGTGTTGTGGTGCTAATCGGCCGGGATGAAGAGTCTCTGGCAATCTGGTCTCGCGGTATCCTGGAGTCTGGAGAAAGTGAGTAGGGTGTACAGTATTCGTGCGTACACGGCCAACTCCATCCCAGATGCCCTATACACACCAGCCCTTGGCCCCGATCGTGATGGTTGGGCATTTCTGATCAAGAGAGTTAGTCTGTTGCTGCTGTCATCCGTTTCAAAACACCCACGGTGCGTAGCTAATATTCTGTTCGTGCGTTTGGAGTGATTCAATGCTCTCTGCAGCTCAATTCCCGCCGAGGCACACTTGCAGATCCTCCGATCTTTCGTAACCCCTTCGAGTAGTGCCCCGGTTCTTGGGGACTCCAGTTCGGAATTTGCACTCGTCATGACAAACTACTTGCTATCACAACAATTATACACGAAGTTAGGATACGCAATCACTCAGATCGTAAGTCCAGAGATTGATTTTCCCCTCAAACATAACCAATATTTGCATTTGCAGTCTGCAGAAATAAAAGATCAAGTCCCAAGCCTACCTCACATCGTTTCTCTGATAACATCGACGTTATCCTCCTCTCACAATCAAACAATAGAGCCACTTTTCACTCACATTCTTACAATCCCTCTATTACCCTCCCGCCTACCACTTACACCGCTGAAAGAGCTGTCTTCCCACCTCCCGCTATCGTCGACCCATCTTTTATCACCTTACACCTTCGTTGGATCCTTGTCCAATGAAGCCAAAGCTCACCTAGTTGCTAATCTCATGATGTTCACGCCACCTCGTTATCCCACCTTCCAACCCAGGGAATTGGATGCGTATCTCTTGCTGCTCACCTCTATATTGGACAACCTTCCGCCAAATGCCCTGGAGCCCCCGTCCACGTCGAAGGATAAGTCTTGGGTAGACGAAGGCGATTCAGACGATGATGCGATTCATGTGGAAGTCGTTTCTACCTTTGGGGTATCTCCAATGCCGAAGCTGGACGCAAAGACGCTGAAACGACTTCAAAATCTCCCCTCTCCTGCACATATATCGACATTGCTTAGCCTCTATTCTAGCAGAGACAAGGTCGCACTTTTCACCTTTTGTCCAAGCATCTGTCAGTCATGGCCAGCCAGGCAAGACAAGGTCCTCGCGACTATTGCGGGGCATACAAGTGGAGGATTTGTCCGGGAGCTCTACCGCGAACATGTTCGTTCGTCACCCCTAGGTTCTGAGGTAGATGCTTCTCCCCTCACAAGTAAGCCGAACTACTACGTTGTTGTGGATCTCTGCTGACGCTCGTTGGCAGACCCGAATAATGTGGTTCATTGGCCGCCCTTGTTGCTTCTCATTGACCTCTACACCCAAGTGTTGCTGACAATGGGTGACGATGAGTTCTTTGCTACTAGTGTCGGGAACGCCGCACGAAATCCCCTGAGTCTGGGAGAAGTCACTTCATTCTCTAGGAGACTTTTAAACATTGCCTTTGCGCTATACTGGAGAGAGGATCAGACAACCTCCACCCAAGCACAATTTACGGCTGCCCGACTTAACTGGAACGTAATCCGCGACAAGGCTACGAGGTGCTTGCAAGCCATCCACGCTCGGGAGTGAGTGCAATTTACGGTACTGACATGATCGCACCCGCTGAAGAATCTATCTTGTAGTTCGAGAAAACACTTCACACCGCGAGACCACTGGCTGGTGACCTCCCAGATCGACGTACAGTCTTTTGTCCAAGCCGCCATCTACGAAGAACAACAGATGTCGGAAGATGGAGAAGAGATGGGAGAATTCTCGTCTTATACATCCCGACCATCGCTAAAACCTTCACGCTTACTCTCGAAGCGACAAGTTGCATACCTCTCGCCTCGACTCGCAGTCTTGAACAACATTCCATTCTCCATCCCGTTTGAAACGCGCGTTTCGATCTTCCGGCACTTTGTTTTAAATGATATGATGGCACGGGGTCGAATGGATAGGTACAGCGGCGGAAAGACGAAAGCGGTGATAAGACGAGATAAGATTGCGCAAGACGGGTTCGATCGACTGCAAGATGCGAATCTAAAGCAGCCTCTGGAGATCGTGTTCATTGACCAGTTTGGGCAAGAAGAGTATGTTTCACCTCAGCCTTTGATAGCGTCAGGGCCAATGATCTTGTTCCTAGGGCTGGTATCGACGGTGGAGGAGTGTTCAAGGAATTCTTAACCTCGCTTGCAAAGGAGGTGTTCGATTCGGATAGAGGATTGTGGTTATCCACTGAACAGCATGAACTGTATCCAAATCCACACAGCTATGCCACTGATGGTATGTGAAATTTCCCAGATGTCGTGATCTTAGATACTGACTGGTCACCGCCAGCCCACAGTCTTGCCTGGTTTAGGTTTGTGGGACGAATTTTGGGTAAAGCCTTGTATGAGGGTATCCTTGTTGACGTTGCATTTGCTGGGTTCTTCCTAGCCAAGGTAGGTTGGACGGTGGTGCTCAAAGACTCCAGGGTGTTTACCAATATCACGTTCACAGTGGCTCGGAAAGCAAAGTTATTTGGATGACCTCGCTTCATTGGACAGCGAGCTTTACCAGGGCCTCATCTTCCTCAAACACTACTCTGGAGATCTTGCAGACCTCGCTCTGAATTTTACGATCACTCAAGACGAGTTTGGCGTCGCCAAGTCTGTCGAGTTAATCCAAAACGGAAGCAATATCCCGGTGACGAAGGAGAACCGGTTGCAATACATCTACCTCGTCTCCCTCTACAGACTCTCTCGACAGATCAGGAAACAAAGCGACGCGTTCTTCGATGGATTGTCAGAGATGATCGATCCCAAGTGGTTACGGTATGGATGATCTCCCTCCTCCCTCCCTCCCTCCCTACTCCACACCCCATTTTCGCGTTTCTACGTTCTCATACTGAACGACGCGTGATTTCGTAGAATGTTCAATCAACAAGAACTCCAAATTCTGCTTGGTGGAGTGGATTCTCCGATCAATGTAGATGATCTCCGAATGAACACCCAGTATGGAGGGTTGTACGCTGAGGACCAGCCGACGATCCAGGTATTTTGGAGGGTCGTGGAGTCTTTCACCCAGGATCAGAAGAGAGCGTTGTTAAGGTTCGTTACGAGTTGCAGTCGACCACCTTTACTGTGAGTGTCTTTTTCTTCCTATCTCAACACCTCCGTCACTGGGGGGAATCTGATCACGTGTGTCAGGGGATTCAAGGAACTTGTTCCAAAGTTCGCGATCCGCGATGCTGGAAGGGACAATGAACGGTTGCCCACGGCTAGTACCTGCGTCAACTTGTTGAAGCTACCGATATACACGGACGAAAGGATCCTCAGGGCGAAGCTTTTGCAAGCTATCAACTCTGGGGCTGGATTCGACCTTTCATAGACCTTTCTCTTCTTCATTTCCACGTCTCGTCGCGTTTCACGAGTCCTCTCCTTCTACGTGTCATTCGGTCCAGGACCTTCCGTTTGTAGCTGCTGTCTGCTTGCATCATCATTGCCTATCGCAATATACATACTCTCGTATTCTGATCCCGGCTCATGAACGCCTCGTGGCCACAAGGCATATGTATGTTCTCTCGACGCCACCGCTTTCTTTAGTTGCTCCGACTCCACCGGGGTCTAAATTCGAATTCCCAGCCTTCGGGGTCGTCCAAAAACAGAAGAAGGTGTATTACGAATTTCGAAAGGCGTAAAATACATTGTAGTTTATAGGTTCTGTATGTATCCATAACGGATGAGAGGGATATAGAAGGAGAGAAACATGATAATCACGGGGACATAGATAGATTGATAGATAGCTGTATACCATCTGTCATTCTTTGCGAACGGTGGTAGTACAATTCTCAAGGGCAGAAACCAATGAGGCAAAAGGACTGGGGGAGCGGACCCAGCGACAAAAAGCAGGCGGTGCAAAACAGCATAATCACAAAGAAGGGGGTAGGAACATGGTTTGCAGAGACAGGAAGGCCGGATAATTCATAGACCCAAACGATCACGCGAGATCCCGAAACAGAGAAATTAGACAGCTACTGCGGGAGATCCAGGCTGTGAGGCCATCTCTAGGCGTTCTTCAAGCCCCAAACCAAGGCCTTCACGTTCCCATTCGCCTCCTTGAGTGGCGTCCAAGAGAGTGAGGGTACCTTGGAAAGAGGAATGGATACCGCTGAGGTTGGACCTACGACCACGCAAAGAACGGTCGGGGGCGATGACGGAGCCGGGAGCCTCACCCTCTACCTCGGGTTCGATGATCAAACTTCTCGAGGGTGGCTCAGGGTTGCCGGGGGTGATCGACGTCGTGAGCGATGATAAGGAGAGCGTGGACGAAGGCGTGGAAGTCAGGAGGTCGGTATATGAAATGAAAGACAGGCGTTTTGAGCTTGCGTTCATATTAGGGGAGTAACCAGATGCATTTGAAGAGGAGAGTGTATCCCGCGTGGTTGCCCGAGTGGGAGACGTGTGATCTGTGGCGGTGCCTGGGGATGAGGATATGGAGGGGGGAATCGAATGGTTGGTGGATGTTGGGGTGGACACGGGCTGTTTGTCGGTATGGATCGGTTCAGAGCTGGAGACGGCCATTGCAAAAGCGGGGCCAGTCGGTGGTGGGAGAGACATGGCGGTGAGCTTTGGGCTTGTGGATTGGGGTAAGAGGTTGGGCAGGTTGAGCAACATGGAAGCGCGGTTGGACCTGGGACCGCCAGGACTGGGTGATCTGCTCGTGGATCTCGGGGAAGTCGAGGAGGATTGGCTCGGGAAGGCGGGATGAGGCGCGATCACCGCAATTTCACCGTCATCAGGGTTAGGGCTCGAGGGAACACCTGTCGTAGTCGTATTTGTGCTGGAGAGGGCCTCTACGGCAGCATCGAGAACGGAGGGAACAGACTGGTCGAGGGCTTCGCTGTTATGACCTCGAGCGGTTCTGTGTGGATCTGGGTGAGCCGAAGGCGGCGAGACGGAGATTGGCTCGATGTCTCGCTCAAAGATAGCGGAGGTGCCGGAGTGGCTACAAGTTCGAAACGGTCAGGATTCAGCAGGAAACGTGGAATAGAGAGGACTGACACTGAGGTAGGCGAAGATGGGATGGATGCCGGTGAACGGGTCATGAGGAGCGAATTTCTGTTAGGGGATCCGCGGGACGCTGACGAGGAATTTTGGAAGGATTTGAGAGAGGAGTTGAGGGGAAAATAGAGAGAAACTCACGGGAGAGAGAGGTCGTTTGCTGGGCGGAAGAGTTGGTCATCGTTGGCGGTGGAGGAGGTGGAGGCGAACAAAGGCAAGCTTGGGGGCCTCAGGTGATCGATTCTTATTCTTCCGGTTACCCGGTTAGCCACTCGAGTTCCGTACACTCGTAAAAGAGCGGTCTCACCTTTGTGCAGGTCTGCTGGCGAGATAACAAAAAGACTGGACGAGGTCGGGGGAACTGTAACCAGCGCAACACCAGGTGACATTTCTTATCTCAATCACATGATCTCGTCGTCATGTGTGATCCAACCCAGAGCCCTCCGCCGGGTCTTCCATTTGCCCCTATCCGAAACCTTGCCAACGACCCGGGCGCACTTCCACGCTACATGCAGCACAAGGCGGGCAGAACAGTCCGCCACCCACCAGAGGCGATCTCTCGAGCCTGTCACTTCAATCGCGGAGGTTGTGCGAGTATCTCCGCATATCTTGATGGGTCAGCAGGTGCAACGTCATCAAGGGTTGTGGAGGGAACCGTTCCCTGTGAAGCGTTCCCTCTGAACTTGAAGCGAATACCGGCTCTGCGCTGGGGTGGCGCACCGCCCACCGGACGTTCATTTCCGTCCAGGAATTGCCTGTGTAACCCTGTGGACGATCAGTATCCCGGGTGGTTCTGGGGCCGAGTGTTGCAAACTGAGAAACGCCGTGAGGCAGCCAGACATCAGGTGCAACCGATATCACCTGTGTATATCGAGCGTCAGTGGCGAACACGTTTCCTACTATTTGGAAACCAGGGACGCTGAAACAACTGTCCGTGTTTGTTTCTTCCAACTCCGAATCAACTGATTGACCACAGCCTCTAACCCGTGCTTCACCGCATTTGATTGCGTGTGGCAATGGGCGGGATGCACATAATTACGTCACCAAGAATTGGTGATTGCCCTGAGCCACTGCAACAGAGCTGGCGATCCCAACTGATCTACATTCCATTGCACTCAGTTTATGAACTCGCACGCGAAAATACCATTATGCGAACGGCACGGGCGGCCCCGTCGTCGGCCTGTAACACAACGAGGAGTCTTTGCTGAAAACCTACCTGCGGATCCGATTGCTTGGCAGAGCTGCCGCTCCACATCTGGGGTCAGTTGTTCAAAAGGAGCCCCATGGCCGACTCGTATCCTTCTCTCATTCCCTCATGTCCTACTATTCACCTCCAGTAATCGCTAACCCGCTCCGCCCTCGATCAGCTGGCTTCCAACCCGCTTTTCAGGCAGGAGCAAACCCAAGGCATGTTACTCGTGCACAGACGTTCAGACGTCGAACGTTTACCGTTGATCACAGCATGCCTGCAATCACCTCACCCATGGTTGTCCAACAACATATTCCACAATATATGCCAACACCCACAACCGCTCCGATGCCCATGCCTGTTAGGCCCGGGAGTTCCGTCCCGTCAATCTCATACCCACAACAACCCCACTATGCTGCACAATCTCTGCCCATGTACATCCAGCAACCACAGCCAGCAGGATATTCGACGTCTGGCTACACGCCCGGTTACTCGTATGGCACCCCTGCCACCACCCAGTATATCCCCGGTTCGGTTGGAGGGTCATATGATTTTGTCCAAGGCAGGTCCTCCAGCCCTCGTCGTCATCACAGCCACCATTCCTCTGGACGCCGCCACCGTTGTGGCCACCGCCATCGCCATGGACATCATCATTGCTTCTCTCACCATCGGCACCGAACCTATAGTGATCCCGAACACGATTATCGAGGCTATCGGCGCTATTGACCTTGACCACCTTCTGACGACGACGACCTGATTTGGTTCTCGACGATGGCGATCCTTGACCGGACCCGTATCCAATATCATTCAATACATCATCGCTCCGCCCTTCCGACGATCGCGGACCCTCAGCTCAGCCATAGCCCCGGTAGTAAATCTTGTATAATACTTATGCACCCACAGCCATGTGCCTTGTAAATCTACCTTTATGCCAGATCTGAAGCTAACCACTGTCTCTGGCCCTGTGACAGGATGCGAGACTCGACCCGAGGGTGCCTGTGATGTCACGGGGACCGGGGGCGGCCCGTCGGATCAGCCGATCGATTATCTTGACTGCCCGGATGAACGGGAGTCCAACCTCGAGTATTGAGGAGCATCTCTGAATCGAGGCTGGGACTCAGTTGGCGGCGCTGGATGGAGGTCGGTCTCCGCTCAATCTGCATAGTTACCGGGTACTGATTAGGACCAGCCAGCCTTGAGGACGATGGTGCTGGGGCTTCTCCGCTTGCGACGGATACGAGAAAATTGAGGTCTTTCTCCCTTTCTGGTCTCATCGATCATCACGTATTCGAGGCGAAGTGCAGCTGGGGTGAGTATCATTGCGACAAATCCATGGGTGGGAACCACATGTGTTCTATTACTGACCCTGCTCCTCATGCATCAAATTCCGGGTGGATGCGCCGCTTGTAGGACGTAAGATGCGTTGTGGATACTGGGGAGTCGGATATACTAGTCCTCGTCGAAGATCCCCAAGGAGTTCCGGTCGCGCACCCGGAACTCCATAGTACGAGCGAAGACCGGCCTCCACAACCCACCGCCCACTTAATCCCAGCCTCAATTCAGACACCCCCTCTTCCCTTCCTCCTCTGAAATATGAGCCTACCCTCCTTCGTGTGGCGTATGTGGACCATCAGATTCACATAACCGCTATCGTGCTTTTGATGATTTGAATTAACGATGAGACGATAGCGCAGCAATGATAACTCGTTTCACTCAAACGTGCCGGGCCTGCCGACTTTAGGTTTGTTGGCCTCGCGCTGTAGCAGCTGACCCACCATATCTATCGGGGATTGTATAGTCAGCGGATCGTTCAAAACCTCAGTGTGGGTTTGTGATCAATAGGATCTTCCTCTCCCTCGTTGTCCCCCTTCCCCCCTCTTATGACCTTCTACGCCTCTTCTGTCGCCGTTGACCCCATCTCAGCCCCATCCATTATCTCTCAACCCACTTCCCAGGCACTCGTACTCGCGAATCCAAGGTATGCACATTCCGCATATCAAGATCGTGGGGATTGGACGCGGAACGCTGATGCCTTGATCCTTTGATCTTGCCTTTTGGTAGCATGCAATACCCAACTTCCACTGCACTCACCATTCCGACGGGTCGAAACAGCTACGCGTACGGATCGTACGGACAACCCGTTCAGTACGGGTACCCACAATCCATGCCGATGTACGTTCAACCCCAACGACAAGTCGTGTACACGAGCGGGTATGGCCATGCGGGTGGCTACGGCATGCCCACGTACCAGGTACCATCCTACGGGGGGTACGGTATGCAGATGGCCCCACAGTATATGCCTGGAGGTACTACGACCATGGTCGTTCAAGATCCGTACGGCCATTCTAGGCGTCGCTCTCGACGCCATCGTCGCCACTCATACAGTGGCTATCCCACCTATTACTAGCCCTCCCTTCCTCCTCCCTTCACTTTCTACGAGACCTCCAGCTACGGCTGATGGTACTGATACCTTATGACAACGAGCTCACGATCCTGTTACCCTGTATTTTACTTGTACTTGCAATGCTTTCCATCTCTCCGGGTATGTTGAAATCCCACCACGATTGTATCGTAGTGTGCTAGGCATGTGGATGATAGTACCCATGAAATCATGTAACCCTCCATACTGGCTCATTTACTTATCGGAACACACTGCGAAAACTCACGTCGGAGACGGACAGACAGACCCTCAAGTGCAGAGGATGTCGATCTGGCGGTGGATTCTGTTACCTTAATCTCGCTCGCGCCTGTCAATCACTTGGAGATCAAAGCTGGGGACGGGGTGTCAGAAATCGGGTCCCTGATCGCAGGGTCTGCCAAGCCGGATGACAAGTTCTCTGAAACTGTTTCGGGGGAACACAAATCGATTACATGTGTTTAATGGATCATGCGCTCCCGTGATGGGTCGGGGTAAGTATTTGGTAAGTGTTACAATCAACTAAGGTCCATAAATCTTCACAGTTGGTAGGGGTTCGGTTGACATCTGCAGACGCGATCCCCTCCTTTAAAAAGTGCCACCTGTGCCCCTCATCCCGGCTTGTCCAAGCGGCCCGCCTTTCGCTCCTCTCATGCTGGGACCGCCGACCCTCCCAAGCAAGGCCGTGGCATCGAACGGCGCGCCAGCGGTCGCCTCTTGATCCAACCCCCAGCCACCTTCTCGGGTAACCGGCAAGTTATGTGAGAGCAACCCAGCTTGCGGTTGGTAAGTGAACGAAGGAGTCGGTGAAACGCCGGAATAGTACGGCGCGCGGTGCAAGAGAGACGTCGTGCGTGGGAGTAGAATGTGGTTGAAGCGAAAGTCCCAAACCGACGCGAAGGTCTGCCGAAAGGCGACGAATGCGCAGGCGGTTCCGATTATGGCGCCTGCGATGACGTCCCAGTGATGGTGAACTACCAAAAAGCCGTCAAGTTTCTCAGCGTCTCGAGAATGTATGAGCGCACAAGTGATGAGTCTTACATTTACCGATGGTGAGGGCACCAGCGATCAATACCGCCCCAAGAATCGGAGCGAAGAACAGAACCATTTTCCAGTACGCAGGATTATGTGCGCTCATGACCTTCAGTTGGGCGTTGAAGTACAGGGAGAGGAAGATAAGACCAGCAAACGCGGCAGTCGCATGGCCAGAAGGAAAAGACTCGAGGGCGTCGTTGATATCTTTCTCGTCTCCAGTGCAGACCGACCGGTCATACATGTAATTCGCAAATTGGGTGCCCGAAGGTTGAGAAAACTGGGATACGTTTGGCATGCAGACGGCATAAAAGTGAGGGCGAAAGCCTCCGATCAGCCACTTGATCCAGACCTGCGATGGAGTTAGACAGCGGAGGGAATGAGATGGTGAAGACGGGTACCTGGAAGACGGCGGCCGTGATCAAACTCTTCAAAAGCCCCGTGGTAGTGGTGAAGAGATCATCGAGACTCCTCCGACGGATCTGAAAGAGAACGAAAAAGACGAAGGGTGCGATGAACGCAATGAAGGCCGCCAACCAGATGGGAACAACTTCCTTCCGGACTGGATAGGCGTATTCCGGATAGACGACGTTTCCATCTGGGTGGAAAACGGGAAAAGATCTATTGGGTGCGGGAGCTAGGATTGGACCGGTCAATAGATTCACGATAACATTAGCACGGAAGGGTCAACTTACGAGCGTAGTACACCCCCAAACCTACTGCACCCATTATTGCCATCGTAATGAGATCCACAAGATGTAACCTGAGCCATTTGGTGAACACAAAGCCCTGCACCACGCCTCCTTGGCCAGTTGTTGTTCTATTGGGATCATTAAGCGCATTCGGGTTGTTCACACCGCCGTTGGGACCGTTGGTCGTAGGAGGGTCTGCGGAACGCCTGAACATCGTACTGTGTCCCTCGGGAGGAGAGGGGAATATCGCAAGGAGGGTGAATACCTCCAGCACTCCCAGTCCTAATAATAACCAGAGCTGACATTGTGGAGAGTGGAGAGAGTGATATCATTCGATCGATCCCCGCGTCACTCGTTTTGGATACTAACTTGGAGCGGTTCGACACGTTGATCAACGGGGGACGGAGGGACCAGAGGCGGAGAGAGATTGGCATTCACGATGAATAAATGACAGGTGGACTACAGCAGGGTTTCTGAAACAACCAGAAAACAAAGACACAGAGAGCAATGGAAAGCGTACACACAAAACCGTTTAAAATGAATGTAAAGGCCCAGTACAGATGATAGAGTGATCTTCGATGAGTTTTGTTACACATTATGCGGACGTAAAGTTCAAGGGTTATGACCTGAAAGGAGGGAAGGCGGACATGAGGCTGGGAAGATCACGGTCGGAGGGATACCGATACGTACATGGGGTCTGGAACGGGGTTTAGACTAGTCCGAGTCCTCGCTATCAGATTCATGAATGACGAGGACATTTGATAAGCCGCTCTTGACGTAGAAATGGCCATTCAGATTCAGGGATATCCTCCTGGCGATAGCATGACGCATTGATCTACGCCCGGCGCGGTTAAGGATCTTTCCGGCCACAAGCTTGCATCTAGACTCTGAACAAGGCGCGTTCTGCAGTTCTTGCATACGAGTCGATACAAAAACATGTGAGAGGAAGGGGTTGCGGATGCTCGCGATTGGGTCGAGCGCCATGCATTTATCGTCGGAGAACGGGTCATCGCCGCTGTCAAAGCCTGGCTCGTGCCCGCGCGATTTGGGTGGTGGTAGGATTCGTGCTAGAGGCGTGCGACGGTGCTTATGGAACGGGGGAGGTGGAGGGGGTCTGCGCTGGGCAGACGGGGTGGAACTAAGCTTAAGAGGGAGGATAATGGGGCCGGTGGTGGTAGAAATGCGAGAGATGGGTCTCTTCCTGGAGGACGAGTTCATGGGGGGTGGGATGCGAGTTGAGCGGGTGGATGAGTAAGGGAGATATATACGGGCGCCGTCGTCGGACCCTCGTCAAGCCGCGGGATGTGCTTGAGGAGGGGAGTGGGGAACGGATGGCACCACCCAACCTCGGTATATATTCCGGAGATGGGACCACTTTCAGGGCCCACGTGACCCCGGCTGTGAGGTCCAGACCAGTGGGACTTGTCGATGGAAGACCCCCAGTCGTGATAGGAACTGCCACGGACACGTTGGCGGGTTGCGTCCGTGGCTCGACCCTTGTTCGACGCCTTTGGCCCTCCATTGTCCGCCTCCCGACCGACGACGTGCGCGTGCAGTTCTCGGCGGACAATCAGGCTGCGAACCCGCCTTGTCACATTAAGCCTTTTGTTTTCGGCCTTTCATCCTCCCGCCTACCTCAAAGGCTCAGCACCTTTGTTGATCGTTGCAGCCGAGCGGCTGTCCCCCTCTTTCCATATCGGTTTCGGGGGGTGGTCTGGGACCTCCATGCACGCGTGTAACTTAGGCTCTGGCCATCAACTGCTCCGGGTAGGCAAACAATCTCCGGGGTTCGAAACACCTCGCCACGCAAGCGGAAGCACCTGACCCCATGGGCACCTTTGATCCATTATCGATATTATCTTCTCTCCAACCCAACATCGTACCGGGCTTTCTGACCATCAAGAGATTCGCATAACCGCGCTTGACCCGATTCACCAACAAGTCCAGCCTGGGGGTTTTGACCGCCCTCAACCATTTACGGAATCCCGTTTGAATCATATCCAAGCGTGTGGCTTGAGCTAACACTCAATAAAGTCACGTTGCCTCTGTTCAGTAGCCGGCTGTATAGCTTGCCCATGGATTTCTGCGTGGAAGCTTGTCCCGTCAACCAATCCCTCGTGTATTCGTTCCACGTAAACGCACAATTAACCTAAGTATGTACCACTCTACAATCCATTCCACGTGAACGGCTTCGGAACCTCGAATTGACCGGATAACACTAAGGACTCCTTGGCGCTGCTGCCCCCTATCCTCACAATGTATACCCCTCTATCCACATTCCAAGTCGAATACTTCTCGTCCCAATAGCTGACAGCATACTTGTCCAACTTCAACGTGACCTCCTCCGACGCACCGGCTTTTATATCCCTGACCTTCTTGAATGCCTTGAGCTGGAGCGGTGGATGGGTGTACTCGGCCGTTGCCGGCAATGTCACGTAGAGCTGGACCGCCTCCGATCCCGTAACCGATCCCGAGTTGGTCAGCGTGAGCACAACGGTGACACTTACGTCTCCGTCGGCGTAGGTCGGTTCAGAAAGCTTGAGGTCGGAGTACCGGAACGTCGTGTAGGACAGACCATGGCTATTGGTTTGAAATCAGAATCTGTTTCATGGGTGATGAGAAAATCTCGCTTCCTCACCCGAAATCGAAAAGAGGATTGATACCGATCTTGTGATAATGCTTGTACCCCTGTGGGAAAGAAGAAGAACAAAGTTGCTTTCGCCAGGCGGAGAACAGAACGTAGGGCGACTTGTGGAAAATCCTCAACTTACCACCAGGAGTTCCTCGGAGTACCTGATCTTTCCATTTTCCAGGGAGAACGAGGCGTACGAAGGAACGTCTTCAAGCCGTTTCGGGAATGTCAACGGCAATCGACCGGCTGGGTTCACGTCTCCGAGCAAGACTTGCGCGATGGCTTCTCCGGTAGTGTTACCCAAGTACCATGCGTGGACTATGCTCGGGACCGCGTCCACCCAGGGCATGGTGATCGCCGATCCGGTCTGTGTGACCACGACGGTGTTCTTGTTGACTTCCGCTACCCTCTGGACAAGCTCGTCGGTTCGTCCAGGAAGAGCGAGCGTTTTTCGGTCGTAGCCTTCCGTCTCGAAATCTGCATTAAGACCGACGACAGCGATCACGACGTCCGCCTCCCTGGCCAGCTTCACCGCCTGGTTAATGAGATCGTCCGAGTTGTGAACCTCTGCACCACCGAGCCGGACGCCAGGGGCTTTGTCCGCGACATTCTCGTTCTCGTCGCCGTCTGCAGGACCACAGACGTTGCAGAACTCGACGTAGATCTCGTGGCTTTTATTTGCCTGGAGGCGATGGACGCCACGTTCTTCTACAGAACCGAACCCGAAGAAGTACTCTCCGCGACGTTGGCGGGTCCAATTGTCGATCACCAGGTTACCGTCCACCCACAGCTGTTGCGGGGGTACGAGGACATGTCGGGGAGAATGATATTAGCGAAACTTTGTAACGAGGACGACGAGTAAAGATTATCGCACCTTTGCGCGTCCGGCGGCAATAAGACCGAATTCAAAATCGATGTCGTAAGGTCTCGGTTTCAGGAACCCGCGAAGCTTGATCGTCCATTTACGAGTGATGCCTTCAGGGTAAGAAGTGCTGACGAACAACCTCGTCTCGTCAAAGAATTGGGTCGCGATAGGGGTATCAAGCGGTTTCATGCTATCGTCACTTTCGTGCGAATACCATTCACCGTTCCATCCCCTCTCGTTACCGCCCTTCTCTGTTGTCAGATCCCACTCAAGGGTCGGCAACTTCAAGAACGCTAGGGTTACACACGATGAATGTGGGCCATCGGGGGGTCAGGAGGTTTTGTCATACCTTGGGCACCCTCGCTGTAAGTTACCTCGACGTCTTTGCCGAGAGCTTTGACGATACCGTCGTAAGGGGTGACAAAGTACGAGGGTTTCAGGGCGGCAGATCCGCCCCCCGAAACTATCGCTGCTTTAGCGTTTCCGCCGATGATAGCGACCTTCTTGACCTTGGTTTTATCGATTGGAAGGACCCCATTGTCGTTTTTGAGGAGGACGATGGACTCTGCAGCGACCTTTCGCAGGAGCATGGTATCCTCTTCGTTTTGGTGGGTGCGTTCCTGCCCATCACCGTCCAAGACCTTCCATCCATGATTAATCCACGTAGAAACCCCGGTTCGAGAACGGAAATTTCCTGGACTCACCTCTGGCGCCCCCCGGGCGCATTTTTGGACTAACTTGAGGACTTGTAGCGCTCGTTCTTTAATGGTTCTGACAGTCAACTTCCTCGCATCGATGCTTCGTTTGGTGAGATCAAGGGTCCTCCATTTATCAATACCGGGCATCTCAAGGTCGAGTCCAGCGTTAATTCCGACGTCAACGCTGTATGTCCCGAACCAGTCACTCATGAACATTCCGTCGAATCCCCATTCCTTGCGGACAATACCCTGCAACATGTTCGGGGTTTCTGCCACGTGGGTGCCGTTAAGGCGGTTATAGCTGTTGAACGAAGGTGAGCGAGGCCTGTGTCCTGGAGTCGCGTTAAAGGGGGTACGCACGCGGTCATGATTGCCCAAGGCTGGGCATACTTCTGGGCCAGCATAAACGGCATCATGTAGATCTCACGCAGTGCGCGGTCAGAGACGATGGAGTCGTAAGAGAAACGCTCATCCTCCTTGTCATTGGCACTGCGCATCACGCAGGACGTCGGTCATAGAGCTATTCATTACCAAAGGGCCAAATGACACACCAGAAATGTTTGATGGTGGCGCCAATCCCGTCTTCTTGAAGACCCTTAATATACGCGGAAGCGAGGATTCCGGACAGGTAAGGGTCCTCGGAGAAGGACTCAAAGCTCTGTCAGACGACGTAAGTTTGGGAAGGTGGGGGAACGAGACGGCAGTCGCACTCTGCCACCGAGGGGGTTCTGGAGAGGCAAGGGGTAAGGACGCCGCGAAGCGCAGATGATTAATGATCGACGTACACGTTGAATGTTACAGGTTGGAGCCAATACCAAGGAAGCGGCTTTCAGCTTGGCCTCCGGAGCGAGCAGTCTAAGTCCGATGGCGTGGAGGAGTTCCGGATCGAAGGTGGCTCCCATAGCTGTTGATGACTGTTGGAACGTTAATTCGGGTCTAGTCTCGGGGTTACGAAGGAGGAAGCTTGACGCAGGGCTTATCGTAAGAACAGTTCGTTGATCAAAAGCGCCACGAAGGATAATAAGATCAAATGGCGGGGAAATGGGCGACTTACAAGCAAGACTTTAGCCGGAGTGCTCATCAAGAAATGGTTGCCTCGAATGCCATTGGGACCATCGCTGACTTTGACGGCGGGTATACCTAGCCTCTCAATACGGTGAGTATGCCAAAAGCCGACGCCAGCAATCAGAGAGATGGCTTCGTCGATCGTCAATTCCTCGAGGACTTTGGACAAGTCCGCCTTTGCAAAATCAGAGGGGGGCATCTGGGGAGACCTGGGGCGAAGCTTTGGAGGCTGGAGATGAAGAACAGGTAGCCTATATATTAGCTGGCCTGCAGGGTTCACGGACGAGAATATCAACACGTGAGGCGAAGTGGGGTGGTGAAGCAGCCGAGGTTTCTCCGTGGCCAAACCTCGAATCAATACCAGGGTACGTTATCAGTGGGATATAGCAGCTTAAGCAAAATGAAATCACTCTGTTGTTGGGAGGGCCTGGGTCGAGCTCGCTGGGGGCTGAATGAGGCGGATCAAGAAGGAAACGAAGAAGCGGTACCACGCGGAGCATTGAACCGGGAGAACTCGTGCAGTATCCACCGACGACGCGTCGCGCGAAGGCACCCCGAAGGATCCACAGAGAGTGGGTTGATAGCGGGCGGCAGATGATCCATTCTCCATGGACGTGCGCAGCTGGGAAGGGAGAGGGTGCCGTAGGATTAATGTAAGCGGGATGGGCCGAAGCTTGCCTTGATAGATCCTCATAGAGATCGATGATGATCACAAATTTCTGTTTGGGCCGTGATGGAATTCACACACCCCACATGATGCGCGGCTGGATGATAGGATGATACGGTCGTAACGGTATGTGACGATACCGGATGCGGTTGCCGATGCGCGGGTGAGGAGACCCCTCGCTTTGGAGACGGTCCGGTGACAGATTCTGATGGGGTGGGCACCCGAGCAAGGGGGTGGTATCCGGATACAAGCGGCAACCGATGCGTTCGGTCGAGGACAGACACCTGGGGCTCGCGACTGTGTCCAGTCGCGAGCTGGGATTCGGCAGAAGAGTGGATCAGGCCCCCTACAATGGCGATCAGATCAGAAGTGATTCGCTGGCGCACACAGTGCTGTTCCGTTGTGGACACCTCGGTCTGCACCGGCGCCGCGCTGCAGCCCAGAGCCTCTGCAGAGGAGCGTCGAGGGCGGGCCCACCCCCCGCGAGCAACCCGTGGGAAGGGAAGCCGCCCGCAGGGGGACGGGCAGAGAATTCCCATAGCGGGAATTCATGATTAGTCAGCGAAAAGGACCGTGATCCAGCGAAATGGATTGGAGATTCAAACTCCGCCGCGTTTTACAGGACGGTTTCCGGTGCCTGAGCCAGGCACCTTTTAGAGGAGCCCCTTGTCGTTCTACATAACGGCAGATGGAGGTTAAGTCCCCCCTGAACTCCAGCGAGGACCAGCCGTCCATGGCCTCCGTCGTCGCGCCCCCGCCCCCCGCTTCCGTCCCCTCCCACCCCGACCCTCTCCCGGTCAGCAACCTCTCCAACGTCACCGGCGCTGGGGTCAACAAGCGTTATCGTCCTGCCCCTGCAAAAACCTTCCAGTGCAGGGGGTACGGTGACTGTCGAATGGTCTTCAGCCGAAGCGAGCATCTCGCAAGGCACATCAGGTACCACTTTCGTCCCTTTTCACACCCAGAACACGTCCTAATCCTCTCTTGCCATCGTCAGAAAACACACTGGGGAGCGGCCTTTCAACTGTCACTGCGGAAAACATTTCTCCAGGCTCGACAACCTTCGCCAGCACGCCCAGACAGTCCACTCAGACAAGCAGGATGTGAACGAAAAAATGATGCGCGACCTTACTTCCCTCCATGCCACCATGACCGCTGCTGCGAAGGGCACCACTACACGTAGCAAGCGCGCACCTGCCAACATCAACTCGTCCTCTAGCGGCAAGTTGCCTAGTCCCCAGAGTGTTTCCCCTATCAGCCAGACGGATTCATCTAATCCGATCAAGGATGACGACGTCTCCCCCCCACTTTCCGCCATCCAAGCCCGCCACCCCCGGCCTGGAACCAGCACCGGCTACGAGGGAGACAACGGTTTGTCATTTCGCCAGATCTCAGGGAGTAATCCATGGCCCCTCCATACCAACACCTCCAACCAAAACAGCTATTCCTTTCGTGACCAACAATCCACCTCAGAGTACGGCCAGTCCTTTCGGAACCCATCCTCACACTATCAATTCGGACAACATTCGTCGCGCCAGTCCTTTCTCGCCTCCCCACCAACCTCATCATCAAGGCTCGGCTCAAGCCACGGGAACCCACCTGCCGATGGTCGATCACTCCCACCCCTCTCATCCGTCGTCTATCCGTCACTCTCCAGTTTCCCGGGCCAGCAGCCACCATACGCCATCTCTCAGCCCCCACCAGCATCAGCAGCCAACATATTACCCTTACCCAACCCAACAATCAATCGACGACCTGCGACATCCGCATCAAGACCAACAACAGCCCCTGCATCATATTACCACCAGCCCCCAGGAAGCTCCTCATCTCACCAACTACCTTACCCCGGACCTCCCAGGTTTGGATTGGGGGGCTTTGGAACGGAACTATCCATACCCTCATATACCGACGGACCAATGGGATCAGGTTTCTCCAGCGATGGACCGTCCTCCCCAATCACAGGGGAATCCCCATTTTCATTCCATCCTCCCGCGCTCTCAGAGCAGCAACAGCAACCCTCAATCATCCCTCGCAAACGGCCTTTCCCAGGATCCGATGATGGCGGCCTACCTGATGCAGACTACGACTACGGATCAGAGTCAAGACCCCAATCTCGACGACTCACCGTCATGGAGCTCCTCAATGACACGGATGAACCACCAAGGACGGCAACCACAGACTCAACCTCCCCCAGATTCATATCGTCGTTATCCTTCCCGATCAATGAGCGCCCACGAACTTCCTCAGGAGCATTTTTCTCAAGAGATTCGAAATCCTTCAGGTCAGATGCGTCGCCATCCCATGCAGATTCATTCCTCCCAGGAGATCGAGGATCACCAGAAAGTTCAAGGCGACTACTACCGCCACTTGGAGATGGCGGGCGTTTACCAATCATCCCAGATTCCCCCATACTTTCACCCACAGGATCCACCAACTCGCAATCCACCATATCTCCAGTTGCAGATCCCTACAGAGTCTCATCATCTTCACCATCGCTCGTCAGCTCCGGGCTTGCTCGAAATGTCGATTCGGGATCATCAACGGGCGAGTCTTCAAGAGACAATCAAGTACGAATCGCCTCAAGGCCTACCCCAGTTGGAATGAGGGCCTGATCACCCACCCTTTAAGCCTCCCTTTTAATACGTCTTATTCGTCCTCTCTCTATCTCTCTGTCTCCTTCCTTGGGATTTGAACCCTAGCCTGCCTTAAGCCTCACTTCTTCCCCCTTATATTAGCTTACCAACCCATGTCTTATTGACTAACCCTTCTTGTGGTACCCTTACGTGTATCTCCTTGTCTATTCGTTCATTTTATGTGCCGGTCGCTCTCGCATCCTCCACCATCCTGTTTGTCCGTCTGACCCCCGGTTTCGAGGGTTGTGAGGTAGTTTTCTGCCTGATAAAGAAGCCGTGTAACTACATTGTATCGAAGATTAC
>Ga0307517_10001845_pt1 | contig 34744 bp, 22 predicted proteins | sample 23_EM_MG_FD_194515 | JGI IMG/M metagenome (GOLD analysis project Ga0307517, IMG submission 194515) | Populus trichocarpa ectomycorrhiza microbial communities from riparian zone in the Pacific Northwest, United States - 23_EM | ecosystem: Host-associated > Plants > Roots > Unclassified | place... | reverse complement strand
ATCAAGGAAACAAAATTTAAACTAAAATAAATATGGGCACTACGGTAAACAAGCAAGGAAAAAGGGGCACCAGGGTAAACAAACAAGGAAAAAAGGTTGGCTCGTGTAACACATGTGCTAGCAAGTAGGAGGTTTTTATGATCTTCAAGCGACGCATGAGTTGTATCTTGATTGCCAAACTACAACTTTCACAACAATGTTGAAAGTGTCACACCACTTTTTTTTGGTAATGCGACGTGTGTTGATAATGATGCAACAATTGGACTCCGACATAATTTTTCTTCTCCTCCCTCGTTTCTCTCTCATTTGCTTGAAAATCACACTGGTCTAATTTTTTTTAAAGTGTCACATTATTTATTTATTATATTAAATTTGATTATTTTTTTTTATTGTTTTTTTTAATTCTCTTTCATTGATTTTTTTTTAAATTTTGCCAATTAGCATTTGGTTTCATTTGAGTTTTATATTATATTTGATCTTCATTCTTTTGATTGATATTTATTTTTCAATTTCATCCCTCAAATTTGGTTCTTATTCTTTTTAATTGATATTTGTTTTTTGCTTTAGACTTTTTTTAAAATTTTATTTTATTTGTAAAATTTAATCTTTTAACATTGAGTTAGTTAGAAATTACTCTCCATAATCTTTTCGATGCGTGATGTTAGTGTCATGACCCAAGTCACGAGTATAAAACATTAACCCGAATTGATATTGATCTTTTTTTTTTACATTGATTTTCTTTTTTTGATTTTATTTGCAACATTAGGTTTGTTGGGGATAGAACTTCTTTTTTCTTTTGCTTTACTTTGTAAGGTTATTGTGATTTCATGATATATATCGTGTCCGACGGGTTTGCCCAAGTTAGCTTGATCTTGTTTTTTAAGTCATTTTTTTGATATTGAATATTTTTTGAGCTCCACTTTTTAATATTTTGTTTCTTTAGAAGTTAGACTTCATATTTGTTTTTGCTTTTTATTAGGTTATTCTGTTTGCATTATCCATTTCACGAGGTTTGATAGCCTTACTCAGGTTTGCAAGTGTTTTATATTTTTAGGTTTGTTTTTGCTAACTGATTTTTTTTTCTGATCTTATCCTTCTACATTTGGGTTATTGGAAGTTGGGCATCATTATTATTTTTTTATTTGCTTTCAATAAGATTAGCCCTATCTCACGACCCGAATTGTGAGTTTGTGATGTTGACTTCAGTCAACTTGGATATTTTTTTTTATCAATTTTTTTTAATATTGAGTTGTCTTATACTTCAACTTCGTTTTCTTTTTCCATGTGGCAAACGTTCTATTTTTTCATATCTAAGTTATCGTTATTACTTTTTTTATTGCTATTTCCTAACCATCACAATTACATCTTGCATCAAAAGTTATACAGCCCTTGTTTTCCCTTTTATTATAAGGAGATGTTTGAATCTAACATTTTATAATGAATAATGGACATAGAAGTCACTTGAATTACATACTTGTTGAACTTTTTTTTTTTCATTTTTAATTTAGTGATTTTTTGCGTGTCCCATCAATGGTGTAAAGAAAAATCAAATTTAGAATATGAAAAAATGTTTAATAATTATTTCCTTTTTAGTATCATTGTAGTTTTTTGTTTTTCATTTTATTTTATAAAGTTTCACAAGTTCTTAATAACCAGAAAAATAACTTTAAACGAACTATCAATTGGAGACATAAAAAAAAAAAAATTAAGAATGTGATAGAATTTACTTCTAAAAATATTTTACAAATTGCTTTTTATTTGAAAAAATATTAAATTAATATTTTTTTAATTTTTTTAATATATCGATGTTAAAAATAAAAAAAATATTATTAAAAAATTATCCATCACATCACCAAATACACCGATTACAAACATGATGGAAGATTATTTTTTCTTCACATTTGTTGCTAATTTAATACATGTAGGTTTATGCTCAAACTGGCCACATACAATATCGAGTTGTATTTACGTTAAAAAAATGAAATTATATATCTTCTCTTAAAAGTATAAAATAAAAGTCAGCAGTAATATTTAATTTTAAAATGGCCAAACCCATTAATTGTCTGTATTTGTTTTTACCAATTCATCAAAAGTTTTTATTTGTTATCAAATCAATTGGCTGAATAATTTTTTAATATTGAAAAATAGTACCTAACTGATCGAATTGATAACAAAGAGGTTTTTGTTGTTAATAACAGGCTTTAGCTATTTAGAATCTAAACATGTATTAATGAGTGATAACACTTCTACATATTAACAATACTTTAAAAGGTATGGGGAAACTATTTTAGCTTTCCCCACACACCTTTTATGTATCAGTGTTTTTCTGTGCAATACATAGTGTACAGTAAAACTCTTAGCTTTTTTTTTTTTTTTGTCATTGTGCATTGCTTAGTGTATAGTGAAATTCTTAGCTGTTTTTTTTTGTTTTTTATGTTTTTATGGGTTTTTTTTTGCTTTTTTTGTGTTTTTTTCTTTTAATGAATTTTTTTTTGTTTAATTTAGTTTGTTAATGTGAATTTTTTTATTTAGTTATCAAACTTTCTTGATACGGATCTTGGGTTAACCTGGTTTGACGAGTTAACCCGGAATTATTTTTTTTTGCTTTTTTTCTTTTTAATCAATTTTTTTCGTTTAATTTAGTTTGTTAATGTTAAATTTCTTTCTATTTAATTATCAGACTTTCATAACACGTATCCCGGACTTGACGGGTTAACCTGGTTTGACGGGTTAACCCAGTTAATTCTGGGTTAACCCGTCAATTTTTCTTTCTATTTAGTTATCAAACTTACATGACGCGAATCCTAGGTTTGACAAGTTAACATGGTTTGAAGGGTTAACCCAGTTAATTCAGATTTTTTTCTTTTTCTTCATTAGTTTTTTTTCTTCTTGTTGGTTTTTTTTCTTTGTTTTTTTTTCTTTTTAATTAATCTATTTAATTATCACACTTTTATGACACGACCTTGTAGCCAGACCCACATCCAAGGCTCTTGAGTCCGGTGTTGCAGCCAGACTCACTTAAACTTGAGTCATGTAAATTTAATATTATTATTAATATTATAAATATTACTCTTGGGTCAAGTGTTGCAGCTAGACCCAAGGCTCTTGGGTATATCTTTGCAGAAAAACCTAACACTCTTAGATCTTAGCATTTTTTGATATTTTTTATGCAAGAAAAAAAAAATTAACCCGTGGCGTATGCTTTTTTTTCCTTTTCTTTTCTTTTTTAAGCCTTTTATTGTGGACTGCACTGTGCAGTCTACAGTGAAAAAGCTGATGCCTTTAGTTTTTTTTTTTTGCCTATAGTTTCTTAATATTAAATTTTTTCTTTTTAATTATTAGACTTTCATGACACAGATCCCGTGTTTGACGGGTTAACCTGGTTTGATGGGTTAACCCAGTTGATTCAGATTTTTTTTCTTTTTCTTCATTAGTTTTTTTCTTCATGTAGGTTTTTTTGTCTTTGCTTTTTCCTTTTTAATTAATATTTTTTTTTTAATTTAGTTCATTAATATTAAATATTTTTTCTATTTAGTTATCACACTTCCATGACACGAATCCCAGGTTTGACGGGTTAACCTGATTTGACTGGTTAACCCAGTTGATTCAGATTTTTTTCTTTTCCCTTATTAGTAAAAGGCTGATGCCTTTTGTTTGTTTTTATTTGTTTTCCTTTTTAATTAATTGTTTTTGTTTAATTTAGTTTGTTAATGTTCAATTTTTTTATATTTAATTATCAAACTTTCATGACATGGATCCTGAGTTTGACGAGTAACCTGGTTTGACGGGTTTGCCTAGTTAATTCTGGATAACCCGTCAATATTTTTTTCTATTTAGTTATCAAACTTTCATGACACGAGTCTAAGATTTGACGGGTTAACCCAGCTAATTCAGATTTTTTTTCTTTTTCTTCGTTAGTTTTTTTTTCTTTATATTGGTTTTTTTTCTTTTTAATTAATCTATTTAATTATCACACTTTTATTACACGACCTTGCAGCCAAACCTACATCCAAGGCTATTAGGTCAGGTATTGCAGCCAGACCCACTTAAACTTGGGTCATGCAAGTTTAATGTTATTATTAATATTATAAATATTACTCTTGGGTCAGGTGTTGCAACCAAACCCAAGACTCTTGGGTATAACTTTGCAGAAAGACCTAACATTTTTAGATCTTAGGTTTTTTTGATATTTTTTATGCAAAAAAAAAATTCACCCTCGGCATCGCATGGGGTCATGTGACTAGTTATACTATATTTTAAAACACATGAAAAAACATTGTTCATTTATTGTATACATAGATTCATTATACTGTGGATGACATTGTAGCCATAGAATATTTGTATTGTAGACGACACTGTAGCGCTTGTGGGGGCCGGGTTTGAAAACTATAGTTGCTATGAAAATATAACTTTAAAGAATACAATTGAAAAAAAATAAAGTAACGTGACTGGTTAAAAAAAAAAAAATCCTCCCCTCTTTTATTTTGTTCAGGTATACCTTTTGTTTTGCTTGCATCCCTCTATGCGTTCAAAACAAAAGGTAGTAAGATACCTTTTGTATTTGCATTTGTTAATTTTCATCCCTGATATATATTTCTATTTCTATTTATTAATTTTTTAATAGTGTTTGTTCATTAAATTATATTTGAGTCATTGACTATTTCTTAACTAGCAAAGTACCACTACCGATTGAATATGGAAACATTGCTTTAAAATTATTAATGTATTGATTCCGGATTAGAGAACGCAAAAATCCAGTTAACTTTAATCGGGTAGAGTTTTGTTGCCCGTTTGTGGGATTAAATTAGATGGAGAGACCCAACATAGAATGAATTTTTGCATTATACAAAATTAAACTCGTAATTCAAGTGGAAAATATCCTTATCCTTTACCTCAAAAAGAATTTGAGAATGTCAATCTCTGTTTCTCTACCTTCTAAGGTCAGAGATAACCATATATATATATATATATATATATATACAATCCTTGGAGTGACTATTACAATGAGAAACGATTACAACAAGAAGAAACTAACTACCATGACAACTGACATAACTAACATAATTGTAATGTAACTAAATTTCTGTTATGTGTAACTAACTTAACTAACTTTATGTTTACGTAACAAACTCTTCCAGTGTTGGTTTATCATCTTCCCGCAAGTGAAAGGGTCTAGGGACGATGCACAGTTGTGACTTGAAGAACAAGAACCTTGAACTTGGGAGATGCTTAGTCAATAGATCTGTTAGCTTGCTCTTCAGTAGGAACAAACTGTAGTTGTAACTTCCCTTTTAGAACTTGGTTACGAATGAAGTGGAGATCAATTTCCATATGCTTCGTTTGTGCATGGAAAACAGGATTCTTCGCCATATGATAAGCACTAATATTGTCATACCAGAGGAGGAATAGCAGGAGGAGAAACACATAGCCTGTAGTAGAGCCTGCATCCAAATGACTTTAGCAGTAGCTAAAACGAGTCCTGGATACTCTGATTCTGCACTGCTGCGAGACACTACCTTCTGTTTAGTAGAGGACTAGGAGACTAAGTTATCCCTTAGATAAACTAGATATCCACTCGCACTTTGCCGATCATCAGGTTGAGCCCCCCAGTTTACATATGTGAAACCTTCTACTGTCAAATGATTTGAAGGACGTAGCAACAATTCATTATGCAAAGTTCCTTTTAGATATCGAAGGATCGTTTTGACAGAAAGCCAGTGAGCTGTGGTTGGTTGTTGCATGAATTGGCATACCTTATGAACAACAAAAGCAATGTCAGGTCTGGTAATGGTAAGGTACTGAAATGCCCCTACCACACTGCGATATTGAATGACCTCTTCCATAGGAGCACCATCAAACTTGGATAAATTTTGCCCAACAATGCCAGGAGTTTTGACAGCTTTGGTATTAAATATTGTTGTACGATGCAATAAATCAGAGGTATACTTTGTTTGGCTTAAATGTATAGAGCCTTCATGGTAAGAAACCTCTATTCCCAAAAAACAGGAGAGCCGCCCCAAGTCTCTTAATGCAAAGACAAAATCAAGCTAGTAATGAGTGAAGAAATCTATTGAGATGAGCTGCCGGTGATGAGAATATCATCCACATATATAAGAACTATCAGAGTTGTGGATGCACCAAAATGAAAAAACATTGAATTGTTGGTCCTAGAGTTACTGAATCACCATTGTAAAAGAGCAGAGCTGAGCCGTTGAAACTAAGCTTGTGGAGCTTGTTTCAAACCATATAAAGCTTTCTTCAATCTACAGACTTTGGTTGGAAACTTATGATCCTTGTAGCCTGGAGGTTGAGTCATATAAACCTGCTCCTCTAACTCATCATTTAGGAAGGCGTTATGAACATCAAGCTATCGAATTTCCCACTGAAAACTGCTTGCAACAGTTAAGATGATTTGAATAGTGGCAGCCTTAACAACTGGACTGAACGTCTCAAATTAATCAAGGCCAAGAGTTTGATGATACCCTTTAGCCACAAGCCTGGCTTTATACCTGTCGATGCTCCCATCTGGCTTGTGCTTCAACTTGTATACCCACTTACAACCGGTTATATTAACAGCAGCAGACTGATCAACAAGATCCCAAGTATGGTTTTTATGTAGAGCAGCTATCTCTAGATCCATAGCCTGAGTCCAATTTGAATCTTTGAGGGCTTGACTAAGAGTGTATGGTTCTGAGATTTTTATAGCAAATAGATCGAGAATGGTTTTTTTCTTGGTGATACTTGCATCAATCTTATGGTCATTTATGGAACTGGAGCAGAACAGGTATCCTGATCCTCAGGAATTGATTCAGGTACAGAATGAGAGACATGAGTGGTTGTGGAACCACTTATTGAATGTGAACTGTCACTTAGAAGGGGTAAAGAAGATTGTGGTGGTGAGTGAGTTGTTTGTAGGTAAAGAATTTGAGAAAGGTAAGATAACTGGAGTGAAGATCTTTGCTGGAGGATCACTGGTAAGGGAAGGTGTAGTAAAAAGAAATTGGGTTTTATCAAAGACAACATAGGGTGTGACATATACACGTCCAGTCAGAGGAACAAGGCACAAATATCCTTTGTTATGGAAGCTATACCCAAGAAAAACACACTGAAGAGATCGGTATTGCAACTTGTGACTGTTGTAAGGACGAATGAATGGATAACACAAGCAACCAAACACTCTGAAAGACTTGTACTCAGGAATTTTATGAAAGAGAGTGTAATAGGGTGAGTCATTATTTAGTACCTTGCTTGACATTCTGTTGATGAGGAAAGTGGCTGATTGGAAGGCATATTGCCAAAATTTCATTGGTAAGGAGGCGTGAGCTAGTAAAGCCAACCTAATTTCCACAATATGCCTGTGCTTCATCTCTACTCTCCCATTCTAAGCTGAAGTATAAGGGCAAGAAAATCGATGCAAGATGCCAGACTGTTGGAGAAAGGTCATAAAGGATCTATATTCCCCACCATTGTCAGATTGTAGACATTTTATTTTTGCATCAAACTGATTTTCTATTTGAAGTTTGAACTGTTTGAAAACTGGAAGAGCTTGATCCTTTGTTTGTAGAGGATAGAACCATGTATAACGTGAATAGTCATCCAGAAAAAGGATGAAGTATTTTGCACTTGATGTAGACTTGAGCATGACAGGTCCCTAGATATCAATGTGAATGAGTTCCAAAGGTTTGGACGTATGGGAAGGTGAAAGATGAGTAGGCAACCTGTGACTTTTACCCATTTGAAAAAAAAGGCAAACAGTAGGGCAAACAACGACTTTATTCCTTTCACAAGAGACATTACAACTCTGCATTACTTGAACTACAATGTCAGTGGCAGCATGACCTAGTCTGTGATGCCAAAGTTCCACTTTATTATGAACATGACTGAATCTATGGGAATGAAAAGTAGAAAGATCACGAACTCCAACATACACCATTTTCTTGTTTCTATGCAGTACTGGAAACCTATAAAGCCCATTCTCAAGTCTGCCTCGAGCGAACACCTTCTTCATATGTAGGTCCTTCACAATGAAACTATTAGATCGAAACTCAATTAAGGCATTATTGTCTGAGCAGAATTTAGCAACACTTACCATGTTAGCTGAGATAAAAGAAACATGAAACACTTTTCTGAGCTAGAAAGAAAATATGAATTATAGACTAGTTGGTGGGAACCAGTGTTGGAAATGGATAAATGCTTACCATTACCAACTGTGACTCTGTTTTTGCCTGTGTATGGTGCAGAATTGTTGAGGTTCCTTTCATTCTGAGTCAAATGATGACTTGCTCCAGGGTCAAGATAACAATTGTCATCTGCAGGATTATTAGAAGATGCAACTATAGCAGGTATTGAGTTTTGATTTCCAGCATTCAAAGAGGAAGTACCATTGTTTTGTGAGTTTTGATAGGAGATATCAAACCGATGGTAACAGACATGAACAATATGACTAAACTTGCCACACAATTGACATTGTGGCTTCTCAGAGTTGGTTGAATTGTGTCCTCCATTATATCCATATCTACCCCTACGACCACGACCACGACCTCTGTAGGTGTAGTTGCTGGTATTTGAAATATAGCTTTGTCCTCGGCTGCATTGTATTTTCTTCCACCACCTCTGTTATTAGAGGAGGAGGTATAACAGGCAGACATAGAGGAGATGTGATCGATTGAGCTTTGTTGCTCAAGAACCCTAGTAGCATACTATGAACTGCTTCAATAGAGATCTTGTCATATCTAATGTTGATGGCAGTAACTACTGCATTATATTCAGAACCAAGGCCTCCAAGGAGATTCATAACCTGATCTTGTTCTAAGATAGGTTCTCCAATGGCTGATAGATTATCTGCAGCTCCTTTGACCTTCATGATGTAGTCTATCATGAACAGAGATCCTTTCTTCGTAGATTGTAATTCAAGCCGTAGTTGCATGATTCTGGCTTTTAAGGAAGATGAAAAAGTTTTCTCCAATGCATTCCAGGCAGAGTGAGACGTATTGTAGCCAATGATCTGTGCCATGATATCTGGTATGAGAGATGAGTATATCCAGCTGAGAATTGTGCGATCTTGTCTTCTCCAAGCGACAGACGATGGATTAATCACTCCTAGACTTAGCTCATTGTCTGGACAGATGGATGTGCTATCTATGAAGTCCTAAAATCCATTGGCAAAGACAACATTATCAATTTGAGACCTCTATAAGACATAATTTGATCGATCAAGTTTCACAGGTAGTGTATGATTGAGCATCTGATGAGTGGGAATGAACGTCATTGTTGTACTTTGTCTAGAACCAACTGAACCAGAGGTAGATAAAGATTGCTTAAATGCATAAGCCATGGCTGAAAAAAAGAGAGATACAAACTCTGATACTAAGAAAGAATTTGAGAATGTCAATCTCTGTTTCTCTACCTTCTAAGGTCAGAGATAACCACATATATATATACAATCCTTGGAATGACTGTTACAATGAGAAACAATTAAAACAAGAGGAAACTAATTGCCATGACAACTGACATAACTAACATAACTATAATGTAACTAACTTTCTGTTACGTGTAACTAACTTAACTAAATTTCTGTTTACGTAACAAACTCTTCTAGCGTTGGTTTATCAACCTCCATTAACAAATTTCATGTCCACAATGGCATTTTTTACTTGCTTAATGGTACTACGGAAATGGGCATATATGATTCATTGATCTCTTCATCACATTACTTGATTAGTTCTAAGGAAATATGCAAATAAGAGGATTAGATTATGTGCACTGTATACCCTCATTTAATTCACTCAAATACCTAACAACATTAATTGAAATAAGAGAGTAGATATACTTGAATTTTTACTCTTTCTTTTATATGAACATGAAATCTGTTAAAAAATAATACAAATTATATTTTATGACCTCACCTCGCAGTGTAAGCTATTTAATTGAGATGATTTTTTGACAAAATTTCGTATATATCATTAAAATTATTCGTAAATCTTACTTTTTATTTGAGAGAAAGAAATACAAATTCAGATGTATTAATTCCACCCATTCGTATGCCATAATGAAGACATGTTACAATAAGCAATTGTGCTCTATGTAGATAATTCATCGATTATAACTAAGTTAAGCACTAGTTTAAGGGATTTTGACCAACAAAAAAGGAAGTTTAATGAAGGATAAAATCACTACGAATGTTTAACAATATCATCGTACAAATTCTTATTCATGACCAAGTTCATCAAGTGACATACATAACAAGGTCCACCATTATATCCTCAATGGCCATTGCCTATAACACCACCATCATCATCACTCTTTCTTTTACATATATAAAACGACATTGGAAACAATACTAACATACATATACTAATATATATACATGAGGTAATACAACAATAAGACACACACACACACACAAACACAGAATTATGGCTCTAGGTTCTTATAAAAAGGTTTCTCAAAGAGACCATAACAAGAATATCATAAGGTAAAGCTCGTCCGAAAATCAAAATGCAATGAGCATGAGGCTCTGTACTGTGGGATGATCAGTCCACACATGTTGGTGACTCTTCCGACCAATTAGGGTTCAGATACGATGTGCACAAAGACTAACACTACCCTGTTAGCATGGGTATTCTGATTGGCATACCATAGATTCATATCATAATAAAAAAAACATATTCATATCTCAATGTTTAACCCATGACATCAATCAAATGAGGAGCTATCAATTCAGAAGTCAATTCAAAATATATATTGGTTTATATCAAGAATTCAGATTCAACAATTGATCATGTTTTATCGTAACAAGGATAATAATCAACATATATATTTTCAAGAAGCATGATCCAATTTATATTAACAACTCAAATATTTATACTATTTCTCATGCATATGGAAAATTATCTATTTACCTGACTCGAAAGCAAACAGAACTCGAAAGCAAATACCGAAGGAAATCCTACTGATATCTCGCCGGTAGAATATTAGGATTATCTGAATAAAAATGAGACAAATTCAAAAACAACTCGAAAGAACATACAATCTATTTAATAAACCAAAGATCTATTCCATAGCCCTATATGTTTTAAACTAAACTAGTTATTTTCCCCAAAAATCCAAAAATTATTGTTTTCCCAAAATCTAATTCATAAGAAAACAAATAATAACACTTGATAATAATTCATTACATGACCCTCAATTATTCATCAAACCAATATGAAAAAAAGCTAATATTACAGCTAGGTACCAATATAGAATTTTATCTTATTTTTAGGGGTCAAATTGTAATTTTGTCAAATTAGAGGACCAAACTTAAAATGTCATAAATTCATGATTATACTGAAATTTTGCCCATAATTCATCCTCAATTTTATCCAGAATCTCAAATTATGCTCCAGGGACCATTCTGGAAATTTAGCAGATTTTTAGGGTTCAAATTGTAATTTTGTCAAATTGAAGGATCAAATTGAAAATGCCATAAATTCATAACTATACTAAAATTTTATCCATAATTCATCCTCAGTTCTGTCCAGAATCTCAAATTATGCTCCAGGGACCATTGTGGAGTTTTATCAAATGTCTAGGGTAAAATTGTAATTTTGTCAAATTGGAGGACCAAACTGAAAATGTCATAAGCTCATAACTATACTGGATTTATGCCCATAATTCATCTTTAATCCTGTCCAGAATCTCGGATTATGCGCTAGGGACCAATCTAGAATTTTTCCAAAGTTTGGGGACTAAACTGTAATTTTCACAAATTGAGGGACTGAACTGAAATTTTATCATCTTCAAACTCAAACCCAGAATTTCCACAGATCACCTACTAATATTTCAAGATTTCTAACTCAAATTCACCATTTAAACAAATTATAACTCAGAATTATTATCTTTACCTAAAATCTTCCAAAATCAACTAAATAACTCATTACCCACAACAATCAACTCATAACATTTAAATCAATCAACCCAAAACAAAATCTACAAAACCCTAATATTCAACAAAACATAAATTTAAAGCTAAAGAAAATAAATTTATACACATCAAAGCATAAATCTTACATTTTAACTTATTTTCTCTTACTGTCTTCTCCTTCCTTTATCTTTTCATTTTCTCTTCTTCTTCTTTCCCCCTTCTCTCCTGCCGGTTCTCTCTCTCTCAAATAAGATCCCTCTTCTTTTTTTTTCTATTTATACTTATCATGTTTTGTTTAATTACCACAATACCCTTTATTCATTTATACCTTCTTCTAAGCCTTCAAGGGCTTTCTTGTCTTTTTCTATTCTCTTTTATTTTCAAAACATCACACAGCTTGTCCAATATGGTGAAAGGGAACAAGGAAAGCATGAGGGAGTATGCATAGAGATGAAGATATCTAGTTGCACATGTGTACCCTCCACTCTTGAATAAAGAAATAGTTACTATATTTGTCAACACGCTCAAAACGTCATACTAGGAGCATGTGATGGGTAGTTTGGCACCACAATTCACAGATGCTATGGAAAAAACTGAGCGTATAGAGCTAGGAGTAAAGAGTGAAAGAATCTCTGCACCTATGGAGAAAAAGGGTTTCAAAGGGAAGAAGAAGGAGGTTGATCATGTTAAAATTGGTTACAGGGGAAAGAAAAACCAATTCTAAAATTAAAACACTCCATCCCTTTCATTCCAAATCACCAACATCAACTCCAACTCTTTATACGCCGCTAGAAAACCTGAGCCACAAAATAACCAAGTCAAGAACCAGACTAAAAATTTTCAAAAGAAGAACCACCAAAGAGTCTAGGAACAACTATCTCCATTACCGCTATCTCTAAATAAGATGTACCAGAAGCTATTGAGCATCAGACATGTGCTCCTGTATCTTTGGTGCCTTTACAACCACCTTATCTCAATTGGTACAAGTCAGATCTCACTTGCGAGTATCATGTTGGTGTTGCAAGACATAACGTTCATATTTGCAATGGCTTCTAGAGGAAGCTCTTGCAATTGATTAAAGTTAAGCGGATAACATTTGAGGAGGCCTTAAACGTAAATACAAACCCTCTACCCAATCATATTTCGGGTAGTGGATCGGTAACGCACTAAAGGTGAAACACCTAATGAGTCTGAAAATGTTGAAAGTCCTTATAATGCTTCTTTCTTTTCTTTGGTTTTTACACGTCACACTTGTTTGAAAGTCTCCGAGCAGAGAAGATTTTGAAGGAATAAGGAATCTGAATTATTCAGACATGGAAGTGCCTTTCATCTTGAGTGTGTGCAAGTGAGTTAACACTTACCAAATGAAAACACTTTCTTGCTTATCCTTACAACACCAACTGGATAAGGCACAGTTCAAACCTCTTTCATTTTAGTTTATTTACTAGATGCCATGCCCGCACGATGCCGCGAGCTTGTTACATGCTTGTCCAATTTCGTGAGTTTGTGAAAAAAATTATATATAAAAAATCATATGGAGAAAAATTATTGTAATCCACAATGTTTTCAAGGAAAAAACTAAAAAGCTAAATTCTCAACCAGCTTAATATTAAAAATATAAAATCGACAAAGATAATTTTGGAAAAAATCATAACAAAAAAAACGAAAGGAAAAAAAAACCATGTAGGAAAACACTGTAGCAATCTATAGTGTTTCATGAGGAAATCTACAGTTGTAATTCTTAACAGCTCAATATTAAAAATAATAAAATCGATAAAGACAATTTTGAAAAAATCATAACAAAAAAAATTATGTGGGGGAATACTGTAGCAATCCACAATGTTTTTTTTAAAAAACTACAAAGCTAAATTCTCAACCAGTTCAATATGAAAAAAATAAAATCTACAAAGACAATTATGGAAAAAAAACAAAAAAAAAATCATAAGAAAAAAAACCATGTGGGGAAACACTATAGCAATCCACAGAGCTTTAAAGAAAAAACTACAAAGCTAAATTCTCAACCAGCTCAATATTAAAAAAATAAAATCGACAAAAACAATTTTGAAAAAAAAACACAAAAAAAGAAAAAAAAAGGAAAAAAAAAGAAGAAGACAATTTTGGGGAAAAAAAGCAAAAAAAAAAAAAGAAAAAAAAGGAGAAAAAACATGTGTGGAAAGTTAAAACTAAATTCTCAACCAGTTCAATATTAAAAAAAACATTCGAGAAAGATAATTTTGAAAGAAAAACACGTGGGGAAACACTGTAACAAAACAAAAACCACATAGGGAAACATTATAGCAATCCACAGTATTTTAAAGAAAAAAACTACAAAGCAAAATTCTCAACCAGCTTAATATGAAAAAAATAAAATAAAAAAAAATCATTTTAAAAAAAACAAAGAAAAAAGAAAAACCGTGTAGGGAAATATTATAGCAATCCAAAATGTTTTAAAGAAAAAAACTATAGAACTAAATTTTAATTAGTTCAATATTAAAAAAAATCGACAAAGATAATATAAAAAAATAAAAAGAAGAAGAAGAAGAAGAAGAAGAAGAAGATAATCTTGGGAAAAAAGAAAAAAAACATGTAGTAAAAAAAAAAAAAAAAGGGGGGGGGGAAATGTGGGAAATAAAAGGGAAAAAAAAAACAAAACGAAAACAAAAAAAAGACAAACAAAACTGTTGGATTTGAACAATATCACTGTCTTGGGATCCTAATAAAATACTGTTAAGCATCTCATCTGGTTCGTCCAGGTGTTGTCTTCTATAAGAACTCATTTCAATAATTGAGCAAAGCAAATCAGAAAGCAGTGCTAGACCCACAACGCCAAAAACAAATTGGAGTTACAGCTCAGATTAGTAGACGCCTTGTCATGGAGGATAAAAAGAAGTGGGAACGTAACATTACTTTCCTACGCGAAAACGCGTATTACTTCATTATTCTTTATTTTGAGGTTAGCGGGTATCATGCCCGGCTTATTTTCTCTTAGAAATGAATAATGCAAAAATCCACGTAATCTAATCGGGCGAAGTGTTGGAGGCCACGTGGTCAAATGGAGGCCCTGGCAATATATGTTGTCGGGTCGGGTAGTCCTGTCCCAGTATTCTAAATCATGCCCAAATTCAAATGGTCACTTTACCATCTCCGAGATTAGCGGGTACCATGCCCGGCCTAATGTTTTGCAGAAATGGATAATGCAAAAAGCCACCTGATCGGGAGAACTGTTTGAGGCACGTGGAATAAATCAAATGGACACCCTGGCAATATATGTTATCGGGTAATCCCGTCCCAGATGATTCTAATTCATGCCCGATTCAAACCATCTTCTAAACCGATACAGGAACAGTGTTATCTCCGATTTGTTTTTCTCATAAATAATAAATGTAAGGGAAAGATTAGTAGCACTAATTAAATTTGAAAGAGAGAGAGAGAAAATAATGATTGGTCCTTTCATAATTTAATCTTTATACTCTCAGAGTTGTTTATAACTGTAAAGCATTCTCCGATTTTAAATATACTCTTGAATTTAAGAATTCAAGGCTTACTTCGAAAAAATATCTGCATCCCCCCCAAAAATAAATAAATAATTATTATATTCTGGACATTACTAATTTATACTATATTTAATAAATGTATCCTAATAAATTTCATATTGATACCCTCAATCCTAAAATCCTATTCTAACGTGTTATAAATGAAGTTCATATAACAATTTAGATGCAACAAGCCAAATGACGTTCATATAAAGTGATTTCCGTTCTAACTTAGGCACTGGAATTGATGATAATATTTTTGATTATGTTATCAATAAATATTTAATTATAAATATTTTTAATTTTTGTGTTAGTAAGTATTAAATAAAAAAATATATAATATTTCTAACTTTAATGTTCAAAATAATTTTCAATTCTAGTGCAAATATACCTAACTCTAACATTAGTGAATACTAAAACTATTTTTAATTTTTACATTAGTAAATACGAATATTTTTTATTTTGATGTTAGTAAATAAATAAAATTTAAATTGAAGATTTTTATATATATATTTTTAAAAATTTAAGAACTGTGTTATTATTTTTTATTGTTCAAAGTAGTGGCCTGCTATGAGTCCATTTTTAGTAAGAATATATATATTTTTTTATCTAGATACTCAACTCAAATTCAGTCCAAACATACTAATCTTTCTATTGTTCTTTAATGAGATTAGAACAGTAATTTATGCAAAGCATTCGGGGTGCTTAATTTGCTAGACCATTTATTGTCCTTGCTTAATGAAACGAATTAATCCATGTTCCTTGCATTTTCACCCATGCTTGATATGTAGTAATTTAGCTGTCAACCTCTGGTTCCTTTTTTGCTAGAGGGCTTTCTGAGCGCTGTTAGAAAAACTTTTCCCTTCGCATTTCCATTGCTAAAGCATCCGAATTTTTATTCTTCGCATCGTGCATATCTCTTTGTTCAAATCTTTGTTTGCTCTTCAGATAAGAAAACAAAAAACAAACTTGAATCGAAAGTTCAACAATCAACGTTTTTCATTTCGCCCGCAACATTGCGCTGACAACATATCTAATTTATACTATATTTAAATGTATTCTAATAAATCTCATTTTGATACCCTCAATCATAAAATCCTAGTTCCTATGATGTTCTAATGTGTTATAAATGATGTTTATATAACAATTTAGTTGCAACAAGCTAATAAGGAAGTTGTTCCAAAGTCAACGAGGAAGATTTTGAACATATGTATAAGCATACGAGTGACGCATACCACCCCTATCACAAGAGTAGCAAGCAAGTGGGGTGAGACGCTCGTTTGGATTAAAAGGACGAGGCTTCGTTCATTAAATTATATTGAGTCGTTGACCATGTGGGACATTACATTTTAGCAAAGTACCACTAAAGATTGAATAGGAAAATGCTTCGAAATAATATAGTATTTATTCTAAATTAGAGAATGCATATGTCCACTTAACTTAATCGGGGCCCTCTTATGGGATATTAGGCGTGTATTTAGTATTATAGTATATATTGCTTTTTAATTATAAAATAATAAAATGATATTTTTTTAATTTTTCACATAATTACATCAAAACTATAAAAAATATATATAAAAAATAAACTTCACCACAAACAAATACAGCGGAGAGAAATTTAATGTCTACAATCGCTTTATTTGACTTGCGTAATGGTACCAAGTCAATCGGGCCCTCATCATTGCATTACCCGATTGGTTCCAAGGAAATGTGCAAATGACATGATTAGAATATGTACATGTACACTCTATATCCCTGATCAGTTCACTCAAATACCAAGCAACATGCATGCATGAAACCGCTATAGATATATTCGAATTTGTACTCTTTTCTTTTACACGAAAATTATTCATAAATCTTACTAATTTGATTTGAGAGAGAGAAGTACAACTTCGGAGTATCAATTCCTCGTATGCATATATATGCCGTAATGATTACATGTTATAATAAGCAATTGAACTCTACGTATGCAGATAATTCATTAATTATAACTAAGTTAAACACTTGTTTAAGGAATTGTATCTGACAAAAAAAAAGTTCAATGAAGGAATTATATATTCACTTCAAAAGTTTAACAATATCATGGTACATATTCTTATTCATGACCAAGTTCAACAAGCGACGTACATAACGAGGTATACCATTATACACCCCCATTGGCCGTTGCCTGTAAGACCACCGTCATCGGTCTTTCTTTTGCATATATAAGATAACAATGGAAGCAGTACTAGCATACAGATGTGTAGGGATCTGGAGTAGGTACCTAGCCTTGCTAGGTAGCATGGTTGAGCTGGCTCGTGGTCATCAATGGAAATGCAATGATGATGAAAAATGCGGTGACACCGAGGATGATGGCAACTTTCTCTAACATTCTGGAAGCAACAGGGAACCTTCTGCTAATAAGCTGTGAAACAATGAGAGAAACAAAGATAAGTGTGACACAGACAGAGCGCAAGTAGAACTTAAGATTGGGTTTTGAACGTTGATCAATTTGTTCATATTCAAGATCAATTTCCAGCGCTGCAGTGAAACAGAAAGCCATGAGTATCTTTGCCCACGGCACACTCTTATTAACACTATTAGTACTCTCTGTATTGGTTGGTTGCTCGTTGATTTCAATGGAAATTTGTTGCTGTGGTTGAGGTGTACTTTCTTGGTTGACGGCAAGAGGGAGTACTTGTAGTTGTGTTTCTGGTAACTGCAACTCTTGATCGATAACCGGAGAAGAGATCAGCGGTGCATCTCCGCCCCAGACAAGCTGGGACAGATATGTTGTTGCAGAAACATAGATGCTTTGTGCTATGCCCATGACTGTGTGTGCGGTCATAGTTATGGTTTGAAATGAAAACAAACCCCTGCAAATGTAGGTATCTTTATAGAGGCAGTATTTGGATTGGAATCGGGTGTCAACATTGGTCTTTAAGGAGTTCCAATAACCGGGTACAAATATATAGAAGAGCCAAGAAACATTTCACTAAGCTAAGATATTTTTTTCCTTGAATATTTATTAATGAAAACCCTATCCCAGTATTATGAAACTCCATTTAGCACGATAAGTAAACTTGTATCCAAACAAATATCTTATATCCAATGTGAATATATAGAAATTGATAAGGTAATTATTTTATGGTAATCTTTTAAAAAACATGAGAGAGTCTATAACAAGGTTGCTCCGGGGATATGTTAAATTCAAAATAATTGGATTCGATAATTAACTAAATTCAATAAAAATATGGGTCTAGCATGGATTTGACGAGTTCCAGTTCCAGATTCAGTGAGTGACTTTACCATCTTCGAGATTAGCGGGTATCATGCCCAGTATTTTATTATAATTAGCTAAATTCAATAAAATATGGGTCTAGCTTAATTTTTCGCAGAAATGGAGAACGCAAAAATCCACCTACTCTAATCGGGCAAAGTGTTTGAGGCACGTGGAATAAATCAAATGGACACCAAGGCAATATATGTATTGGGTAATCCTGTCCCAGTTGATTTTAATTCATGCTCCCGATTCGAACTATCTTCTAAACTGATACAGGAATAGTGTTATCTCCAATTTATTTTTCTCATAAATAATAAATGGAAGGGAAAGATTAATAGCACTGATTAAATTTGAAAGAGAGAGAGAGAAAAATAATGATTGGTCCTTTCATAATTTAATCTTTATACTCTCAGAGTTGTTTATAACTGTAAAGCATTCTCCGATTTTAAATATACTCTTGAATTTAAGAATCAAGGCTTATTTCGAAAAAAATTACCCCCCCCACCCCCCAAAAGAAAAAAAATAAAATAAAATAAAAAATAATGTATCCTAATAAATTTGATTTTAAAACCCTCAATCCTAAAGTCCTAGTTTGTATGATACATTTTCAAGGTAATATAACTTGCACAAGTTTGGACACATATAAATTTTCTAGAATTCTAAATCGAGAGATTTCATCATAGACTTAATAACAAATAAGTTTTCTTTCAGCCTGTTTCCTTTAGAAAAAATGCTTCTCGCCCATCTGATAATTCTGTCATAACCAGCCTCACTCAACCCATGACATGACTTGATGGTGAACACATGTGTAACATGCGATAATTTATTATGATTTGTGCAACCATCCCATAATGGTTTGTCAGAATCTTTCAAAAAGTAAAAAAACCTGGCAGTATTTGGATTGGAATCGGGTGTCAATATGGGTATTTAAGGAGTTTGAATAACCGAGTTCAAATATGTAGAAGAGCCAAGAAACATTTCATTAAGCTAAGATATTTTTTCCTTAAATATTTATTAATGAAAACCCTATCCCATTATTATGAAACTCTATTTAGAACGATAACTTGTAATCCAATCAATCTTATATAACATGTGAATATATAGAAATTGATAAGGTAATTATTTTATGGTATCTTTTTAAAAAACTTGAGAGAATCGATAACAAGGTGGATCCGGAAATATATCAAATCCAAAATCCGGAAATATATCAAATCCAAAATAATTAGATTCAACAATCAGCTAAATTCAATAAATCATGGGTCTGACGAGATGTTAGACTTAATTTATTTAGGTTCAGTCGTCAGCTAAACCTAAGAAAACATGGGTCTAGCAAGATGCCAGACCCAATATACTTAGGTTTAGTTGTTAGTTGAACCCAAAGTAACATGAGTCTGACGAGATACCAAACCTAGCATATTTAAGTTTAATCGTCAGCTGAATCAAAGGAAACATGGACTTGGCGAGATGACAAACCCAACATATTTGGGTTCAACCAACAGTTGAACCCAAAGAAACGTGAGCTGGTGAGATGCTAGACCCAACATGCTTAGGTTCAACTGACAACTAAACCCAAGGTAACATCAATTCACCCGACAACAAAACCCAAGGAAATATAGGCCTAGTGAGATGCTAGACCTAACATGCTTGGGTTTAGCTGTCAGCTAAACCTTGTAACATGGTTCTGACGAGATGCTAGACCCAACATGTTTGGGTTTAATTGAACCTGTGATATCCCATATCGGAAGCTATTATCTAGAGCCAGGGCTTTATGAGAAGTGCTGCTCGTTGACCTGTTGTACGAGTTTTGGGGCGTCAGGCTCAGAAGTGGGCTCGCGTTACCAGGAACAAAATCGTGTTGGTCGTTAACTTGTTGTACGCGTTTTGGGGCGTCAGGTGCAGAAGTGGGATCGTGTCACCAGAAACAAAATCATGAGGGCGGTAAGGCCTAAAGCGGATAATATACAGCAGGTTGGGCCGGGCTATGACAGAACCCAAGGTAACATGTGTCTAGATAAACATCTAATCTGAAAGTGTAACAGGTTGAATGAACCATCATGCCTTTTAACATGGGTCAGGTTGTATCTTATGTTTTGAGCATTGAAGACTAATAAATCTTACTTCTAAAACGATTATATGAGTCATTTCTACCTGAGGTAATGATTTCCCTATATTTATAGATGTACAAAAGGTCTCTTAAGGAACCCATCATACTTGTTATCTCATTAATAATATGTAAGAGATGTTTGTTTTTCATTAATACCACTAAAAGCAAGGAACTTTTCAGTCCTTTCCTTCTCTCAAAACGATAAGGTTCAAGGAGTACGTATAAATATCCCTTGAACCATCTAGGTAAGAGGTTCATAACCTTTTTATTTCTTAAGAGCTTAATACATTTCATATTATTAATCATCATAAAATACAAGAATAAACATCACTCGTTCTTGGAATTTAAGGTTCTTTTAAGTTATTTCTTATCTTTTTGATAATACTACTGACTTTATCATTATAGGGTTTTTAAGTCACCTCATTTAGGATTTTTTTTTGCTGGTACTTAGGGCTTTATCATTAATTTGGTGTTTCCTGAGCTAATTAAGAAGAAGAAAACTATTTACCTAAATATCTTGAATAACCACTACCTATAAACTAAATAACCTATTATATAAATATTCCAAGTTTTAAGATATCATCAGTGACACAGTAGATAACCTTATTAATAAATTGTTTCTCCATACTCATAATCATTAATGGTAGACAATCAAGACACTTTTGGAATAAGACGAGTTATTGATCTCCCTGTCACAGTAGATACTCTTGCATAACCACCTATCCAAGAATTTGTAGACCAAGTACGGCTCCTCACTCTAGTAGTATTGACTAATAAAAAAATGAGAGAAAATCCACCTTAACAAATAAAAAATCCACCCCATCAAGTTCCTGCATCTCACCAATCACCTCCCCAACAACAAGCTCCACTTAGTGTTCGTAGATATTTACATTACCCAAATGAATGTGGGCAAAATTAGTCTAAGGAAGATTGTTAGCCTTAGGGTCATCAAACCATTCCAAAGAACATAAAGGCATTTATAACGCTCGGGTATGAAATGGTTTTTCTAGACACCCAACTAGGCATCGTAAAAAAAGGCCTATCCATGTTTCACGCCATTTTATGCTAAAAACTCAAGCTTTTTAGAGCTCAATAGATGGAAGAAGAATTTGCCCAAGATGATGTTTACACCCCCCGCCAAATCAAAGACTTTCTTTTATACAGAAAGATGTTGAATACCAACATACCCCAAGACTACATTGCCACAAAATAACTCTAGACAACTATAATGGAGTTACAGATCCTAGAAAACATTATAAAATATATGTAACAGTTTGGAGCTAGTTATTTAGGACAGTCATATCATGGGTAAAATCCTTCATACGACATTTAGAGGTTCAGAACGAGCATGGTACAACAACCTGGAGCTAGGTTCAATAACAAGTTTCAATGATTTTCATGCCAAGTTAGTGACACGGTCCAGTTGAGTATTCCAGTTGAAAAGAGTTCCACCGAACTCTTTGAAATCACCTAAGCAGAGGATAAGTCTAAGAGAACATACCCGAAGAGGTTTAATGAGAAAATGTTTAAGGTTGAAGATTTGATTGAACCTGCAGCTTCAGAAGCCCTCATTAATGGAGTGAGGGAAAAAACCTTGTGGAAGGAGTTGTACGCCCTACCAGATAGAAGGTTACTAAAGTGAAGCAAACCATGAAGAACCATATTCGGGTTGAGGAGGCAAGTACTTTGCGATATGGTCCTCCCCGTTTCTTCAGGGATAACCAGCCAATTAGGTCCCCCAAAAAAGGTTGCTTACCCAAAAAGGACTGCTCTTTTAGAAGGGATAATAATCCTAATAAGGGTAAAAAGAAACCAATAAAAGAACGCTTAATCTATTCCGAAGTGCGTATCGATCAACTAAACACCACCCTTACTAAAGTCCTTGCAGCCATCCACGATAAGGAGTTTGTCTGCTATCCTTCACCCATGAAGTCTCCTCCCAACACCTGCACATCCAAGAAATATTGTTTTTTTTTTATATAAAGATAGAGGACATGACTCCAAAGATTGTTATGTTTTTTTTTGAAATGTTGATAGCTAAAGGCTACCTTCATCAATTTTTTAAAAAGGATTCTACTCATAACATAATTGAGAAGAGCTTGGTCAATCTGCAACGGCTTTACCTGAGATTAATGTGATATTGGGGGTACCTCTATAGGAGGTGACTCTAAAAACAGAAAGAGAAACTATAGGAATTTCTTTTAATCTCATGTCGTAGATTAGTCGAGCGAGCCCAAATTGACTATGTTTTTTTTCTTCGATGTTTTTTTTTTTAAGATTATTTTCTTCAATGTGGTCATTTAAGATTAAATTATTATACCTTGAACTTTGTAATTTTTTCTGTTTTTATTTATCCAGGGTTATCTCGATCTCTTAGCCTAAGTAGCACGTTAGTCAAGTTAACTTGGCTTGACTTGGGTTATCTTTGTTTTAACTTTCTTTTTTTATATATTAAAAAAAAATGAACCCATCTCATAGTATAACATGGATCAGTTATCTAATTATCTCTTATTTAGAGTCATTCTACAAATAAATTTGTTTTTTGATAGAATCCATTTTGGGTTTACACTACAAGTGATGTCGGCTACAAAAAGACTCATGAAAAGAAAGATTAAACATTACCAGAAAATTGATAAATACAAACGGATATACTGAGGGAATATTTTCGTTGGTAAATTGCCGATATATTTTACCGACAAAAATATTCCCTCGGTATTTACTGAGGGAATTACAGTGGGAAAAATAATAATTAAAACAAAGCAAAAAAATGACAACATGCCATTTTTACCAATGGAATTACCGATGGAATAAATTCCGTCTGTAAATTCGTTGGTAAACTATGAACACTATTCATCATGTCAATTACAAAGAGAATCACCAACGAAAAATTTCGTCGATATTTTCTAGAGAGTTCTGGAACTGTTCACTTTTCAATTGCACTGTTAATTACTGTTCTTTACAGACAAAATCATCGACGGATTGAAAAGTCATCGGTGTTATATGGCGGTTTTCTGAAATTTTTTAATTATATTAAAACTTTAAATTAAATATTACAGATGGAATCACCGACGAATTGAAAAGTTATCAGTGATATTTGGTGGTTTCTAAAATTTTTTGATTAAATTGAAAATTTAAATTAAATATTACAAACGGAATCACCGATGGAATGATTAAAACTATTAATATTTAATTATTCATAGGTAAAACGCCCAATAAAAAGCCTAGAATCCCTAATTTCACAACAGACGGGGCTCCTTTCTTCCTCCTCCTCCTCTTCTTCTTCCCCATATGTAAAAAACATTAATATCCATTTCTTTCTCTTCTCTTTTCTCCTCCATGCCCAGGTATGTATTCTTCTACTTTCTTCTTTTTTCTTCTTAGTTTTGTTTTAATATACTTTACGAATTTTTATCTCTTCTTAGCTTCACTTGCAACCACATTAAGGTAAGATTTTTCTTTTTTCTTTTTTTTTTCACTATATTTTTTTTATTTTTAATTGTTTTTGTTCTTAATAATTGTATGAATATTGTTGTAGGATTTTTTTTCATATGATTTTCTTCTTCTTTTTCCAAGCGTTTTGAGTATTATAGAGTGTTGATTTATATTAATTTAATTATTTTATAGTTTTGTAAAATGGATTTTTTAAAAATATTTTTAAATAATTACCGATGAAATTACATACAATATTTTTTCAAGGGAAGTACCGACGGAATAAAGCGGATAATTTTTTTTGCATGCCTTTTCCGTCTGTAAATCCATCGGTAATAATATTTTTTTTATTACCAACGGACTTACCGACGGACAAAAAATTACTGATAAAAGATTCACAGACGGAGCATTTTCGTCGGTGATTTCATTGATAAAATTAATTACCAATAGAATGATTGTACAAATAATAAAATTAATTACCAATAGAATGATTGTATAAATACTGATAGAAAATTCTGTCGATAAATATTAAGATTGTGGTAGTGAAAGGTGACAGGGGATGAGATTAGTGTATTTTTAAGTAACTAACTCTTGATTTTATTTTTTTTATTTTTTGTGTTGTTTAGTACAGAAAAATTGAAGCAAAATGAGTATATAATAGTAATTTTGGTTTGCTGTAGATATCTTTCGCTAGGTAAAAAAGGAAATGCTTTTCCTAATAATTCTCCCAAATAAAAATAGAAATAAAAAAAATGAAGTGCAAAGATTATTATTTAAATGCCTCTTTCCTATCTCAAGAGATGATCACCTCGAAAACGGTTATTTTGAATAAGTTCACATTTTTATATATAAAAAAGGTTAATCAAGGTACAAGTCAATTATTACCTACCCACAAAATAGAATATTTGATTCTTCAACCGGTCACGCTCATACAGTTACGAGGGCCCATTACCCGTCTCAGCTTCCGGGTACATATGCAGCCATGCGGGTGTGTCAACCTAATTTTGCCTTGTTGCTATTTAATCCCTTATAAACAAAACGTGGCGGACTATCAATCCCGTCGGCAACATTTTTCTGACCGGTTAGAATTTTAAATTCTAAGAATTTAGTTTCAGTCTATTTTCATCTTGGTGAACCAATTTCTTAACTAAAAACAACTCCAAGTCAAAAAAAAATCAAATGAATAAAATAAAAACTTTATAATTGTTGTATCTCACGCTTGTAAAAAAATAATAAATAGAAATCCCAATTTATCATAAATAAATGGAGAAATGAGTTATAATGCCAGATTTTATTGATAGATCTCGTATCTTTATAATTGTTAGAGAGTATCAATCTTTTCTCAATTAATTATGAAATATTTATTCAAATAACATAAAACCCAACAAGTGTGTAGATGGAATCAGAATAGTAGTGGAGAAAATAAATAAAAATATAAAATCAATTCTTGAACCATATTTGAATTTGTTTAATATAAAAAGAAAGAGAATGAGGATCAAAGGGGTTGTGGCCAATGATTTTACAATAGTTAGGGTTTTTTCTTTAAGAGGATAAGAAAGATGGAGAGAGGAGGGATATTAATCTATTGTCTAAAGTCAACAGTAAAGGAAAAAAGTTGTTCTTGATATGGAAATTATATTTGAATCATGTATTTGTAATTTAAGTTATTTAAATTATAGATGAATTTTTATTTGAATCGTGTATTTTAAAGTGCTTGAATTTTATATGAAAGAATTTTTCTTGTGATTTTATGATTTTACAATTTATTTTTACAATCCAAGTTTATTTTGTATTTTCTATGCCGTGTCAAAAATACGTTTTTGATAACCTTGTTTAGAAAAATTATAATCTTGTTCACAATTGATTTATCTACTTTTTTTATATAAATTAAATATTAAAAAATTATCACAATCTAATTAAAATATAAATTTAAAATTTATTTGAAAAAAAAATCAAATAATGCATTATTATTAAAAAAATCTAAATTAAAAAAAATTATATAAAAACAGAATAAGGCCAAAATAGCGCTTCAGCAATGCCTAAGAGTTAAGATAAAACACCAACATTTATTTATTTATTTATTTATTTGTTAGATAATGGAGCCCAACTGAATTTCAAAAAGAAAAAAAAACGTGTCAGGAAAATTTTCATTACTGGAATCCACTTTGGAAGGGCGAAGACTGAACAGTGTTCGTGTTTTATATCTTCAAGTCTTCAACCAGTCACGGCCATAAAGTAAGAAGAGCGGTACCCGATCGAGCCATTTACAGGTAATATGCCTAAAGATAAAACACCAACCTTAATTTTCCTTTGGTTTTTACATGACACGCTTGTTTTGAAAGTCTCTGAGCAGAGAAGATTTTGAAGAAAATATGGGTTCCGAATTATGCAATGTAGTGTATAAAGGTTATGATTTAGTCCTGGAAAAGATCGAGTGAGTTAACACTTACGAAATGGAACATTTTGTTGCTGTAATCTTTTTTCCTACAAGGGTCGAGATGAGCACGGAAGGAGTAGATTTGTTACTGTAATTTGAAGAGAGTTCATGCTTTAATACATTTTTTTTTTATTGTTGCAGCCCGTTGCGTAAAATTATGGAAACTAAGGAGGTAGAGGCGATACAAAACATATTGAATGATGTGTGTGAGATTCATGAGTTACCACTCGCTCTTATATGGATTAAGCACCGCGATTTTGATGATTTGTACATTAGGGCAGTTGCTAGCTATATTTCGTCGATGCGAGAATATGTCTTGGCATGTTTAAGAAATCCTCTCAAGAAAGGTCAAAATGTTGCTGGCAAAGCAGTTAACTTGATGCATCAATACACAGTCCCTGATGTTTCTTCGCTTGATTTAGCTGATTATCCATTTGTTGATCTCGCTGTAAAACTTGGCCTTCGAGCTGCTATGGCAGTCAGGCTAAAGTGCATGTCTGTTGATGAAATTGAGTATGTGGCAGAAGTTTTTCTCCACGAAAACTTGAAAGATAGTGTGGGACAGAATAATTTGATCAATGGCATCTTATCGAGTTTGTGTACGAAGTGCGAGAAACCAGGGACCGTGGAGTTGCAGATACAGGTGTGCCTCTTTATTTGTGTAATGCTCTTTCTTATGAAAGCACTCTTGTACTAAAATTTTAGCCTGCTAGAAGAACTTCAGTGACATTTGTGTTTGTATGCTGCCTGTGCTTTAGCATTTGGTCAAGGTTCAATATGCGGGTGGATTCATCTTCATTTCTAAAATCTTTTATTGGTGTGATTACTTTGTTGTAATTCAGGCGGATCCAAAGCTCAACCTGTCTGAGGAAGTTGAAGCACCACAAATTCCATCAGTGGCTTTTTCTAAGAGCTCTTTTTCAGCTTTTTCAAATGTTGGTTTAAATTTAAAAGAAAAGATCCAAAATAACAGGGTAGAAACAGATGAGCCTCATGAACAGGTATGCTTCGTCACTGTATCTTTGCTGTCTTGGTGCTAAAATAATTCTCGTTCTTCAAAAATCAGTTTGTAATTTGTCAGCTCTCCATCATTTCGTTTCTGGTTCGTTAGGCAACAGTGTCGGAATGTTAATTATTTGAACCTGAGACCCTGTCCACTGTTGGGTCTCATGAAGCAGAGTTGCCAAACATCTCACCTTTGGCTGTTTTTGAGAGCCCTTCACCATATTCAAACAGAATGATAACAAATGAGCCTAATGAACACTTTAGAAATCAGTTTGTGCAAAATTGTGACGTATGTGCGGATCTCTGGCTCTAGCTAATAACTATACTCAATTGACTCTTGATTGCTGTTGGGAAAATGTGCAGATAAGTTAACATGGCTTCTAACACATTTGTTCTCGGTCATAATTCTACCAATTACGGCATGTTTTGCTTTAACATGGGAAGATGTCCTCTGCCTTATCTACATGTCTACTGCCTGTTCTGTGATGGTGTATACATTCAACGAAGCTTGCATGAACTATCACTTGATTATTTCTTGATAGGAAGTCAGGGAACAAAATGCTACAGTTGAACTTGATGTTGATGGCAACAAGCTGGTGGGAGAAACGCACGATACGCAGCAGAGCAAGAGGATTAATAAACGAAAAAAGAATGATACTCAACAGACTAAGCATACTCGTAAAACAAGAAAAACTACATCTATAGTTTGGGACTTTTTCACTAAGGTTGAAGAAAACGGTGTGTTATATGCCAAATGCCCGGATTGCAAGAAAGAGCTCCCAGCTAACAGCAGGAATGGAACTACAAGCCTACACAGACACGGTTGTTGTAAAGTGTGGAAGAAAGATGAAAAACAACAGTCAGATTCTAATGTCGAGTCTAGTGCTAAAGCAAACCCAAAAAACAAGGCTTCACAAAATATTGGAGCTGGTGCTCCTCCACAAGCAAAGAGGAGAAAGCTAGTAGCAAATGTAGGAGAGGAAAGAGAGGAAGAAGAAACTTCTAGTGCTTGTATGTTACGTTATCTGTAATTTGTCAATATTCTTTATCTTGTCTTTATTAGTCTTACTATGCCCTTTATGAATTTACTATATGTTCTGTATCTTCTTGTTGATGAAGCTACAAATGCTATTGTTATGGCTGAGGAGCAATATCCTATTGTTTCAGGCATCGGTCAAGCAGCAGTTTCTGGTCTAGCTCATGACCAAGTACAAGAATTAACAGTACAAGAAGATTATACGGCAAAAGAAACACCTGGAAGAGGTCTCAAGGATCAGGAGCATCATCTCGTATCTGGCTCTATTATTGAGGTATTGTTGATATCATCTTTCTCTTTCAACTTTGTTTATGTTTTTTTTCTTGCGATAGTGGTTGTTGAAGCAATCTTTCTGTAGTCGCTACCAACTGAAACTCAGAGTTCTGGCCTACAAGCCACTAATACGGCCATTGATGGTACTGGAGGAGTTCCTCAAGTTGAACGCACTAATATGGAGCTTACTGCAGAAGGTAACTCCATCCAGCACAAGCCTTGTACAACTCTTCTTTCAAACTAGTACTTTGTTAAAGTTTCTTCTGCTTTCCATGTTCCAGATGGTAATCTGGATTCAAGCACAACTTCTATCGCAACTACTCCTGGTTTTCCAGTTATTTCTGCTGCATCTGAATTTCGGAGCTTTTTGTCTCAGTCACCCCGAGTGTTGCTTTCTCCTGCTGAAAATGACAGGTTCTGCTCCCTTTTAAATGCTGAAATCATTGCCGCCAGTAACGAATGCGAGAAGCATACCTTTAGAGAGCTCTTGGCTCGAGTACATAGGCTCAAGGAGGCAATTGCTAGTTGCCCTTTTAGTTCACGACCAGAAACAGTGCCCCTGCAAGGAGACGAGAATTTGGACTCTGAAATCTCCCAACCTGCTAAATCACGCTCTAACTTAGAAGCGGAAATTACCTCATTGAAAGGTGAAGCTGCCCGACTGGAAGAGCAACTGAAGGCCATAAATGAACAGAGAACACAAAAAGAACGAGAGCTTTCTACATTAGAAAAAGATGATGCTGTTATGCAGGCTCGTGCGCTGCAACGCTGTCAAGCCACTACTCAGAGGCTTAATATTGACAATATAGTAGCTGGAATAACCGATTTGTTTGATTATGCAAAATCAGTACTTCCAAAGCCCTGATTTTACATTTGCACTCCACGACTTTATGTTAATAACAAATTCACTTGAGACCATTTGTAAGCAAATCTTCATTTGATCTTGAGTTGAGTTTACCAAGATATGATCGACTGCTAGATGAACACATTCTTGATCGATGGAATATTTATTGATAAGTAGTAAATGTTATGCTATTATGTTGTTCAGTCGACTCCTGTGAGATGCTAAGCTGACTGGTGATCTACTGATAGCATGTTAACTGGAGAGCTAGTGATGTAGTAGGCAGCTAAAGACAACCAAGATTCGTTATGAGTCAAATAACGAATAATTACCAGCAAAAGTGACCACCTAAACTTCAGTTTTTTAAAAGTAGAGTGGGACAACTTAGAAGTGAGAGTTTTTTGGAAAAATTGGATCATTGAGACATATTAAACAAAATAAAAACAATGCTGCTTTTACCTATAGAATTTCTCAGAAATAATTTCTTAAATTATGAGATGACACACGTTTTTCAGGAAAATTAGTAAGGATTTTGCATATTTGCTCGGAATAAAAGACAAGAAATGTTGTCAAAAATGCACAAAAGAAAATTGAAATTAAAAATGTAGGGAGAGATCAACGCATTACAAAGCTACTGACTTGCTGGTTGGCTTCTTTCACCCAGTAAGAAAACTTCCTTCTGGCTCTCCTACTATCGCAGGTAGTGAATTTCTCTTACAGTTTTTCAAAGTTTCTCGTAAGAATTCCTTTATTGGCTTTAGCTCCTCCATTATTGCTGCAGGTTAAGGGTTCGATCATTAGAATGGATGAGGCAGCTCTGAAATAAGAGATATACAGCATGCAAGAAAACATATGGCATGTTTCATTTTAACATGGATGGATGCCTCTCTTATCCTACCTTACCTTTCTAAGTGTATATGAGACGACAATCAAATACAATTTTCTTTTAAAAACAACAACTATCACAATACAAATCGCTACCTGTCTCCAAGGAGTTCTGCTCAAGCCTCCAAAGTTAGACGGAGCCTATATTTAAAAAAATCCGCCATGCAAGTTCCATATTCTACTAATGAAGTTGATTAGCCTCTAAAATGTACTGTTGCCTGGCTATTTCCTTACAGGAATTTGGAAAACAAAATGATGCAATCGAAGTTGCTCAAGATGCTGACATTCAGTTGGCAATGGTGAATGGTTCACGACTAACCGATGGAAATAGTAAACGAAGGAGGAGATCTGCTGAAGTCTAGAAAGCCTTCAATAAAGCTCGAGAAGATGGATGCCGCTTGGCCTGTGTAAAGTTTGTAAAATGAAGTATCCTGGAGGAAGTAAGAACGGGGACTTCAAATCTTCACAAACATATGAGAAATTGTTTCAGAGATAGGCAGCATACAGAACAACAGCCTGATTTTGTTGGCATAAGTAATCTAATGCCTCGTGTGATCGGCTGCAATTCTGCATTTAACCAAGAAAGGTATTTTTAAAATAAAAAATATTTTAATATATTTTTAATTAAAAAATATTAAAAAAAAACATTATCTAACATATCATTGAATACAATGATTATGAACATAATGAGAGATTATTTTTTCATTTTTAATTTTGTGATTTTGTGCATGTCCCATCAATGGTGTCGTGAAAAATCAAATTTAGGATACACATGACAAAAAAAGTTTAATAATTATTTCCTTCTTAGTATCATTGTAGTTTTTTTTTTTTGTTTTTTTATAAAGTTTAACAAGATATTAATAACCAGAAAAATAGCTTTAAACGAATTATCAATTGGAGACATTAAAAACAATATTAAGATTGTGATAGAATTTATTTTTAAAAATATTTTTTAAATTATTTTTTATTTGATTGAATAAATTAAAGAGTTTATTTGTTATCAAATCAATTGATTGAATAAATTTTTAATTTTGTAAAATAGTACCTAACTGATCGAATTGATAACAAAGAGGTTTTTGTGGTTAATAACAGGCTTTAGCTATTTTAGATTCTAATATTTTTCATCTATAATATTTTAGTCAAAGTAAAATGATCCTAGTCAACAAGGGAACCACGGATGACACCATCAATTTCCCGTCGAGGACTAAAGCACAAATTAATCTGTTCTCACTCATTAATACATGTTTAGATTCTATCACAAGTCTAAACAAAAGAAAATAAAAGAAATACTGAGACAAGACTAGTTGTAGTGCAAAAAGACACGATTATTTATTTGAATAATTTTATATGACTTTTCAGCTTATAAAATAAATAATCACAAGTCTTGTCTTATAAATATGATATTGTAATGCAAAAAGACATGATAAAATAATTTATTTAATAAGCAATATCATAAAATAAATAATTCCATCGTTAATTAATCCATCGCTAATTTTCTCGGTATTATATAGCATATCGCCAACAGGATAACCATATGTAATTTCATTAGTGAGTTGCAGTAGCTTTTGCATTAATTCTTCTCAAACTCTCTGGAATATACCACTATATTTATTCTATCATGTAGTTAATAGTTGCATTGATATTTGTCATAATTCTTTTCTATCTCTCTAGAATATATTGATGGAATAAGTCCGTTGGTAACCCCGTTAGTAATAATTTAAAGATATATTTTTTTAAAAATCTATTAAACAAAAATATAAAAAATTACATTGATATAAAATTCAAATATTTATTAAAAATAAATTATCTTAATATAAAAATCAAATATTTATTAAAAATTTATATATTCAAATACAATGAAACTAGAATAGAGGCGGCACTGGAGGAGAGGGCTGGTCGTCCTTGGGATCGTGGGGCCAATAAAAGGATGCACATGTACCATCCATATGTGATCTCATATCTATGATCATTCGGTGGAGTTCTTTATAATCCACATAAAGTTGTTCATATTTTTCTTTGGGATAAGTTGTATGTTCTTGTACTTCTTGATCTAACAAGGCCGTGAACTCTGGAGACTGAATGCTTGGGACTGATTATGAGCACCCAATGATTTAAACAATACAAGTTATCCACAAGTTTTCGGTCATAGTGTTAGAAAGTCCATATACCTGAATTCTATTAGGTCCATCAGATGATCCTGCCTCCAGCCTCAAATCCGGATTGAAATCCGGGTGGGTCGAAGGATCGTCCTTGTATCTCTCATTCAACCAACTGTTATATGTCTCTTGAAAATAAAACGATAAAATCATCAAATTCAAGTAAATAATAACTTAATAAAAACATTGTTGAAAACCAATATACCACAAAGTGTTTAGCTCGGCTATCGACGAACTGTTACATCCCTTTTTGATGGCCATTACTCCACACGTGTGTTTTCATAAAAAAGCTACATTGAGCTTAGCTCACATCCAAAAGCCGTAGCATACAAGATAAAAATGTTGTAAGTAATATATTTATAAAAAACAGCAAATTAAAAAAATGGATGCAATTAAAAAAATCCTACTATCCGCTTCACATGCAAAACGAATAAAGCTGCTAGTGTATGTTATAACAGAACCATGAATTTGCTGGCTACAGTTCCCCGCAACAAACTGTGATCATCGCGTGAAATGATTGAATGTCACATGTTGAATGTATTCCACCCATATAGTCTCTGGGATATATGGCGACCTAAAATCCTTTCAAATTGTCACGTCATTCCAGTCTAGTAGAGTGCTTTCTTTCATATATTTTTTAGATATTTTTTGTGTCTCATACAAAAAAGCATACAACTTATATGGTACAAATGAATTATCTATAAGGAAATGATAAATAAATTTTTAATATTTGGAATAAAAAAAATTATTATGATTTCAATGTTACCTAGTTGCAACATGATTCTCCCAAACCCTCATCGCAACATTATCATTTGTTTTATCCCACTCAAATTTTGTCTTGTAGTAAAAAATTATAAAAAGGAGAATTTCAGTAATATCAATAAAGTAAACAAATTAACATAATTTTTTTTAAGTTAATACTAACCTTCAACCTTGAAAATAATGTATCGACTTGCGGTTTTTATTCCGGATGTTTGGAAACTTAGCTCCATTAAAACAATGGAATTTCCATCAACGATGTTGATGTTATTATTCGGGCAACTTAAATTTTTGTGAACTTGAAATTTGATAAATTTAATGAAATATTTTTTGTTCATATATTATTAAACATAAACCAACTCAAAACAAAACAAACTTACATTGAAAGGTCATCGTTCCAATGTGTCTTATACTTGTGGATGAATGGATCCCGTTGTGAAGGGTCCCTCCTCAACATTGCGGCATCACACTCGATAAGGCAGCATCATGAGTCAATGCATGTGTCTCTTCTTGATCGGTACCTAATGACTTGTGGTTATCATTATCACTGCCAGAAGAACTAGCAGTGATGTTGTGATCGTGACATGCATATTGAGTTGGTTGATAATTTAGTTTTGTAGTTTTTTTCTTGAAAAAAAACATTGTGGATTGCTACAGTATTTCCCTACATGATTTTTTTTCTTACTACAATGTTTCCTCACATGTTTTTTTATCGATTTCTTTCCAAAATTATCTTTGTCGAATTTTTTTTTTCATACTGAGTTGGTTGAAAATTTAGCTTTGTAGTTTTTTTCTTTAAAACACCGTTGATTGCTAAAGTATTTCCCCACATGATTTTTTTTGTTATGATTTTTTTCAAAATTATCTTTATTGATTTTATTGTTTTTAATATTGAGCTGGTTGACAATTACAACTGTAGACTTTCTCATGAAACACTCGATTGCTACAGTGTTTTCCTACATAGTTTTTTTTTCCTTTCGTTTTTTTATGATTTTTTTCAAAATTATCTTTATTGATTTTATTTTTTAATATTAATTTAGTTGAGAATTACAATTGTATATTTCCTCACAAAACACTATAGATTGCTATAGTGTTTTCCTACATGATTTTTTTTTTTTT
>Ga0307517_10001844_pt1 | contig 34748 bp, 44 predicted proteins | sample 23_EM_MG_FD_194515 | JGI IMG/M metagenome (GOLD analysis project Ga0307517, IMG submission 194515) | Populus trichocarpa ectomycorrhiza microbial communities from riparian zone in the Pacific Northwest, United States - 23_EM | ecosystem: Host-associated > Plants > Roots > Unclassified | place... | reverse complement strand
CTGCCTCCACTACGGAATATAACCTTGCAGACCAAAGTAATTCGTGCAGGAGTGAACCAATGTACACAGGCGAGGTCAAAGTCCAACCAGCATTGTGTGAAATGGAAGCAAAGAAGTGGATTTTCACAGCTTCTGGAAATCGAGCAAAGGCTTGTGGCCATTCGCGAATGACCAGGGCTTGTTTTCAGACGTCGCTAATCAAAAACTTGAAGCGAGGCTTGCATGCCCACCCCTAATGCAGACGGACAACAATACAGGAAACCATTTGAGCAAAGAGTAACACCTCCTGCAAGGATCCGCAGTGCTCTGCGTCGTCGGCCCATCAAGACTCTTGGACGTAGGGAGCAAGGGAGTCCGGAAATACATCGATATTACACAAATTTAGTCCTGTTTTATACAGTATTATCTACAAGACGAGCTCCCGTTCTGTCGCAGCAGCTAGTAATCTATGATTGAGTATTGTGGTGACAAGTATATGATAGCCATATAAAAAACTTATGAGCTCTCCTGTACGATAATCATATCATCACAAACATCGCCTTTTTGAGGGACGAGATCTTTTTCTTTCCCTTTATCTGAGCTGGAATTGGCCACGGTTGTGTTAATAACTGATTCGTCTTGGTAAAGTCCGTTTTGTTCAATGTAGTCCACGACAGAGCTGGGTAGCAAGTATCGGACGGACAAGCCCCTCCTCACGAACAGGCGAACCTATTGATTATTGATGTTATCATCACCAAATTTCGTGGAGTGAGATAGCAGACCTTGGTGCTGGACACATCGTTTTGGATTAGCTGAGGTATAAGATAGATGTTCTTTCGCCAGCGAGCCAGGCTATCAGTTGCCTGATCCATTTCTGTCCCTGCTCTTTCTACGATGAAACAGCCATAACGGCCTAGAATGTGTTCAAGCTAAATGAACCCAATTAACTTGGTATATTTCCGGGTTAATCCACATACATCAGTGTAGCTCCAAACGCCAGGTTCACTCATGGTTCCGATCAGGTCTGAACCTGCTAGGAGCATGACCCGAACATCCCTTTGCTCTCCGTCTACCGTTTGGACTCCGCCTTGGACGGTGTTTATTATGTGGTCGAAATGGTCGAGTACAATAGCCGTGCGCTGATAGGACTGGAAAGCCTCCCATGGATCGACCATTAGCCAACTGCTAGTATTCTCAGAGGCAAGAGTACACATATGGACACTGGGAAAAACATGTCAGCATATGGAAAGAGACGGATCGTATTAAAGAGCAATCTCTGCCAGATCCACAGGAAACGTGCGTTGGATGTAAGAGAGAAGCGTGTCCGACTCACCGATGGTTGGCGCTAAGCAAGCCGGGTTTCTTGTACATGTCGCTGACGGGACTCAGGAACCCACCCATAATCTCGAAGTCTGTATGTTGCCGGATATAATCCTTGGCCATCTCGAACATGCGGAGGTGCAGATAGGTGACTGGGCTGAAGGATCCACATGCGACAAGGACGACTGGGGTTTTCTTGGAATTTTGGAGGACCCTCTGAAGACGGTGATGGGGAAAGGAGTAGTTGGCTGGGCTGGTGAATGACTCGGTGAGATGAACTGGCATGGCGAGAGGAGTGTCGTACTACTACTAATCGTAGTTTAGTTATCGATCATGATGAAACACTTCCTTCCCACGATCAATCTCTTCGATGCTGTCACGTGTTTACAATATTCCCATCCTTTCATGGCGCCAAAGCGGCACTTTGCAGGAAGGTCAGCTTCTTCTACAGATTCCGAAGCGGAACACCCCAGGAAACGGATCCGTTCGAGTTCACCTGCCTCCGAATCGGAAGAAAGACGCACATTGAAGATCTACATCGTGCCAGCCAAGGTCAACGAAAAGGAAATGCAGGAGCTCTCTCGCATGATTGATGATACGGACCACGACGAAATCATTACCCGATTTGAGCTGACTTCCAATCATGCGGAAGCAGATGTCATCATCACTAACCTCCGGATGAAGAAACGCATTGAAAGACACATACCTTGGAATATAGCGAGACAGAAATCTATCGTCACCCCAGCATGGCTTCGTCAATCTATTAAGGACGGGCATCCTGTTAAATGTGGGCCTTACGCCGCTTTCCAAGAACTCCAAGAATCCAAACGGGAAGACAACTCGGGACTGCCCCAAGTCGGCGTGAAACCGACACCTCGTCGTGTGTTTGACAATTGGAAAGCTAAATACGCCTGTCAACGCGCATCTCCCATGGTTTGCTTGAACCAGGCCCTTGCGGCGGAATTAAACGTGCTTACAAGGTCGAGAGAGCTAGAGGGCTTATCGATGAATGCCCTGAGTTACGAGAAATCCGTTGCAGTACGACCATCTTCACTTAATCATCTCGAAAACTCGCTCACTATATATTCAGATGATAAAGTGCAAGTCGTCCATATATTTGTGCTAGAGCCGCGATCTTCATGATCGAATTAGCCTATCCATTTGTAATCACACACGAAACCTTTGAGCGGGACATCAAGAAATTGACTGGCCTGGGAGGTAAAACACTCTTCAAGGTGTGCACTATCATCTTTCAATAAAGCGGTTCGTGACGTATGTCCAGATACAAGAATTTTTAGACAATGGTTTCATCAAAGAAAGCAGTACGTATTCTACATCTCCCCTTATCAGCCTGGGACCTGATTTGTTTGTTTCAGGGGAAATAAGTTCCTCCGAACGTTTCAAATGTCTTTCGCTTTTTGTGTCGATATACGGTATCGGCCCTGTCAATGCGAGGAAGCTCTATGACGTCGGCCTACGTACCATCGAAGATTTGGAGCGCTACTACGATCTTCCTTCTCGTGACTCTGGTTCAGGAGCAACAGCATTCTCTACTGAGATTATCGAAAATGAATTGGTCGTGATGACTCCCAATGGAAAGAGAGTCCCTCTGGAAACTTTGAGATCAGGCAAAGGTCCAGGAAGAGACAATGTACTGCCAGATCTGGGTGTTAAAATTGGACTGATGCTGAGAGACGAATTGGAACTGCCAATTCCGAAGGAGGAGGTCGAGGAAATTCACCAAGTTGTGATGTCGGAGTTGGAGAAGTTGCAACCTGGGTGTGTTAGCACCATCGTGGGTGGGTGAGTATGCATGTGCTGTCCTACGATTCGGATCCTGAAAAATGACTATCAAGCTATCGGAGGGGAAAGGAGAAGAGCAATGATGTCGATATTGTGATAGGGCATCCAGACCTTAAAAGCGGTTCTGATAAAATTAAAGGACTGTGCAGGCGTTTTATCCAACATCTCCACTCAAATGGCATGGTAACCCATGTAATGCGTGCGTTTTCAGTTTCCTGACTAATTTTTCAGTCGTCCATTTTCGTCCCATATATAGACTTGTCTTCCTTCCACGCGCCGAATGCTCTGAGAACTTCCCACTGGGACTCACTCGAGAAAGCGCTGACGGTCTTCACCTTACCCCCGAACGAAAGGAACCCGGAGCAAAAACGCATTCGTCGGAGGTTGGATCTGATTTTTGCAGCCCCGGAAACTTATTGGACCGCAGTAACTGGATGGTGAGTCTACTGTCCGCTGCGGTTTGATATACTTCGTTTTAGCCCGGCTGTACTGTACTAAATTTCTGATTCATTGAACTTGATAGGTCCGGGTCGAGGTTGTTCGAGCGTGATTTGAGATCATGGGCCAAGAACGAAAAGTCAGTCCAATCCGATTCAGGTTCTGCTTACCATATAGTCCTGACCATGACATCTAGAGGACTCAAGTTTGACAGTTCCGGGTTGTAAGCGAGACAGTTACAATTTAACCAATTTCAAACTCTCACTTTAACTTCCCAGGACCCGAAGGCACGATTCGAGACTGTACCTACCAAGGAGTGAAGAAGAGATTTTCGATATATTGGGTCTGGAATGGGTTGACCCTACGATGCGAAATGCGAATGTGTAACTTTGCTTGTGTATTTCGATAACCTGTTGTATTTTGAGATGTAACTATAATTTGTATGTAGCCAGTAGTCCGTATAACATGTATTGATATGCCAGTGAATCAGCCCGCAAAGGCGGGAATACCAGTTATTGCCTTACCAAGGATGAGGGCATGTATATCCTGTCATTGTTCAACATTTCGGAGAATCAGCAGATAGAATAGTTGTCTCACATTGGTTCCTACGGGGTATAATGTTGCATTGGGATTCCTACAAATACAGAGAGACCAGACGTACCTTCGTAGGTATTTGTGACTTGCAAATTGGCCACATGGCGACCAACATGATACCTAACAAAGAGCCCACTGAATAACCAAGGCAGTTGACAGCAAATTTAAAAAACCTACTCATCCGCACAAGCATTCCCACCCAAGATATCTAAAATAACTCTCGCCTGTTGCAGCGCCTTACCACAATTATTCCGCTTCACCAAACTGACCATCTCCGGGGCAAGCTTGCCTTGGTCCTTCAACCTTCCAACCTGCAAACTCGCGTGAAGTCCGAGTGCCACCTCCGTATGTGCATCGACAAGTTTCTTTTGCACGAGTTGGAATGATGCGAGTGGTCGACTGAATTGTTGTCGCTCGAGTGCGTAAGCGCGAGTGCGGTGGATGCAGTCTTCGAGTGCGCCCATGACGCCCCATGAGATTCCATACCTGGGATTAAATTAGGAGATATTGGTAAAGAAGGCGGTATGATTTTGGAGGTGACTTGCCTTGCTGAATTCAGACATGAGAATGCTGAACTAAGGCCGCTGGATTTCGGAAGGAGTGAATCATGTGAAACATGCACAGAATCCATGAAAATGGAGCCCGTTGAAGATGCACGAAGAGCAACCTTGTTTTTGATTGCTGGAGCTGACAGGCCCTTAAGACCCTAGTGTCGGAACAATTTTTTAAATGAGGTAGAAAGCTAATAGAAATGTTGGTACCTTATCCAAGATAAATCCTCGAACACGATTGTCCCATTTACATCTTGCCCATACTATAAAAACATCCCTGAAAACGCTAAGCAAAAAAAAAAACGCTAATGTAATAACGGGGCTCACGCATGAGGGGAGTTGGTGATCCAGGTCTTGCTTCCATTTATGACAAACCCGCCGTCTACTTCCTCCGCAGTTGTTTCCATCCCTGATGGATCTGATCCATGGTTTGGTTCTGTAAGACCCTAAACGCTGTTAATTCTTTAAAACAATAACAAGTCACTTGAAGAACTTACAAATGCTCCAACGATTTCCCCCACGGCCAAGCGGGGGAGATACTTTTCCTTCTGTGCAGCGGAACCAAACTCGTTGATGGGGTGCATCACGAGGGATGACTGAACAGAGGCAGTTGAACGGTATCCAGAATCGACTCTAATAATATATTTTTTTGGACATTGAATGGTAGGAGTTAACCAATGAGCACCTTTCGATTTCGCGGGCAATAAGTCCATACGCGACATTACCGACTCCAGCACAGCCGTACCCTTCGATTGTCGGGCCAAGAAGACCTAGCTTGCCCATTTCCGGAAGAATATTTTGATCGAATTCTTTTGAAAATGAATTTGGGTGAGCGAACGACAAGGATCAAGTTGGGGTTGTGGTACCTTCGGTTCTCCATCCATGCAGGACGCGAGGCATGAGATTCTCCTGTTGGACATATGATACGCCTGCGAGATGGCTAACTATTCGGTCCATACCTGACAATAGTGGTATGCTGTATCACTGAAACGTGGGGTTAATTGGAATTCTTCTATTGGAGTGGAACGGAGACGTACCGAATGGCAGTTTCCTCTTCCGTAAGTTGGGATTCTAGATTCAATGGATCCTGAGGGAAATAAGGGAACAGTGCAAAGCTGAAAAAATGCGAATTATTGCCTCCCAGTTGAACCGTACATGGCCTGATTATTCGTAAGAACGGTTCAAGTTGAGAGATCACTTGAAACTCACCAGAAGATGCCCTTCGGCAGAATGGGATGTGCTTGTAGCCGATTTGGCTCACCTTGAGGATTTTAACTGATCTTTGGCTGAGCATAATAATGATATTGGTCGAGAGGAAGAGACCAAGAGACAAGATAAAATTAGATTGAAGTCATGATCCGAATTGAGCTCACAGTGATCACCATCATCCAGCCCAAAAAAATTGCAAAAAATGGCACATTTTTCATTTATATTTCCACTGACTGCAGAGGTTTTTCGACAGGTTTTCCGGTAGGGAACGCAAGGGAAACCGTCGCGTTGTGCTTTTATTTTCCAATGAAGTGTGGGGACTCGGAAACCCTCCGTTCTGCGTTTTTCTTAGCAAGTACACTAACATCTAAGTAAAATACTGAAACCTGGACGATAGGAGAGCGATATCGATCTGACAAGGACTCGAACAACTAATGATTCAATCTTATTTGAAAGGACATTACCCATGTGTGTTTTCGAATACCTGTGGCCTGGGAGAGGCAACTGCCACATTAAACTCCTTGACCTTGAAACAAGTGTCCTGCTACTGACGGCGAAATCAAGCTATTGGGAGCTTACTTTCAGCACTTGCTCAGAATATGTCAAAATTTTTGCAACATAAAACAGCTGAGAATCGATGAATCATACTAGCAAGAGTGCTTTCTACTCATATGTTCGAAGGATAGAGCATCTATGAAGGATTACTCAATAAACAAGTGGATTTCTCTCAAAACGTTATTGACACATACCACCCGAACGCCAGCACCGAATGCATGAGGAGGGATGTTGTGCCGGAATTTCGATTTTACAACACCTGACGAACCATGCGATCTGGTCACTCGACTATAGGGAAATAAGCTTTCAAATAAAAACTGGATGGACAAATAATCCTCACCCCCAGATAACGCGAACTTTTGATCCCTGAATCTCCTTCTTCGCTTTGTAGACATATGCGACACGCTTGCCCAAGTAGAATTGTGCATCTTCCTTTGAAGCGACGCCCTCGATTTGAATTAGAGAAGTGTTTGGTCGGGTATTGTGTTTAGCACGTTTGTGGCCGAGGACACGGCCTTTGGCATACAATCTAGAAGGATAATATGATTCAATGAGTACACTTTCAAAAAGTAGATGTTATAGCAAAGAAAGGGAAGACATCGTGAATTCCGCGATCGTCATCCATGCCAGTCATCTGCCATCCATCCATCCAACGTTGTTTGATACAATGGTATTGCTTCGTAAAGCATTTCCATGTGTCAGAGATCTCACCTAGTGGAACCCATTTTTAGTCTTGAGGTTTGCCGACGTCGTTGACAATGTTGGGGAGGCTTTGAAGAATTATCACCTCCGGAAACAAATAGGTACAAACTACCTTCCACTTTTGGTAATTGCAAAAGTCTTCAGATCGAGTGGATATTACTGGCATTAAGTTATAGTTCTAGAATAATTCTATCGCGCAAAGAGACCTGCAAGTTTTGAAAGGAAGCTTTTCTTCTGATTTTCCTCCACTATGGGAATGTCAGCTTGATCAAAAGACAATTGGTGGGATTCAAGTTTGGGGTTCTTCACTGGCTCGATAACAGTTGGCTTTAGTTGCTTCCGTTTCACCGGCATTGTTGCCAATCGGAGCTGCCTCGCAGCATGGAGTTGGCTTTCCAATTTTTGTTTTTCTTCTGGTGAGATTGGTGTGCGTTTTATGGGTTGGGGAATAGGAGGAGGTGACGGCGGCGAAGCGGCTGGCTTGGGTTCGGGAATGGGTTCTTGGGCAACAGGAGTAGGTGCAGTGGTAATGGTTTTTTCATAACCAACCTCGCCATCAACTATTTCCTTCCTTACTCTTCCCAGCGCAGCAGAGGGCATAGTATCGTATAAACCAGCAAATATCCGCGCCGATTCTAATGAAGGACCTGGTGTTGGAACATTCTGAACTTCAGGTGTCGTATCTGTCGAAACAACCCCCTGAGGTATTGGTGTTAAAGTGACTCGCGAGCAAAGATGTAGAGCTGCTCTCATCCGAGCATTATTTTGTCTCGAATCTGCTTTGAAAAGTTCTCCTTCTAGCGCTGTCTGTGACGTATCGATTGTAGCGAATCCTCCCCAATTTAGGAAATGGCTCATTGTTTTGCGAGGAGTTAACTGGAAGGTTTTACGATGGTCCAGGGACGAAGAATATTCGATCGCTGTTTGAGGTCGGAGTCAAATTCAAGGTAGGTGCATGAGTTTCTGTGTTTCTTCCAGAGCAGGGAAGGATGACATACGAGAACGCCGAATACGACCACCAATAACTCGCCTCGTCGTGTCTGGTTCTACTTTGTCAAATTCGAACCCTGGCTGGATATCGTCCATTCCAGCAAATGGCTCAATTTCCTTTAAACCAATGTTATAAATTGGTTTATTAGGTAGTTCTGGCGCCAGAACAGTAAATTCCTCTCCTGCATCTGGTATCCGTTCCAAGGCACCAAGGTCACGGAATATAATGAAAGCCATCATTTGATACCTGTCTGGCGCTTCGAAATCCTTTAGGTGGATATGTACATTTAGGAAACACGAAAACGAACAAGGTGAGGCGAACCTTGAGGAAGTGTGTCTCCAAAATTGCCCCGTATTTCTTTTCCATAGCACGTTTGATACTCCACACGTCTGCCATATTATGGACAGGTTCCCAGAGGCGAATATGAGCCGTTCGAGTAGATGGGTAGTCACCCCGTTTCTTCTCCGTTTCTTTGGCTGTATCATGAGCCAAGGTATTGACTTTATTATTATGAGAAGGTGAAGTCGAGTTTGACCGAAGGAAATACGGTTGTCGTTGACATTGTAAAGGCCTGCAAGCAACGCGATTATATACGCGTGCTGTACGACAGAGCATAGCAATGGCCATTGATGAAGGAGAACGAAACCAGTGGGACTTTTTTTCCTACGGTGCTAAATTTAGGTTTACTGCGTTCTGACCATTACCAGTGAATGGCGTCGGGACCCTCAGGTCGCTTTGCTGCATACAGGACCCGATTAGCAGCTATATCTGCACGTACAGGCGCGCCGCTGCCTTCCCTCTTCCTATCTTTCGGCATTTTGCACGAAATAACGGCAGTTGTACCTCTTGTTTGCTTCTTTTACGGTGCAAAAGCTGCTGGGATTGGGGAACGAGTTGTGTCTTCTATCATTGAAAACGAATTGAACAACAACTCTGATGGACCTCACCAACGGAACTATGTGAAGCAAAAGATGAGGGCATGGCTTCAAGAGGGCGATCGGTGGGCAATCCGAGTCGGACGACGCTATGGGATATTTGGTTACGAGAAACGTGAGGCAGGAACAAAGGATGATGTTGAGGAGATGACGAAGGTTTCTGGACATCTTGCAGGAGATGTTGCAAACGCAGTTTTGGCATATGGTCTAACGAAGGTCTGTTCCGGTCTGTTATCTCAGTTGATACTTATCATTTTCAGGCGCTCCTTCCAGTCAGAATCGGTCTGTCAATCTATCTGTCCCCTATGTTTTCAAGGTCCATTGTAGAACCAATTCGAAAGACTATTGTCCAGACAGTCCGCAAATCATGACTTGTACTTGCACGTGGGAATGGCTTACCGAACGCGAGCTTGACCTCTTACTGTAACGCCCAATGACCAAAATAAAATTCAAGCGTACTGCAGAAGAAGAAGCTCAACACCAAGCCCGTAAAGATATTCGACGAGATAAGAAACGCAAACGCGAACGTTATCATGCTGATTCTTCCAAACAACATCGATCCGATGACCCTTGCTCAAGACCTACACGAAAGTGGGCATCAAGCGACGAAGAAGGGGATTTTGAACCTAGGTCAAGTGGTTCACGAAGTCCAAACTATGAGGCGCTACAGGCGGAAATTGAAGAACGCCGATTTCGAGAGAAGATGTTTGATGCAATGGGGGATGATGAAAGGATAGATGGACTAGAGGCCCGATTCAACCACTTTACCCATATTCCAGATCGTTGGAAGCCTTCTGGTTTGGGAAAGGAGAAGGCAAGAGCGCAGATGTACGAGGGCGATGAGTATTTGACGATGGACCCCAACGCCTTGGATGATGAAGAATATGCAGAATGGATTAGGATTGGCATGTATAGGTATGTGAGGTCACTCCAAGTGCACCACACCAATCTTACACAACCTACAGGAAAACGCACGCTGAGGAGTATGCTGAGCAGCAACGTAAGAAGGCAGAACATGAAGCAAGGAAGGCAGAGGCAAAGGCACGGAAAGCGGAGACTAAGAGGATAGAAATGCTGGCGGAGGAGGAAAGGAAACGTTGGGGAGAAGAACGCGATGTCCGTCGACTTGAAAAGGCAAGAGAAGAATATAACTCGCGATGGGTGGCGTTGCTTGCGTCAGTGGGGGAAAGAACGGAAGCCGCAGACCTCACGTTCCATGATATCCCGTGGCCCGTTGCAGATGCTTATCGCCGTCGGAGGGCACACGATGACGACCAGAGTTTGGGGGTTGATGATTTAACTGCCAAAGCAATAACTTTGTTCCTCTTTTCGGAGGAGAAAATGGATCGAAGGGAGAAGCTGAGAGAGGCGATTCGACGGTTTCATCCTGACAAATTTGAAGGACGGTTTATACCCAGGGTCAGAGCACAGGATCAAGGGAGGGTCGTGGACGGCATCGGCCAAGTTAGCAGAATATTGAACACATTAATGGACAAGTAGCACAATAGACCGAATGGGGTAATCAATACAAATGTGACCGTGTGCTTTTCGTAAAACGCAAGAACTCCAAACTGTGGTTGTTCTTCCATAATTACAATCCATTCCTGTCATTTCCCCCCACTAGACCGTCTTGTGGCCTGTCCCAGGACTAGATATTTCCTATTTACTTCTTTTTATTCCTCCATCATGTCGGATATCATATCGGACACCCAGACCCAGGTCTTCAGCGATAGTTCTCGGTTGCTGGCACCCGCTGCAGTAGGTTCTCAGGTGGCATTAATGAGTGTTATCTCTGTGAGCTCCCCCCTTTTCTTGCACCCACCCTCAACCCTGATCGTTCCCGTTTTCTTTTAATAGGTGGTTACAATGCTGTTATTCAACTTCCTACGACCCAAGAACAAGGTGGGTTACATCCCGACAATTGGTTCCGATTTTGGCGAGATTTTTTTGTTGGGGCGGTTGGGGGATGACGGGGGACTCGCTTTTTATTGAGATTCCCTTCTGTGAAAACTTGTTTGCTAACTTGAAGGCTTCTCGCTTCACAGATTATTTACGAGCCAAAGGTGAAATACCATGAAGGCGATAAACCCCCGCCTCGGATATCGGACTCTATATTTGGCTGGTTGCCTCCTCTATTCCACACAAAAGAACCAGAATTGCTGGACAAAATTGGTCTCGATGCCGTCACATTCCTCCGCTTCCTGCGCCTCATGCGATGGCTATTTACGTGGATATCTCTCCTAACCTGTGCTGTTCTTATACCTATCAATGTCTCCTACAACGTCAAGAATATCGACGGGGCCAAGCGCGACATCCTCAGTATGCTCACCATTCGTGACGTCCATGGGAACTGGCTCTATGCTCACGTCATTGTTACCTATCTAATTTCCTTCCTCATCGTCTTTTGTGTGGACATGCATTGGAGGGCCATGATCAGACTCCGCCGGACGTGGTTCAGGTCACCTGAGTATCTTCAGTCTTTCTATGCCCGCACACTCCAGGTCCGACATGTCCCCAAAAATATGCAAACTGATGAGGGTATTAGGGCCATTTTCGAGTCCGTAAAGGTTCCCTATCCTACTACCAGCGTCCACATCGGAAGGAAAGTCGGGAAACTGCCAGATTTAATTCAATACCACAATCAAACCGTCCGCGAATTCGAAGAGGTTTTGGTGAAATATCTGAAAGGTGGAAAGATCAGATCAACTAGACCAACCATTAGAATTGGAGGAACATGTGGTTTCGGAGGTACAAAGAAGGATGCCATTGAGTGGTATACGTGCGTTTCGAATATCCGCCTTCTTGACATCTGTGTATTAATACCCCCTCCTTAGTGCCAAGCTACAACGTACAGAGAATGCTATCGAGGAATACCGAAGTCAGATTGATACCCGCAAAGCTGAAAACTATGGATTTGCCAGCATGGCTGCAGTCCCTTATTCTCATGTTGTTGCGAAGATGCTTCGTGGCAAACACCCCAAGAGTACATACATCGAGTTGGCTCCTAACCACAAGGACATCGTTCGTGACTGCCTTCAGACAATACAATTTATATCCTGATTCTTGCATTTCGTCAGATCTGGGCCAATATGAACAAGTCTGATGCCGAACTGGCACACAAACGTTTGATGGGTATAATATGGCTGGTTACCGTCTGCTTTTTCAACACCGTCCCTTTACTTGTCATTTCATTCCTCGCCAACTTGGACTCGGTGTGTATTTCCCGAACTGTCACTCGAGTCCTATCTGAAAGAACTATAAAAGATTAGGATTTACGTCCCTTTCCTCGAATCATGGGCTGATGCATCACCCAAGACGTTTGCTATCGCATCTGGTGTGCTACCACCTGCGGTATCTGGCTTTTTCACTTTCTTCTTGCCGATAATCATGCGCTGGTTGACCAAGGTACGTCAGCCTACCTCCCTTTTCACACCAACAATGCTGAGTCGGTTGCTATTCAGTACATGGGTGCCTTGACCCATTCAAGACTAGACCGCGCAGTTATTGCAAGATACTTTTCGTTCTTAATCGTCTCGCAGCTCATTATTTTCACACTCATCGGTGTCATTTTCAGTAAGTCCATCTGTTATTTACTAGGAGTATCCGTCTCAATAACTTCGTCAGACTCTGTCCATCAGATTGTTATTCTCATCGGGAAACGAGCGAGCTTTTCGGAGATTATAAAGAATCTTAACCGTGCGTATTGTTTATACCCCTGCGTCAAATCACCAATCGACTCTTTCTTCTCCAGAACTGCCGGACGTCATCAACCGAACATATATTAACCAATCATCATATTGGTTGACCTTTTTCCCGTACGTTTATGAATTCTGGTAATTCATCAAAATCTCAAACATTGACTTTTCTAATTTAGTCTGCGGGGTCTCCTCGTCGTGTTTGATCTTGCACAAATTATAAACCTAATCTGGATCTCATTCAAGACACAGTACGTGTTATTGTCCTCATACTGCACTTCTGATTGCAAATGTCAATGTCAGTGTATTTGGGCGTACGCCTCGAGATATTCGTGAATGGACTCAACCACCTGATTTCCAGTATGCAATATATTACTCAAACGTCGTACGTTGTTCTTCTGAGAATTATGGAATCACTACTTTACATTTTGATCAGTTGTTTATGGGAGCTGTTGGCCTGGTTTTTGCACCTTTGGCACCGCTCGTCGTCGTTGCCGCTGCAATCGTCTTTTGGATGAGCTCCTGGGTTTACAAATACCAGCTCATGTTCGTCTTTGTGTCCAAAGTAGAGAGTGGAGGGGTGCGTACTATAGTCATCAGCTTTATTTCTCTTCCTAATGCTTTCTATGTAGCGAATCTGGAACGTCGTCATCAACCGACTTCTTGTTTGCGTTTTGTTGATGCAACTCTTGATGATTCTCAGTGAGTACAATCTGGAATTCAGCACACGAAAGTTTCATTGACCAACTATCATCGTCCAGCCATGGGTCTTCAGTTGAAGTTCAGCTCCTTCCAGTGGATAGCCAGCATCCCTCCCATTCTGATCGTCTTGGGATATAAGATCTATATCAACCGTGTCTATCTTCCGGCATTCAATTTCTTCAACCCGACAGAGGAAGAACTAAGCATGGCGAAGGTTCATTCCGAGCGTGCTGACCACAAGGGCAATCGTCTTGAGAGGAGATTTGGGCACCCCGCATTACATGCGGAGCTGTTCACACCGATGTTACACAAGAACATGGTGCCGTTGCTGAGTCAGGTTTACCAAGGTAAAATCGGAACGGACAAGGCGAGATTCGAGGGACAGCAAATGGAGGCTCAAGTTGTACCTGGAGGCATCAAAATTGCTGCAGTTGACCAGGTAAGTTTATTCCCTTGCAGATTCATTGTCATGATCATCATTCCACCCATTTACAGAATGATCTCGAATATGACCCCGTTCTCTATCAACGCGATCGTGGCGAAGCTGACTGGGATACACGGTCGGTTTCATCAATGAATATACTATCGGACGGATCTAAATCGACATACGCCCCGTCGATGTCCTCTAAAAATTGGGCACACGAAAATTACTTAGCAAACGGACCGGGCGCCTCCAGTGAAATCGAGCTCAACCATTTCGAGGCGATGCAAGCCCCTCTCCTTGATCATCGTACAATTGGAATGAACCAGGAAGCGTTGCAATCCGCACGGTCTCTCACACCTTCCATAAATGGTCCACCGCGTAACCATTCTCCGAGTCCACTTTATGTCTCGACTGACCACCTGAATCACTCACCCATGGATCCTTCTCCGGGTTATCATCAGCGGCATTCGAGTGGCAATTTGCTAGCAAATCAACAAATCCGATCTCCGTCACCTGGACCACAAGCTGCAATGAACCAGTATCAATACCCGCCTCAACCCCATTCAAGGCAGAGTAGCGGAAATCCACTTCTGCAACAACAATCCCCTCAACAATCCCCACAGCACATCAGGCAGATCAGTGGGAACATGCTGGGACAAGGAGGAAGACAATCTCCTGGACCGTATCAGTCTTACACTGGCAGGCATTCACCAGGACCCTATCAATCGTATTCTCCTCAACAATCGCCGCAGCACGCTCGGCAGTTGAGTGGGAATGTACTATCTAACACACCTCCACCAAGTTACATCCCTCCACCGCCCGGCCTTCAATCCACACAGCAGCAATATTACCAACACCAACATTCAATGAGCAGCAGTGGTGATAGTAACGCAGCTGGGCGTGGGCCTAATGGAGGGTATTAGCGTGAACCCTTTCGATTTTCGTGTCGTTGCTTTCATGGAACCCAAAAAACTTTATTATTATTATTCTTTCAACCACAATCATTGCAGGTCAACCTTCATTTCCCCCCACCTATTCATTATTCTGGTCTTGGTTTCACTGAAGGTTCAATATTGACGACGGACTCTACAATGCCCAACTGTACTTGATATCGATACCGTAATCCCGCTCTAATACAATATCGCATTATAAGTTCTGGAATTTCCGGATCCTGAATTGAGTTCTCAGACAGGTCTCGGAGGACATGCAATGGCACTCGATACAGTACAAAAATAAAATTCTAGTTGTGACTGTGCTGACAGGGACACTTTCGGACAAACCTAGCACGACGTCATCGTAAACATTGGTCGGTCCTCAAAAATTGCATGGCCTGGTGAATAAAGGAGTGTCAATGACCGATGTTGCTTGAATTTCGAATAATGAATGAGACAGTTGAGACTGCTTGTCGAAAACGAAAAGTTGGTTACTTCATTGCGGTATCATAAGGTAATATAAGCCAACCAAGCAAATCAAAAATAAGGTGCATACAGATCGCGAAAAAGTTCATGCTGCAGTCACAATTGTAGTTGCTATCATCTCCGTTGTCGTTGCAGGATAGGTGAGAGTAGTGGGGTGTGTGCAATTTATACAATTTGGATCTTTACATCCTGTCTTCAATCTCCCCTCAACGGCACACTTTACATCCTTATTCGTGTATACCCTTAACCCAATTACTACCTTATCGTTACTTTCCTGGGGTAGGACGACTTTGCGTTGGGGAGGAGGCTTCGGTGTGTCACCATTATTTTCGTGAGGAGGTGGATCGAAGCGCATGCGTTGTGCAGCGATAGTGGGTTCCGGCTCACTGGAATATACTGGGGTGGTCGCCCCATTGGTTGTCTGCTCGATGTAACTCGGGGTTGGTAACAACGTCAGAGTCTTGTCCGCTGCCTTGGTTTCGGTTTCGGTTCCAGAAGTGCCCTTCTTGACGACCACTGTCTCAACCTTTGTAGTTGTAGTCGTCGTCGTCGTCGTAACAGCGCCATTCTCGTCGACGCTCTCTTCCTTTGTGGTGACAACTACAGCCTTCTCCTTTTGTTTCGTTTTATACTCTTTCATGTCTTTCTTGATGAGTTCTTCCAAGGTAGGTGGCAAGAAGAATTTCTGCTCCCTAGATATTTTGTGAATGTGGAAACAACTATGTAAGGGTGGGCGTACTCAGACTCGGCATCTAAAAGTTGTGGATTAGTTAGGACATGCCAGGGCAGATTTTGCTACATACTCGACGCAATGGATTGGCTCTTTGCTCGTTGAGTTAATAACCTCGACAATGTTCTGAGTTGCCACTCGTCGACGGTCTCAAAAGCCTAAAACTCCGTCAACAATCCGAGAGGGGTGGTAGCGAATGCGGCATACCTCATTTCTATCAAGTGTGCGATCAAGTCTGACATACACAATATAATCACCTTCGTCCAAGTCTGCTTCAAGATGTACACTTCTCTGATAGAAGTCAGAGTGGGCTGATTCAGCGATGATATCCTCTTCGCCTTCTTTGACAAGGCAGAAATCCATAGTCCAAGAAGCATGTCCAGAAATGTCGCGATAGTGCCGTCTTTCCAACTGGGAAAGGACGATGACAGCTGCCGTGGGTCCAGAAAGCGAAAACTTGACTGGGGTGAACATGAGACAGGTGGAAGCCGATGAGAAAGTAATCAAGACATACAAGACACCTCTCCGAAACTCCAGGCAGTGGGCAATGGTGGACATGTTACTTGGAGCCACTGAGAGGACATTGACCATGTTTCGTCAAAGAGGACGGTTCGGTCGATGTGAGAAAAGCAGTCTAACCAATCCGTGTCTGCGCGAGAACAAAAATGAATGGTCGCAAGGCGTTGAATGCTCGAGGGTCCCTACATTCCATGACGAATTGACCATCGTCACCAAACTCGTGCCCCATCTCAGTCAAGAACGGCAACCACTCCTGGGTCCACTCCTTTGAACCATCACTCCATTTACCAGTCCACTCGGAATTACCCCAAGGGTTGCGGAGTACAACGAAGCGCTTGCCATGGCAAGCTAGGGCTCGAAGGACGGAATACGAGTGATTTCCAATAAGACCTTGTACTTTGGCACCAGAAATGCCACTCCGATCACTGCTAAGATCGTCGAAGGAACAACCAAAGAGACGGCCTTTGGTTGCGCGGGTCAGTTCTTCGTTCCAAAAACGGTCAATGCCGAGTATGTCTTTGCTGCGGAGAACCGTCGATACACCACTAGTAGTCAATACAGATGTAGTCGATTTAGAGAAAATTGACACATTACTATGATATGAGTACTTACCCTGTCAAATCTTCTATGGCATCGCATTCTTCTCCTCCGCTCAAATGTGAGTAATTGCCATGTAGTTTTGCGTATGCCTTCTCAATCAATGGTACCCAAGTATCACCAGTTGTTCCCGATCTTGCAAAGTAAAGAGTCTTGCCGCCTTTCCTTGCGGATTTATTGTATATTTCCTTGTCGAAATGGTAAAGCTCTTGTTCACTGGACCTCAATTCTTCCCACTTCGGGACGCGAGTGTAAAGCATACTGTCCGTCAATCTTAATAAAAGACTCTGAAACTAGGTGGAGGGACGAACTCATCGATAAGTACTGTAACCCAGGCATTGTCTTTGAAGAAAATGAACCCGTATACTCCAACTTTTTCGTCGCGCTATTGGGATTGAAATATTGAAGCTTGATCAAGCCAGTTCATATTGCAATAGCAAATAGTGCCCACCGCTACACAGAATTTTTCAACTAAACGCGGCGCTGTCGAGACGGTTGCGAGAGCACTCAAGAACCAACAGTCGCCCAATGCGCCTTGGATGATGTCGTGCGAACTGATTTTTCCATCAGCAAAAAATTGGGGTTTCTCGAATATCTGCGTTACGCGGTGAACGTCCGCTGGAGCGTATTTTTCGCCTGTGGAGAATAAACTGAAGAGACATCGATGCTTGTCGTTTTCCAAATCAAATTCGATATCTCTGGAGACGATCAAGTGTGATCAACTCGATTGACCCTTGGACAAAGCAATCCAGACAAACCTGAATTTCCTGTTCTTGGCTTTACAATCCTTAGCTATCCGTTCTACCTTTGCTTTGCAGCTTGCTATTGCTTTATCCAGTTCTTTCGTTACAAGCAATCCAGGTTGGGGCTGATGGAAGGAAGCGGTTCTGACAAGGTTCGCCACAGGACTGCTTGGAACGGTCTGCACTGTAGTGATCGTCGAAGCCTTCTCCATCGCTGAAAAGCAGAAAGTATTGTGTGTGCGAGGTCATTCTGGGTTGAAATTCTAAGTACGCGACTCATCACGTGTTTGCAATCCTCTTCATCTGCTCCCATTCACATTGCAATTGCCAACTCAATTGGCACCAAGCGTCTGAGTCACGGTCCTCCAGTAAGTATAAAATACTACATGTCAGCCTTTCCAATTGTAAACCAATGATTCTCTAGAGATGGGTGACAGAACTGTCAAATGGTTTGTCGTTAGGAAGTGGAGATGCTAGCTGGAAACTCACTGACAACTCGGGCGCAAAAACTGTTGATGGTTTTGTCGTCAATTCAAGTTGACCGCTGTCAGGGAAGGAACTCTCCGCTTGGATTTCAACACAATATGGGGAGAGATGATGGGCACGCCCATTGGGGTGAGGCGGGATGTAGAGGGTTCGGGTCGTGGATGTAGACTGACGCTCATTTTTCGATAATTTCCACCTTCGCGTTGATAACCGATGTCCTTAAAAGTCGTAAACAGCGTGTCCCGTTTGTGGAAGAGTTCTGCCAAGTCTCGGGGTTCCTCCGGATAAGAATACGGGTCGTCGAAGGTTGGCAACGACACATACTAATAGTGGCAGTTGTTGAGAACCAACGGAGTCACGCATCACAAATGTTTCCTCCTCACGCCAGACCTGCAGAAGACTCCTCCATACGTGAAACCGATAACGATGCTGCACTTGCAAGACTGTCGGCCGTCCAAAAACGCTATCTAGATGACCCTTACATCCCATACCTCGTTCCTAGGGCACGTTTTGCACAACCACGACCACCGCTCATCAACATTGGCACTTACGTCAGGACCTCTGCTTTGGATGTTCTCGTTTTTCAATGGCTCCAGTTCTCCCAACGCAGTGCTCAAAAATGTCAGATTGTGAGCCTTGGCGCAGGAAGCGATACAAGATTCTGGAGAATTGGGGTGAGTTTAACGAATCACCTTCGTAGAATACCAGATAAATCTTCGTTCCGCGGCAGGCAAGTCCTTTGGGCGAAACTTTGAAAACCTACATTGAACTTGACTTCCCTGAAATAACGACGAAGAAAGCTATGGGGATAAAAAAGAGCAAGGAACTTTTGTCGGGCTTGGGTGATTCAGATCGAGTAACACTGAGTAGAGTCCCCCCCAATCTCATTCTATGGAGATGCTCATCAACGTAGGCCAGGGTGGGACAGCGCTTCATTCCGCAAGATTTCACTTATTGCCAGTCGATCTGAGAGTCGATCCATCCGAGAGTCTCGAACCACTGCTTTACTCTGTCAATGAGGATAACTCCGCACTCCTCGATCCGAGTGTTCCAACGCTCCTCGTTTTTGAGTGTGTTCTGGTTTATATGTCTCCAGAGTCGTCATCCAGGTTACTTCGATGGTTCGTCGAGAAAAGTCGCAGTACCCCAAACGGCCTGTTGGGATCCATTGTATACGAAATGTTTGGGCTAGACGATGCGTTTGGACGCGTAATGGTGAACAATTTGAAGGCGAGTGTGCCACCAGTCCGGATACTACCACCATGCTCACGATTTACAAACATTTTAGGAGCGGGGAATATCCCTGCCCGGTGCCATACCGTATCCAGCTGTAGAAAGCCTGCCGAGCCGCTTCCTTCAGACCGGTTTTTCGGCAGCCAGAGCTTTGACACTGAAAGACATAAAACGATCCTACATTAAACCAGAAGAGCTTGAAAGGTATAGTTCTTTGTCACACATCTTAGTGAATTCTCCTCATCATCTCCCAGAATATCTTCCCTAGAGCTGCTTGATGAAACGGAAGAATTAGATTTAGTGTTGTCTCATTACGGGATGTCATGGGGCCTATTTCTGAGTAACCCAGAATCGCAACAAGATTGGGGTCAATGGGGGTTAAGAAAACAGCTGGAATGAAGGTATATTGACGGTAGTCGACCGATGTCTGCTATTCCCTAAATAAATGCGGTACTAGAATATTAAACGAGATGGAAAGCGGATCCACCAGCTTTCCTGTCGAGTTGGACAGCTTCATCAAGACCCATGACCTCAAAGAACGACTTGGGATCCATGCCTCTTGCGGATGTGAAGTCCGTGCCAGTCTTCTTCAAAGAGTGCATCGCTTCGCGAACTGCGTGGACCATTGCGACACATGACACAAGTGAGAAAACTAGATGTCGATGAGATATGTCAAACGCGTTTGAAAGTCTGAATGCCTACTGATGACCTTGGCTCCAATTGCTTCTGCTTCTTGATAAGTGAACGAGGGAGTGAGGCCACCGGAAATGACATTAACCAATACAGGCTTCGGCGCAAGAGAATCCACGGTTCTTCGAAGTTGTCCTTCGGTCTTTACACCTTCGATGAAGCAGACATCAGCACCGGCATCGGCAGCGAGCCTTAATCGAAGGAGAGCTTCGTCAAATCCAAGGACTTGAGCAGAATCCGTTCGACCAATAATGACGAAATCTGAATTCCCTGGAATGGAGTCACGGGCTTGCACGGCAGCACGAATCCGCATCACAAACTCCTCACGAGATACGACTTGTTTGCCCATGAGGTGACCACATCTCTTGGTCTGCACTTGGTCCTCAATATGGAGAGCAGCAACGCCGGCTCTTGCATACTGAGTAACTGTGCGAGCAATGTTGATAGGACCACCAAACCTATAACAACGATTTCGTTACTCGCATCCTTTGACGCCGTTGGAACTTACCCTGTGTCAGCGTCTGCTATAACAGGCATCGACGGGTTCAAACTGCAGACCATCTGCGCAGCCTTGGAAGGGTTTTAATTTCCTGATCATGGACGAAGATAACTCTTATACTCACTCCGACAAAGTCATTCAAAGTAGCTACCGCAAGGTCTGGTTGACCAAGACGAGAAGCAGTAGTTGCGGCACCACTTTTGCAGAAACGTGAGGAGAAATTCGCAGAAAGATCCTAATGCAGCCAACCTTTGGTATAGGCAGTTAAAGCCCGCTTCAAGCGCACATCGAGCGCTTATACCGTCACATACGCCAGGGGCAACCTTTGTCAGAATTAGATATGCTATGAGCCAGGGAATGAGTCGTGAATTGCTTACGACAATGCCAGGTCTGGCTATCATCTGGCGGAGACGAGTGGCAGGGTCATGGGAGAGTGGCCCTTCGCTATAGTGCTTCGGATCCAGTCTCGGGTTGTGGTAAGGAGTGGTCCCCGAAGCAGACGAAGTCGAACGGACGGGACTCTGGTTGAGAAAATACTCAATACCGGGCATGCCGAAGTAACTGGATAAACGAGTGAGGAAGTCTGAGGGGGGGGCACACCAAATGGGCTGTAGAAACCAGAAGTGATTCCGTCCTCTATAAAGCTGCGAGCATTAGCGGAGAAGACGATGAAATTGCGGACGAGAATTCTTTAACAGACGCGTGACAGGGTACCCGTGAAGTCAAAGTAACCCTAGTGGGTGTAATTCTGGAGGAGATTCTCTAGCACAGGTCGGATGGTCAAGAGGAAGGAGGCCAAGTAAATGCGAGAAAAGAAGCCAAGCCAAAGCCCAGGATAGCCAAGAACAAGCAGGATAAATATTCAAAGGTGTAAGAAGCAATCGCAGAAGAAGAAACTGGCTAATGAGGTCTTCTCAGGTCAAGCAGGCTACTTGAGGTGACACAGTCTTCAAATCCGGGGGGTAAGACTTGGGCTTGAAAAGACGGCGCATCACTGAACCAGTGGCGGACGTAAAGAGGGAGAATGTAAGGAGTAACAAATGGTATACCCATTTCCCTAGGTGCGAGAAAGAGTGAGTTATGCGGGAAAAGCTGGGCGCGTAGCCTCAGCGTCTCCTTGATCCGTAAACAGAAGCGTAGATGTGAATTGTAGCCAAGCACGAGCAGCTAGGTACTCGTAGCGCTTCCATAGACCGGACAGACAGGACTTCGACTTGGCAAAGAAGATGCGCGCCTGATGAAAGAAGAACCTCGCTAGCTGTACACGTTGTACATATCGTTTTGATTTCAGATTGGTGGCTGCCTTCTCCTATCACAATGCGAGTGTTTGCCTATGGTCCAGTTGTTATAGATACGGCTTAGAACAATAGTATCGTTAGTTGAGAAAGGATAAAATTCTGATCCCAGAAAGTCAGAGAGAAGATTGAGTCTCCTGGGGAGACATTTCATCCTGGATGCATTATAAATCTTCCAGTCAGGATAGAAAAAATGACACTGTAACTTCATCCCAGGAAGAGAACACAAGAGGGATAACTCACAATGTCGTGAACACAATTAATTACATAGTAAAGATAAATCGTTGAGTTGTGAATGCTAGTAGTGACAAATTTGTGACTGTAGACACGTGATACAACTTGATGTCATTTATCTGATTCTGATTTTGTTCTGATTATCACAAGATTATCATTGTCAAAGCTCGTCGACAACACTATAGAAGACTTGCTTCATGTTACTTTGGCATGAACAACTTACTGGACGATTGCGACATCTAGGCCTACAAACTACAAATAAACTGGAAATATCCCTGGGAAAGTAAACTCAGTGGCGACTGATCAAGATCATTGCCTTCTCTGTTAACTGCAAAATGAGGTGGAACAATTAGTCTGATTTCCCATAGTTCTGTTTGTTGTTTACCCAATGGAGGAGCTTCCTGGACAACATCGACTGAAGATCAATCGAAAGGGAGTTCCCCTTGGCAGTGATTAGAGATATCGACAGAGATCGAAGAGCATTCGAGGGTTGGAACGTGCATATGCGGACGAAGGAATGTCGTTCGGAATCTGAGGATGGACCCTGCATAGTATGAAAAAGGAAAAGAAGCCTCGTTTCGAAGGGGTCCCTCTCCTGGTCATGACTAGTTTGGGAGTCTCCTAGCACCGAACCTGAATGCGAGGGTTGGCTGGTGGGGGGCATATGTGGCCGAGATGGGACAGGCGCATCGGGGTGGTAACCCAAGCCGTCGGTGCAGCCCGGGGGTTGGCATCAGTGTTCTGATTGAGTGTTTTCGTCGATGGACCAGCTATCAGTTGGTAACATCATGGGCGCGGTGAAAACCGCCAGGATGCTCGCGAGGCGATGGCCCTGATCATGACGAGGCACTGTGAAACGGGTCGTCGATTGTCAAGATTTGATGGAGCGTCGTCTGAGGACAGGTTGGAAATATGAACGGCAAAGGTAGAAAACTGGTGGCAAACTGGTTGAGAATACCCTTCGCAAAGGCATAGTGGATGTCGCAATAACTGGGGAGGAGAAAAACGTACTGGATGCTGTTTACATGGAATTTATGCCCCCTCTTACCGCTCCTCGTAGACACAATGGACATTTTTGTGGCGACGTGAAGTTGTCTCTACGTCATAGGATATACCGGTGGTGACAACAGTGTAGGGTCTTCTATGTTTACGGAGGACGTGTCTTGCGTTGGAGATCATAGGGTCTCCCAAACGTCTTGCTGCAATCAGGGTAATCGCTGCTGAATCTTTCTGCAGTAGGAAAGGACGGTCATCGAACTTGAACTGAGATGAAAAGAAGGGTCTTACGTTTGCACGGGCATCGTAATATATTGGACAAAGGCAAGGGGAACAGTAGCTCGATTGGTTCCAAATAAACAATTTTTTCTGGGATATAATTCCCCCAACCATACGTCTTCCCGCGGCCTCCACCCAAATCCCTTCCCTCCTGTATCATTGCCTTAGAACGAAGACCGCTCTTGTTCTGCCAGCTTTGTCGTCGCAAATGAAAATTGCTGCGGCCAAATAATTTGCCCTTGCAGACGTCACCAAGCATCGATCCATGTTACAATAGAGAGAACACAAAGCAGAAGAGAGGTCGCAAGAAAAGTCCATACTGTGGTTTTGACTGGTTTTGACTTTTTCGGAAGGTGTTCGTGTTTGATCCTGGCATGATGGGTGACTGCCATGATTAATTGCTACTAAACCAAACAATTTCTGTAAGAACAACTGCGACTGCTATAGTTGTGCTATAGCAAGGACGCCACGGTGGTACACTAATACAATAATAAATCTACAACTCCATTGTTTCCAGAGCCAATCCAGAGCGCGAAGCGAGTCAGGGTCGACGCCGACTCGACAATCATACTGAGCATGTGGGGCAGCAGTTTGCCATTCACTAATAATTATGTGTGAATTCGAACATTCACAAGTTAGTTTCTGCAGAGTCGTGCCGGATTCAATGAGCAGCAGGTTACGCACTAGATGGGAGCTCTTCGTCGATTCCACCACATTAGGAAATTTATAGCTACGAACCTTGCCACGGTGCTCTGACTCTGGTTGATTCTTCCCCCTCAGCAATCGCCTGTCTGCTTCCCAAAAAAAAACTGTTGGAATATACTGGCGTTGCTTGTCTCAGACTGTGTTGGTAATTATTTAATATTGCCTGGTTTTCGGTGGAAGAAAATGGCTTGTGGACAATAAAACAGCTTAGTTCCCAGTTTCTTGCATCTCTGCTGGTGAAAATGTAAACAAGTTGCAAATCGAAATGTTATAATCCGAATTTTATTTTGTATATTCAAGTTGGCAAGGGCTTGGCGCTCGATCTGAAATATATATATAGTTGATCGATCAAGGACCCGATCGAATCAAATTTGGTTATCCCTCCCAAAGTTTATTTATGTAAAGAGGATGCTAAATTGCCAAGCCGAGCACGAGCATTCAGAGTTATTACACGGTGAAGGTCCTAAATTTTGTCACATCACGAAGTGACACCGCAATATCCTATTTTGATGTGCTCATGCAAATCCATCAACCTGAAGAGCAGTGTTATAACTCCAAGCTCGTTTTTGGAATGCCTTCAAGAACGCATATCCCTTCGCCGCATCCGCATTTGCGAAGATCTTCACAGAAGGGCACAAGACCTCGTCTGAGGTAACAAGTATGCACAAGGTCCTTGCTCGGCTGATTGCAACGTTAAGACGCCTTCTCTCCAGAAGAAAAGCAAGGTCCACGGAGTGGGTCTGAGGAACAGAAAACAAGCAAATAACGAATGCTGCTTCAGAACCTAAAAAAAGCGTTCATGAATCAGTCTACGCAGAAAGATACTAGTAACAGACCCTGCAATCTTTCTATCGTATCGACGGTAATTTTTGGGCCATCATCTCCGATCCTGAGTCGCATAAAGGCTGCGTCGAGCCTACTGTCGCGACTTCTAGACAGTGCAGCTTTCACAGCCTCACGCTGAATCCGATGCGGAGTTGCAACGAAGATGTCGTCTTGGGGAGAACATTGCTGCAAGCATAGAACCAAACATGCGGCAAGAGCGGCCTCTGCTTGAACATGTAGCTCATACGAGATATCCCGCGTATGTTTGGACCACGTCTTCAGACGGATTAATGCTAATGAAACCGGGCGATGGGGAAGAGAAATATCTTCGGACGTTCCAGGTTGTTTCGAATGAATTTCTGGAGCTACAAGGTCTGTTTGAGCTTGATTGAGCATCACACGTGAAAGAGACGTGAGAAACGTCTTCACGGCCTCAAGCAGCCTATTTTCAACCCCGGGAGTTCCTCCGATGTCTGCAACTGTCTTCAGTGCAATGGCTAATTGGCGGGCTTGAAGCTTCTGCGGTTTGAATCGACGTGAATAGATCGTGGAGACAAACTCCCCTAAATCGGGGTTCAGCCTGACAGAAAGTTAAGAAACTTGTGTAAGGAAGGATGGAAAACATACCGGAAGTTTTCGGTCAGTTGTATGACGGTGCCATGCGAGGGGGTGTGAGGAAAACTTGAGCCCTGGCTTTCTTCAGGTTCCCGCCCATCCTCTGCGTGCGAACGCGAATACATCAGACAATCGAGGACGGACCCAAATAGCGCATGGGATTTCAATAACGGGTATTGAGCGCTAAGGATAGGTGCCAATTGTTCTGAGTCTCCCGCAATGATGACTCGACCGTATGAAGCGAGGGACCGCAGAACGAGAGAAACCGAACAGAGGGAGATCTGTCCCGCCTCATCGATGATCAGACTGTCAATCTCCAAGGCGTGCTTCTTTGTAAAATTATAGAGCTAAATGAAGTGGTTGCAAATCGGTCTTGGCTCTCAAAATTGTGTAATAGACCTCACCTGATAGATTGTCCCCATATATATATGAATAATCCTACCTGTTTTGCGAGGCGCAGGATGATCATTTCCATTACTGACAACCTCAACCACCGTGTCAGTGAGCCATTCGCTCGGCATATCTGCAATGGAGCGATATGCATCCATAAGCCGCACAAGCTTACTCCTACAAGCCTCAATTGCTGCATGGGTGATTGCTGTCACGATGAAGACTTTTGGTTTGGGGCCATAAAGACGTCTTTCAACATCGATCAGACGTAAAAGTGACAGAGAAATCGTGTATGTTTTTCCAGTACCTGTGGATCAGTCAAAAAACCTGTAAACAGACATCGGTAAAACCGAGGACATACCAGGAGGGCCCCATATCACAGAGAGCTTGTTTCCCATGATGCGTTGAGTTGCACGGTGCTGAGAGGCCTTTAGAACGAGCGAACCAGCTTTCTCGTTACCCAAATCTCTAAGACTTCTGAACAGGCTTTGAATGTCCTTCTCTGTCTTAACATACTGATCCGCAGCTGGGATCTGGCCGAAGGACGTAGGATCCAAAACTAGTTGCATGAAGGGAATGAAGCCGTGTGGATAGTATTCCTTTTCTTGAGTCGAAAGTTCATCCATTGCAAACTCCCACTTCAGGTCTAGTTCAAAAAGAGCGGACAAGATTTTGGTGGTGTTAAAATCCACCAGCCGAGGAGAGAGTCGGTAAATAGTGCCTGGGATTAAAGAGGCCTCGCAGGTACCCCAAGTCCGAAGTGATACCATCGAATTACGCCTCTCAGTATGGACATTCCTTATATCGGCGACCCACACTTCTTGTCGAATACGAGGGTCCTGGCGTATCCAATTCGCTTTCGTAAATCTGTTGAGCGGGAAAACCAGGCCAGAAACGCCTAGATCATCGAACAATGCCTCAACCGGCAGTTTATCTTCACAATCTTCGTCCGAAAGCGAGTTCGGAGCGTCTATAACCAGGAGTTTATCGTAGAACGCACGGTCCTTATCGGCGGAAAGAACATCCACTGTACCGGATAGAATACGGAACGACTTAAGTTCGCCATCCTTTCCCTGGACAATACCGCAATATTCGAGAGTTGGCGCTTCGGGACAGGCATCGATGCGTGTTTGCCAGAGCTCTGTCAGCTTCGCCAGCACCTCGAACTCGACGAAAATCAGCTGCGTTGACAATTCAATGTTATGATTGACATACTTGTTGCATGAAGAACAGTTTGCGGATGTGGGGCTGGATGCAAAAATCCATAAATTTCGTGGACAGTCTTTTTGCCTCATTTACAAAAAGGGTGTGACCAGACGCTGAGACAGCACGGCGCCTCAGTTCATTGAGTACACCATAGAGTAAATCATTACGCCGGGCGAGGAATGCATTCAGGGCGGCTGTCTCGTCGCCCTTATATGCAGTTAGAATTTGTTCATCATCAGGACACACACTTTTTGAAGCTGGCAGTAATTGCGTGACACAGTCAGGCAAGTCCCAGTACCCTGGAACTGGAAGAGCAAGTTGGCGTCCGATTTCCTTCTTTAAAATGACGACTTTTGAGAGCTGTCCGAGCTCCTTTCGACGCGCATCGTTTATTCCAGGACTGATAGACGAATCCTGCAACCTTCGTAATTCCTCTTCAAGTCGGTTTCGAAGGACGTCCACTGTGCCTTCGGTAGAGAGCCCAAGCCGTGAAAGGCACTTTTGATAATCTGCTTTGAGTTTCTTAGCCCTACCAAGAAAACTCAGCAATGCGCCTGACAGTAAGAGAGGTTGGAAGGTTGTCTGCAATAAGGATGCCCCTTGCATTAGAGCTCCAATACAGAGTCGGATGTCGACTTCATTAGCTGACGTCAGGGCTGCGTGGATGATGTGAGCCTGAAGAAGACCATGTTCACCCGCAGACCAAACATAGAACTGGGACGTATGGGTGTTTAATTCAATGGTCCGTATCAATCCAGCCAGTTTTGGTATGAAGTCTTCATTCGAGGAGTATATCGGAGGTGGGACTTGGAAGCCGGTATGTCGAGAGAAAGAAGTAACACAAAAATAGTTCCCACTCGAGTCAGGCGAAGACGGGTCGTTGACAACAGAAATGCAGATGGCTATATCTTCTTCCTTTGGACAACTATAATTGCGTCTTGGAATCACCTTTGTCAGGTAAGCAACGCTCAACCATATGGGGCAGGTGGGCAGGTGGCTTTACCTGGATTAACTTTGTTCTCGCTGCCTCTATCATTGGACTCTGCAATTGATGGCCAATTCGACGAGATTTCTTCGGAAGGGCGAGAATCTCCTTGGCTTTCTTGACGACGCTCGGTGAAGTCCTTTTCAAATTGTCGAGTTCACGGTGCTCAACTAGATTGTGGAGTTCCTCGATATCGGGCAAAGTGCGAGGGGAGGACCATGGGCGGGACATGCGTAGAAGGTCCTTCAGGACCCTTGCTTCCTCGATGGAAATATTGGGCATACTTCCCAATTCCCCCCCATCAACAGCACGATTTCGACAGTCAGGTTCGTACTTACAACCATGACAGAGTGGGTTGAAATGCCACTTTACATCCTTGCGAGGCAGTGCGATGACCTTTGGCAAATATCGAAAAATCTGTCCATCCAGTGGTGGTCCAAGCAAGGACAAGGATATGGACTTAATGTCATCTAAAGATGGAGGGTTTGTGTGAAACCCTCCTGAAGGTGGCAACCATACGGCCACTGAATCTTGTCCGTAAAAATGAGGCGGTTCGAGAATATAGTTCAGGCAAAGGGTGTAGAAGTAGATTTGAATGTGGTGGGAAGACTAGAAGACAAGCAAAAGTTATACACAATACATTGATTCGATTTCGTGTAGGGTTACCTTTACATATCTAGAAGCTTTAGCGTCAATGACCTTCCACACAATTCCATCTTCAGTGCGCTGGATTTCAAGTAGGTCGGGTTTTGCCAAACCGAATGCTAATGGTTGGCTGCCTTCCGCTTTGAACTTCTCTGTAAGTCTTGTCTGTGGTGGCCAGAACGTGAGACCCGTGATAAAGAAATGATTTCTGTCATCAGCAAGAATGTTCTCCAAGAGACTCCTGCCCTCCAGTGGCATCGAAGGAACCTTCAGCAAAAGGTCCGACTGGTCTAGCCAAGAGTAGAGAGCAGTTTCCCATCCCAATCCACGCTTGTAATGTGCTCTCGAGATCTCCGAAGGACCTGAACTGCCTGGTGAGCCCGACGCTAGGACAGATCCGGAAGAAACATTATGAATGTAAAGGTCGCAGTTCAGGTGCTGGTATACAGCAAGATTTGTGGCAGTCAGGGAGTGTTTTCCGTTCATCGCTTGTGGGAACCTCTTGGTTGCATATCCGCAGGCCCTTTATTGTGAACCTGGAGTCATATAAACAACTCGACGTGGGGCCGTTTACGTAGTTGTCACATTCGGCATGAATCATGATGTGAATGTTGCACGTTCCAATTGACCATCATGTCCGCCCCTTCCACATGTCCCACACTACCCGTTGAAGTCTGGGGTCACATCCTGAAACAAATCCCGAAACGAAATCAGCCCCAATTACTCAGCGTTTGTTCATTATTTCATGACATCGTCGTTTGCTCGCTGTTTGAATCGATCAAGATCTATTTCATTGGCTTAATAAGAGGCTCACCCATGCTCAACACACTCAACGACGAATGGATCGGGGAAATATCTGGAAGACTGATGACCAAATCATGGGAATTGCTCAATCATATCTGCCAGGAGCCCCGTTTCGCAAGGGTTGTCAAAGAGATCACCATAATCGCCTTTGGTGATGGATTGTGCCTTTATGAGCGAAGTGAGTCATTTATTGTGCCAACGGATTTCAGACCAATTAATATCCATAGTGACCGTGGCCAACACGCTCCTTTTTGTCCCGAATCTTCATAGTTTTCGCTGGATTGGGTGCGGACCCGTATTTGGCTCAACAGTGGCAGAATGCCTCCCTTCCACCCTTCGAAAGCTGGTCATACAATCGTAGGTACCATGACTATCATCCAGTCTCTCTATCTGACCGTTACTCAGCCCTCTGCCTTTAGATGCCTTACAGCATCTCAATAGTCTGGAGACCCTGCACCTGTCCTCCCCATGGTTTTTTCCAGATGATGAAGAAAATCATGATGGTTGGACTTGGGATGGCGAATTGCATGAATTGAATTTATGCCAAATAAACGTCGAAAGGATATTCGAAACGTTGACGACCCATCTGCAGAGCTTGAGGATCACGGCCTCTCAGGTTCGGGGGATTCCCATTCGAATTCTCAATACCCTTCTGGATTTGGAAATACTTTGGGTGTTGGGTGATGAAGATGAGGGCGTTGGACTGGATCTTGTCTTTCATCACGCAAACTTGCTCCGATCTTTGACCATGGTAGGATTCCTTGTTCCTGGTCTATTTGCCTCTTTGCCTCCCTTTTCTTCACTACCGCATCTCATATCCTTTCGGATGTCTTGCGAACCCACCAATTTACCATTCCTCGAAGATGTGCACGTTGATCTCTTGTGCCAGTTTCTTCAAAATCGACAATGCCTGCGTCGACTATACCTACGCTTGCCCGGGCCATTAACGACTTCGTTGAGGACCTATTATTTATGGACCACCGTGGAACGATTACCAGGTTTGGAGGTTCTGGGCTTGCATGCAGGAAATTTAAATTTGCAGGAAGATCATTTTCGGGTTTGGTTGTCGGGTTTGCCACCAAAATTGAGAGCCCTTCATCTTGCATTCGACTGCGAACCTTCGAGTCTTCTCCTTCTGGTACGAACATTTTGTCTACCTGTATGCCGAATCTATATTCTAATATAGTTTAGATCGAGGGTATTGCAAAACTTCAAAACCTCACCTTTCTACATCTCTACGGTATCGTCGCTCGGCTTCCCATTCTTTTGGAGGACCTGGCAACAGAAGCCAAAGGCCTTCAGATGATAGGCCTGAACCGCGCTTTGTGGGATATCGAGAGGGTGGGTGCAAACATCGTTACTAACAAATGGCCTCGATGGAAGATCAAATTTTGCACGGAGGGTGACTTCCTGTGTGATGATGACGCCTGGTTGTTCCAGTACAACTAAATGAGGTGCGTCCTTGCTGAAGAATTAGAAATTATAGCCGTACTTTCAATATCACATTGACCTTGACGCGCTGTATTCTTTGGACAGTGTTTTCTAATGACAAGAATGATCTTTTCTCTTTCATAAAAGACTTAGTAGGGTTGCAAATTCAAGAGAAAGAACTAAGCACACTGACCAACCAGGCTAAATTACGCGCAGAGGAAATCACTTTGTGGTACTAATAGTACTATTTTTGGCTGGATCACCCCACAACTTGTTGAGCTTTGCTATTTGGAACAAGTCCTATCTCAATCCTCAGTCCTTGGCTCCGTTAATGAATGGCTTTTCCGAAAGTCATATCTGGAAAGGAAGTCTCCAAACATAACAGCAGAGCGAGTTGTTGGATTGTTGTGCATGGTCTTATAATTCCTCAAGAAATCCAACGAACGGATTGCTAACCATCGTGCTAGGGAAAGTCTACGATGTGACCGGGTTCCTTGATGGTGCGTTTGTTTTCTTACGAACTGCTGTGGTTGTTTTTCTAAACTTTCTCTTCAGAACATCCTGGTATCAAGTCTTCTTGCTTAAGCTTTTTTTTGGTGCTCTGAACTAATGGCAATCAGGCGGCAGTAACATTATCCTGAAGTATGCTGGAAAGGATGCAACGTAGGTCATTATGAAATATGCCATCCATCATCTCACTTCGGGTTGCACTAGGGCGGAATACGACCCTATACATCCCCCAGATGCTATCACAACCCACCTGCCGACAGAGAATCAGTAATATTGGCCAATCTTCGCAATGTCAAAATTCACTAATATAAGTGTTCAGTCTGGGTTCTGTGGAACCTCACACTGCCGAAACGATTGAGGTCAACATCACAGATGACGAAGTGGCCCGACGAGAAAGAATGTCCAATCGACCTCCCTTGCACGAAATCTTGAATCTCCATGATTTTGAGGTAAGCTTCCAATACGTACCGCGAATGAGACTTGCATTCATCCACCCACAACAAACCTCAGGCTATTGCGAGGCAAGTCATGCCTGCGAAAGCTTGGGCATACTATTCTTCTGCAGCAGACGACGAGATTACGAACCGAGAAAACCATGCAGTATATCATAGGCAAATAGGCTCGTCACAATATCATGTCCCACCCTTACTTATTGTCTTTTAGAATATGGTTCCGACCAAAGATTCTCATAGACGTTACAGAGGTCGACTTTTCAACACGCATTCTTGGACATAAGACCACCATGCCCATTTACATAGTATGCAATGCAGTCGAACCTTGCGGCCTACTCAAATCGTAATCGTGTTCAGACAGCAACAGCATTAGGAAAATTAGGACACCCTGATGGCGAATTAAATTTAACAAGGGCTGCAGGAAAGAATGGCGTATTACAAATGGTGAATATTCGTGATTCACTACCCCATAGAAAGGAATAAACTGATTCATCTCTTAGATACCAACATTGTCATCGTGTTCCTTTGATGAACTAGTCGACGCTGCTCGACCTGGACAAGTCCAATTTCTTCAACTGTGGGTTTCAATGCTTCTACAATTCCTTCAGAACCTAAATATTATTATTCAGATATGTCAACAAAGATAGAGAGATTACGAAACGGATCGTTACGCATGCAGAGAGACGTGGAATACAAGGTCTTTTCATCACCGTGGATGCACCGCAATTAGGACGTCGCGAAAAGGTTTAAAGTGTACACTTATTTTGAGACATTCTGACACATTCTAGGATATGAGAATGAAGTTCACCGCAGACGCACCTTCAGCCACCAATGGTACGAGCGCACAGGATATTGATAGATCACAAGGAGCGGCGAGAGCAATTAGCGTCAGTCGGGTTTTCCGTAATAACCTTGGCCTTCTTACCCGTAAAGTCAGGCGTTTATAGATCCTGGTTTGCACTGGAGCGACATTGATTGGTTCAAATCAATAACGAAGAGTAAGAATTCGGTATTTTTCAACTTCTTTTTCGCTTATCCATTCTTTATCAGTGCCGCTGATTCTGAAAGGTGTTCAACGATGGGAAGTCAGTCTTCGTTAGGACGTCAATTCTGAATAGCTGTTGATTATCGCCGTCAGGATGCTTTTACAGCGTACGACCTTGGTTTAGCTGGCGTAGTGCTATCGAATCATGGCGGTCGCCAGCTTGACTTCTCGCGATCTGGCATCGAGGTTCTTGTAGAAGTCGTCACCAAATTTAAAGAGAATCGAGGAATTACTTTCCCTAACGAAAGATTTCAACTTTTTGTGGATGGTGGAGTCCGACGAGCCACAGATGTCCTGAAGGCTGTTGCTCTTGGTGCTACTGCAGGTATGGGTTCATGCTTCGAGACGTTTGAGACTTGTTTCAAAGAAATTTCATCTGACAGTGGGCATTGGCCGACCATTTCTATACGCATTTTCCTCGTATGGGCAAGATGGGGTCGAAAGGGCACTGAAAATTCTTCGAGTATGCCACGTTACATTGATTTATGTCGATAATGTCGATAACATTGTCACAGGACGAGTTTGAGATGAATATGAGATTGCTGGGAGCGCAGACGATCAAAAATGTCACCCTAGACATGATCGACGCATCTGCAATCAGCGTGCACCTTGCCGCTACTCCTGGCGATCGACTATACGACAATAACTGTAAGTTTATAAGATCATGGGTTTATCGGTCGGGAAACTGATATTTTTCCACAGACGAAAGCATGCAACATGCCCAGCTAAGAATCATAAATGAAAAGGCAAAACTGTGATTTGCGTTAATTCCATACCTTCTACATAAATTAGACTCATTACAATAGGAATCGTAGCTTCAAAGTAAACTACCCACTGGGCGAAGGGTCTTCGGCTTTCAATTAAGAAAGGAGGATCGTAAACCTATGATATGTAATCTAGGTCAGGAGGCACATGATATAAAACTTCACTACCTTTGTGATCAACGGCTTTAGAAAAAGTGAATGGGTCGTCATTTCCAATATTTCTGCTACCACTTCTCTCCGGGCGAAAGCGACGCATCGTCGTTACATACGGTTTGGCACACCAAGTTATGAGTGCAGGGCCTCAGAAGTCCCAGAGCCACGACGCCTCTCCTCCGAGTCGAAAAGCCAAGGTAGGAGTGAAGATCCGAGCCTGAACATTGGTGGCCAAAGGGTTGTCCTCATCGTGGTCAGGGACACATGCGCGTGCGTTTTGAGAATGTTCAGGTCTGTGCGAATGATATTTGTGGTGAGTCCCTTGACAAAGAAATAGGGAGTGGTTACGCCCAATCCTCCACGAACTTCTTCACGTTGTGCATTGTGACTATGTATGTAATGATGCGGTGGGATCATGACGGTTGGTTGGTTGTGGCCCGGGCCTGATGTATGTTAGCCTCAATGTGAGTTCAGTAGGTAGAACCACGTACGAGCTTTTCGAGTCAACATTTTTGGATCCCCTCAGAACAGTATTCCAATCGTGTAGTTCCACCTCATTTTCTTGACAATTTCAAGGTCATGGGGATCCGCAAACGTTTAC
>Ga0307517_10001843_pt1 | contig 34748 bp, 34 predicted proteins | sample 23_EM_MG_FD_194515 | JGI IMG/M metagenome (GOLD analysis project Ga0307517, IMG submission 194515) | Populus trichocarpa ectomycorrhiza microbial communities from riparian zone in the Pacific Northwest, United States - 23_EM | ecosystem: Host-associated > Plants > Roots > Unclassified | place... | reverse complement strand
AGGAGCTTTGCAAAATGGTCGTTAGGACCTTTAGGACCCATTACGACCTCACGGATGTTGACTTGCCATGCCTAGTTTACGACGTGGAGGCCCACACCTTAGCAAACGAAGCGGAACAATGATACGTTCAACGACCCGAACGACCGACCATTTTATGATTCTCGCCTTAAACCTCCGCAACCTATAGGTTGCAAACGGTCGTCAGGACCATTATGACTTTTTACGACCTTTACGACCTTTTACGACTTCACGGATGTTATTTTGCGATGCCTCGTTTGTGACGGTGGCGGCCTCCACCTTAGCAGCTGAAGCGGAACAAGAATATATCCAACGACCTTGCACGCAGACTGTTTCTTGCACCGTGACTTGTGAGCTGCCGTTCGACTTTCACATTTGGACCATCTTTTATTTACCCTCTCTCAGTTACTCCAACGTCAAACAATTTCAAACCATGGGCTTATCTTTTATCTCCGTCACAATGTGTGAGTTCTCTGGTATCCTAAACTCGCATGGCTGCTTATCAAAAATTCTCCTTTTAGACCCTAATATCTTCGTTCTCTTGCACACGACAATACCAACCGAACGAACGAACTCATGCACAATTTTTTCAACGCTTGAACAACTCTGCCCTATTCGATTGTCTCCAAACTTATATCCGATCCTGTCAACCCCACTACCTATTTCGATTCGTGCGACTGCAATTACCATCACACAAAAAAGCCAACTTGAACAACCACCATATATTTCGCCTGTGTCCGATTCCGTTCCCTTTCATCTTAAAAAACCACAATCTCTCCCTGCGCTCTTCCCGCTGGTCGGATAGAAGCAGATGAGAACCAAAAAACAGACCCTCGATGACCTGCTTATGTAGATTCGCCCCCCATGTAGTATGTACCCAATGTAGTTCCTGGCGCCTGACCTTGTGCGAATTCCTGAGATGAAGAATCTGCTTCGGGATATTGTTAATATCCCCGTTGCGTGGGGTATCCCGTGGGTGAGGCTGTGGTCTTGCCTAGCCAAGCGATTCGAACGGCGGAAGAATAATTAATGTAGGCTGAATTAGAACGTGCCCAAGAAATTACTACGCGTCTGTAAACCCTTTCACAAAGATGTCAGCCTCTACCTACATTCTCTGTTCTGCTTCTACCATTGTCCCAGGCATTGCTACACGCGATGAACGCTGATCTCCAAACAGTCCGTGACTTTTACGACACCACCTGGCTCGACATGCCATTTACCAACATCCTTAACCTGGAGGCGTTGTTCCTGGCTATGAATGATCCCAGAGTCGTCTCAGCATTCCTTGATAATTCCACTTTTGCTCAGCCACAATCTTTCTTCGATGCTGCGAAGCTCAGTTTGTATCTCTGTGAGGAAGGAGGAACCTGTGGACCATTTGCGATCATCACTGGTGAAAAGCTCAACAGTGCTGAATGGGAAAGTCGCTATTTACACACTGGCGGACATGGAGGAATGATTGTTTGGAGAGTTCAATCGCCGACGAGGCGCTATATCATTGATTCATCGCTTCGTTCGGCTTATGAGGTCCCTCTTTCTGGGTTTCTATGGAGCCCTGGACACCACGTATATTCGATCTATTCAAACCCACCCCAATTACTTCGCCACTCCTCCCCTATCTTGCACTTTTCAACATCGGGTATACACTACACCGAAAAAGGCAATAACATTGCCAAAGAATTCAAAATCGTTGCCAGACGTGAACTAGTCTATCGGCCGATTGATGCGCTTGTCCAGAATCCGCATCCCTTGTTGCTTATCCGGCATCGACTCGGTAACGTCAATGGTTTTGCGGTCTCCATTCATTTCGATATGGAGACTCGGGTGGTCGGGTTTCGTGGACGTGGGGTGGACGAATCCTTCCCTCTGACTAGCAGAGATGGACTTCCTAATTGGCAGGAATTTGGGTCTTTTCAACGCCTCTTTCATCACTACCACGAAGGATATCCTCGGCAGCTCTCCCAGGGCCTTTTTCGACGATTTACGCGCATTGTCTTGACGAGATTGCTGTGGAATGGTTTGGCAATTTACATTCACCCAGAGGATGATCTTACTAACCCTTTGGCAGGTGCCAGGGGAGCATTTTCTGCGTTACCAAGTGATCTGCACCATCTTATCCCCCTTCATATCAGAAAAATATCGGGTGTTTGAATCGGTATGACTTGAATTCAAATTTGAATATATTTCTGAATCTTATCCTTTCAGCCTTCCGGGAGGTGGGTTGATGCGGAAAGACTTCCTTTTCGAGTTTTATATTCAGTAGTTACAGTTTGCATATATGGGACATTGGCGGTCCAGTCTAAATAACGAGCCCTACTTTACTCAGCTGCTTCAAATCTGCAGTGTTGTGCAGGGATATTTTCGGTTGCTACCCATAGTTCTTATCCACCATGGTACCGTGCTTTACGCTCGACCACAGGCCCATCCGATAAGCTGGACCATCCACTCCTTGGTCCATATGGTCGTCCAATGAGAATTCCACAGCCTATTTCGATCCGTGCGACTGTATTTCTCCCATCATCTCACAAAGTCAATAAACGTCATATATTTTGCCTCTGTCCGATTCCGTTCCTTCTCAACTCAAAAAACCACAAACTCTCCCTGCGCTCCCTCCGCTGGTCGGGTAGAAGCAGACGAGAACCAAAAAAAAACGGACCCTCAATGACTTGTTCATGTATCGGAATAACCGAATAGTTCGTTAGTCGATTTAGGTGTGTATCACTCTTGTCAATGTGAAGCGAAACTCATGGACTTCATGGGGCTAACCAGTGCGTTGGGGCCATATTTGTCGTTTCTCTCCTAACTGCCATCAAGAAGCGCCTCAGCCATGTTTTACTTGCATTCAACGCAGTTATTTTTTACGATTTCACTGTGTAATCGGAGCAGCACCATGATCACTGAAGACACTATGGCATATCTTTTTCCTGCTTTACTCGAGCCCTTGTACCAGAAGCCCTAGAAGCTGTCAAAGGACGACCCCGTGAGTTTGGCGCGTATCAGTTTCTTCTTTTGGAGCTCTCAGTTGTTTTTATACAGTTCGGAAGTTACACTCTCGGAAGGGTGTGAGGTGTCTCCTTCAGCCATGAAGATTATTGTAGGCGCAGTGGCATCATGCGTTGAGGTGGTTCGTGGTATCCAGTTTTTCAAGTCGATCATCCCCGTATGCCTCCGTATGCAAACCACAACCTGAACTCGAAATATTGAGGGACTTTGAAAGCTTCAAGGACGACCTTGCTTTTGGATCGACGTGGACTGGAAGCGACTCGGAAAAGATTCTTACTCCAGCGGTTGAAGCTTTATCTCATAGGTATGTATTTCCGTCGTCACTTGACTGCGTTCATTATCAATCGACTTAGTTTTTAGACTGGGAGATTCCCTTAGTCTGGAAGTTCTAGAAAGCCTCACCTCCACGGTCACTCAGGCTCCGTCATCGAGATTTTGACAATTGACTCTTGAACTCCTCGGTATTGCTGCCAAGTCAGATCTTCCCAGCCACCCTTCTCACCTTACTCGTTGCCCTCCAAAATCCTGGTCAACAAGTTTGCCAAGGAGCTCTTGAGTGTGTGCGTTTCGGTGTTAGGGTGCTGGCGGATTATCATCGGTCTATCGATTTGATGTTATTTATGGTTACGGCGACAGTGAGTACTTTAAATAACACATTTTTCTTCTAACTTATTACTAACCATGGACTTTGTTAGGAAAGTAGGAAATTTGCAATATTTGGAGCAGGAAGACCCCACCGGATTCCTCGATGCTCTTGTCGAGCATCGTACATAGCCACTTCGGAAACGATGTATCCTATTTGAAGTTCTTCCAGATAAGACACCTTATTCGAGCGAAATCTGATAAAGATAAGCATCGCATCATTTGCCACATATTATCCCATATCAATGTCCTTTCCTGCGAGGCAATCCCAATTGCTTGGTCTGCAGCACCACCAAATATATTCTCTTCGAGTTCAAAAGACTTAGCAACGCGATTGTTGTCTTGCTTTAAATTCCAAATTACTTAAATATTCCCCAGTATCTGGAAATCCGCAACCGTTCCTTCAAGCCCTCCTAATCGCCAACTCAGCGCGACTCGCGCGCTTTATAACGTCATGCCCGTTTTTACCCTTATATGCATGGGATCAAATGCTTTTCACTGCGACGACAACTACAGTTTCGAAGTCTTCAAGTTAACAGGTATGATTCGTTTCTTACCCTCCAAACCGTCACTCACTGATTTATTATTATTTTCTATCGAAAGAGATAATCCGCGAAGGTTCCATCAGCACACTGCCAGATGTGAAGTCTATAGAGACCGAAGTAGGAGGGATAACGGGGACTCGCGCGTCGATGAATAAACTTCTTAGTTTGATGTCATGACTTCATCGGGGATACAAAGGCACTTCTCGCGCCTCAAATAAGTTTCCGAACTCACTTGATTTGAATTTCAAGGTTCAAGCAGGTGCACTGGAACTCTTGCGTAGTGACTACCAGACATCGGTGGTACAAACTCTTACGGGAACGTTATTTTGATGATGGAGGCAAGCCTTCCGAAGCCCGATTTTGCAATGAATTCGCTGACGAAGGTTTTTCATTCCTCTCTCGGCGCAAATTGACGTATGCGCCAAGGCCAATTTCACAGACGGTAAAGGCCAGTTGCCAATTGTCTTGGAGCCCTGGTTGAGATGACACCCATTTGAAGAGCATCGATGGGAATATTTAAACTTAGCTTGAGGGCCATTGCTTTGCATGGCATCTACAAGTCCAATTTTTGTATTACCAACTTTAAATACTGATATAGATTGTTTTACATTTCAAACACAACAAGCTACATTGAGGTTAAAAGCACATATGTATGAAGAGTACGGATCTAATGACAGGTGGGAGTAAATAATGGAGAGGGTTCACGTCTGCATGCGCGAGGAGTAGACGATAACGACCAGAAGGGTCGAGACCGCATCCATCAGATGAGAATGGCAACAACTGGAAATCATCAGGACCAGTGTCCATCCGTTCGCTAACGGCATAAGCTCAGCACTTCTCCGCCTCCAATCTCGCCTGAACGTCGGCATCTGTAGCCGTCCTCCTCGCCAATCCATCCTTTAAGCCTTCCACTTCCTCTAGTTACTGAATGAGTCGGTACCACCGCTATCGCAGGCATTGGCGACGAAATGCGATAACGGCGGTCACTGAGATTAACCGAGGCCGCTGTTCCAACTCGACTGGGACCCAGCGCAAGTATCCCATTCGTATCGAAGGTAGTGCGGGGAAGCGTGATATCAGCGAGGACAGCCGTGGCTTTCTGACACATTCTCCAATGGCCCATAGCGAGTTGCACTGGCGGAATGACCGCTTGTTGGGAAGCTAGAAACGAAGTAAGTAAGTGTTCAATAAAAATGGGAACTCACCTAAGGATTGTTCTAGACAGGTCCTCAGGCCATGTCACCTCCCACAGGAAACCTCGCAATAGCATTGCGAGTGTCAAATGACATCGCCGTGCAGTATTGCGAGGTTATACCTTGGGTGGGTGGTTGTCATGGGATTGTTCTACATCAGGGATCATGTCCAAGCAGATGGGCCCAAGCCATTGCACACCATGAAACCGCCTCCAGTTCGGTCTTGCGTACAAGGGAGGTGGAGGAGGTGTGGACAGCACCAAAACGCCACGAACGTCCACATCCAGCCCAATCTAGCAGGCAAGGGAGGTGTGGGGGTGGAAATGGCATCGAAGGGCCATGAACGTTCACCTCCGGCCTGCTCTTGCATGCAAGGAAGGTGGAAGAGGTGTGAACGACGCCGAAACACCATGAATGTCCACCTCCAGCTCGATCTGGCATGCAAGGGAGGTGGAGGGGGCATTGATGGTGTTGAAACCCCATGAAACCACCTCCAGCTCGCTCTGGCATGCGAGGGAGGTGGAACTGGTGAAAATGGCGTCGAAAAGTTATGAATCTCCACCCCTGGCTTGATCTTGCATGCGAGGGAAGTGGTGGCGAAGCGAACGCTCTTGCATGCAAGTGAAGTGGTGGTGGGGTGGATGGCTGGGTACGGGGTACGGCGGGTGTCCAAACGTGATTTCAATGTTAGTATGTAGACAATGGAAATTACTAAAGGTAGGCGAGCCGATTATGGCTCCCCTCCTCACGTACCTCGCGGGTCTCCCCTTGTGTTTCCTACCTGGTCCCAATACACAAGCCCGTCCCAAGATCCATCGACATCGACATTGGGTGGCCTACATCCCTCCAAGCCTCGTTGGAGGGGAGAGGCCAGGTGGCAGCGAGTTTGGGTGCGTGGGGGCTTAAAAAGGATGAAATAGGTCAGAAAATATATAGTAAGGAGGATTTAAACGAGGTACTTACTTTTTTAACGTGTCTTGCTGCGTTCGTTGAGGCCAGAGGTGTGCTGCAGGAGGTAAAAAGCCAGGTGATCAACACAGTTGATCACGATTCAAACTCCGCACCATTAACAACAGATATGGAGGACCGCAGCGTGATCAGAAAAGACAAAGCGACAAGGAGGGACGGCATAGAATGCTGTGGGTGAGAAGGATAGAGGGGCAAGGTTGGTGTTGACCAACCGAAGGAGGTGAATAGATAAAAATAGAACACGGCATTTGCCGGCTCGTTAACCCTCAACACCTGGTGCGATTTTTGCCCAGGTCAATAGAACGAGTCCTATAATTAGGACTCGTAACATTTCCGCACCCTGTTTGGATTGGACATCCGCCAAAATTTTGCACTTTCCGTCCGCATAAGGATTGGACATAGCATAAATGATAAAGCAGGGCTTTCCGGGATTTGTCCACCGTATTCTCGTGGCAAGCTTTATGGAGATTGCTCATTGAACTTAAAGAGACTTGAGTGTTTATGAAAATCTCAGTTCTGAGATTTGTGTTAGACTTTGGTTAGACTTGTCAATACTAAATAGCCGAGGGCACATTGCAGGCGGGTCTAATATTTAAGCATTCTGTCTATGAATAGCACCGGGCCGGATACCCGGAAAGCTTGCTGGTGTAATGCACCGACCGTGTAAACGAGTCACAACCCGTCTTATCCTTCCAACCATGACGAATAAATCCGGATTTTCAGCAACAAAGCCCGCCGGCACCATCCCAAGAGAAAACTTGCTGATTGGGACATATCCTTGGTTATTCAACAAAGATCGCGTGAGTGGTTTGTATATATTCTTTAATCACATCACCTCAATCATTCTGAAGACTCGCTATGGTGGCCTAACCATCGTTCCAGAATACCTTTTAGCGGTTTGTAGTTAGTTGCTTTTCCAATTCCAAGATGTTGAAGAGCACTCTAGATCAAGGATGACAAGAAAAGAGAGGCATTAATAGATGACTATGCGGCAATTATGGCTGCAAAGCCTCTCACAGACGAAGAAAAACGGCAAAAAGCTCAGTGGGATGAGCTCATTTTGGCTCCTGGTAACAGTTATTTATATCTGAATCTGGTTTCTTGCAGGACTGATCAGTTGGTTTTCAGGGCCTCCCGAGTCACTGGATGATGATTTTGTAGATGATATGATAGCTTGGTCTGAGGGCCGTGGAAAGTTTCCAGCCAAGGGGCCGACAGCGGAGAATCGTGGAGGTAGATAATGAAGCATAAGCATAGTGTATGGATAGGAAATTTTGGAATGAATACGACATGGTTATATTCAAGTTCTAGTGATTGTCCTTCCATCTCCTCAACCCATGCCCTCTGTTGACCTCGAAATGGATTCTGACTGCGACGTGCAACCCCCTGCTTCCCTCACTACAGCCGAAGACCATCTAATGAGAGACGCAACAGTTGCCCCATTGCTGCTACAACTCATGGGCCTGCGAATCGAGACTGCAACTAACGAGGTCAAACTTCGTCAAAGATCAAACCAGCCGCATGAAGGATGTCCAAACCGTTCGAAAGGCTGCGCTTAAGCCATCATGTTATGTTCCGCCGTTCGTCGCTCTTCCTGTGTTTGTGTTTCGTGCTACCAGCATCATTATCGGCCGTCGCACTTATTCAGAAGCGTTTTCGGACGAGAAGCAGCCTTATATGCCGTCAAAGAAGCCCAAACGCGAGGTGCCCTCTCAGCGTGAGGAATGTTGAGCTATCCAACGTCCAACAGGTTGCGTCGGTTCCGGAGAAGGTTATCCTGGGCAAGCGTCGCAACTACGAGGACTCGTTCTCTGCTGAGGAAGACGTTGCCCCTCGCCCCATTGACAGACCCCTTTTGGCAATAATCGAACGCGGCCGCCGTACCCTACACTACGCGCGCATACCAAGGACACCACCCACCAGAACCTGTCAAGCCGCTGGACAAATCCGCACATCAGGTTCGTTTGATCTCACTGCATTACGCCCTGTCTCCACCAAGAGACAGATCATCAACCCCCGAATACAACGACGCAGTTGGCAAACTTCGTCATGGTGTCGCTCTGTCCCCCCCTCCCCCAAAGAAGATGGAGGGCGAGCCAGTCGAAGACGAGAAGTCCAAGGTGAAGGTTGGGCATGGGTTATTTGCCAATCTGCGTCGGCTATTCTTGGGGCGGTAATCTGTTGACGGCTCGCTCTGTAAGTCGTACATCTTACCGTTCTTCATGATTTGTTCCTCATTGCTTTTGAAGGTGACGTCATCTCCACAATGCTATCGATGTTTGGATCCCTTGGGTTCTGGACTTGTTTTCCTCTCTTATACAGAACCAAGTAGTTCTCCTACCATTACACAAGAAAGCCAACAACCACCGTATGTTTAGCCCGCGTCCGATTCCGTTCCATTTCATCTTAAAAAACCACAATCTCTCCCTGCGCTCTTCCCGCTGGTCGGATAGAAGTAGATCAGAACCAAAAAACGGACTCTCGATGGCCTGCTTATGTAGATTCGCCCCCCATGTAGTATGTATGTAGTTCCTGGCGCCTGATCTTGTGTGGATTCCTGAGATGAAGAAACTGCTTCGGAATATTGTTAATGTCCCGACGTATAGTGACTATGCCAAAATCAATTTTCGAATGACATCCAAGGACCAAGGGTGGGAGGCCTATCCTCAACAGGACCTGGAGTCTCTCCGCTCACAAAAGTGACAGAGTACATGGAACACATACCTTTATATGTGGCGATCTTCTTGACAATTTTCGATGGGCACTGGGGCCCTGACTCGGAGCAAATTTACGAACTAGAGATATGGCGGATTAGATGTAAACTGCGAAGTTTCACAGAATAGGAGAACATCGAATAAGTATTAGCCGTTCGTTCTGGGCCGTCGAGGGGTGCACACACGACCTCAGTCACATCTGCTCACTGTCCAAAATGTAGAAGCATGGTTCCCTGACGAACGCATTCATTAAATGCGCCAATTTGTATGCTCGCGGTAATCGGGAACATGCTTCACCAGATACCCGACTAAAAAATTCGGTCATTAGGTTGGTAGAAGACAGGGCCACCCTCCCGTGTTGTCCATCGATCTGAGTCAGGATCGGTAATTTAGGAATTAACCTCGAATTGTCGATAGACCGTTCATGAAATATGCGCGTCACTGGTACCGCGTCGCGTCAATGTGGGAAAAAGCTACTAGTCAGTGGTTGTTATCTTATCCGATAATGGGCTTCGTTGTTGATGTCTGCCTTGATCTCCTTTTCGAACTGCATGAGCTGCTGCCCGGTCGTTAGGCGCCCCATTTCTTGGTGTACTCCTGAAGTCCGTGAATAGTAGATAAATTTTCACCTAAATTTATTTGGCTCTCTCAAGTCTAATTTTTGAAAAAACTTTCATATCTGAGTCTGTTCAAGACATGACATGGAAACGAGTCACAACCCACTTTATCCTTCCAACCGCCATGACGAAACAATCCGGATTTTCAGCCACAAAGCCTGCCCGCACCAAAGAAGACTTAATCATAGGGAAACATCCTCGCTTTTTCAACCCAGATTGCGTGCGTGGTTTGTATATACCCTTTAATCACCTCACCTCACATTCAATCTGAAGACTCGCTATGGTGGCCTAACCGTCATTCCGGAACACCTCTTAGCGGTTTGTAGTTAGTTGCTCTTACAATTCCAAGATGTTGAAGAGCACTCTAGATCAAGGATGACAAAAAAAGAGAGGCGTCAATAGACAACTTTTTGGCAGTTATGGCCGCAAAACCTCTCACAGATGAAGAAAAACGACAAAGGGATGAGTTGCATGAGCTCATTTTGGGTCCTGGTAACAGTTATGCCTGAATCTGGTTTCTTGCAAGGCTGATCAGTTGGTTTTCAGAGCCCCTCAAGTTCATGGATGATGATCTTGCAGACGATATGATAGCTTGGTCTGAGGGCCATGGAAATTTTCCGGCTGAGGGGCCAGCATGGAGGTAGACAATGAAGCATAAGCATAGTGTATTGATAGGATATTTTGGAATGAATGAGGTTACATTCAGGTTCTAGTGATTGTCATGTGTAACCCTGGGGTTTTCCAAGCCAAACCCATACCAGCTACTAAAGGTAGGCAGCGCGAACAGGGTTAAAAACCTCCTCTTTCTCGCTCTTGCAGGTGAGGGAGGTGGTGGCGGCGCAAACGGGGTCGAAACGCCGGAAAACCCTACCCCCAGCTTGCTTATGGTTGCGAGTGAGCAGGTGACCGCACAAACGGGGTCAAAAACCACCTCTAGCTCACTCGCAAGCGAGGGAAGTGGTGGCAGTACGAACGGGGTTAAAACACCCATAAAAACCACCTCTGTTTCGCTGTTGCAAGCGAGGGAGCTGGTGGCGGCGCGAATGGGGTCGAAACGCCGTAAAACCGACCTCGTCTCGCTCTTGCATGCGAGGGAGGTGGTGGCTGCGAGAACGGGGGTCGAAACCCCATAAAAACTACCTCCGTCTCGGTCTTGCAAGCGAGGGACGAGGTGGCGGCGCGAACGAGTCGAAATGCCACCTCCAGCTCGCTCTTGCTTACAAGGTGGTGACGGCGCTTGCATAAGGTGAGGTGGCGTTGGGCATTGTGGTGGGCAGGACGGAGCAGTGTGTTCGAACACCGAGGGTGCGTAGGCGGTTTTCTGCGCAATGTGGTCGTCAGCAGGTGGCGGCGAAAGGAGGACTCCGGAGCCACACCGCTTATGGTTCGCTTCCTTATGTACTCCCACAACATGGGTCTCCCCTTTGTTTCCTACCTCCCCCATTCCCCACGCCCATCTGAAATCCGTCGACATTGGAATTGAGTGGCCTAATCCCTCATTGGAGGGGAGAGAACAGGTGGCAACCTAAATAGAACAAAGGAAGTTAGCATAAATGTGGTAGTTCAAAGGGAGTTACTCACCTCTTTTCAGAGCTATACGGAATCGCGTGTAAACCCTGGATGATTCTCATTCAATATTCCAAACCCACGCGACGTCGCGGCAAAAGGAAATAGCACAGAGGATTCTAAGTTCGTATGCGTGTAATGCTTCATCTTCTTGAACCGATGATTTCGACCACCTGTTGAGAATGGGATGGACGGGTTGGTGAGTGGGTTGCTTGAGGGTTATCGATTTACCTTTTCTTTTGCCTGCCACGCGAGCCAAGTCCCACCCCACCCACGATGTCGACAGCTGAGAGAGGATCCCAAACTAGTTGACGCTGGGTGGTTGTTATGTTGTATCGTGCTGTCGATCCGAGTCTGGCCAGTGACATTAACGCCGACCGAACGACGACACATTTTATTGGGTCATCGCTGGAGGTATCTGTAAAACGCCGCCCAGGTCGTCACCCAGCCGCAACATATAGATCTGGAAGGGGGGGAATAGGCACAAAAAAAAAAGATTCATTGAGCAAAGATAAGCACACATCGACCACAGGGAGAAATTTCGGGTCATCTTCACTGGCCTTAAGGCCTTTATTGAGCGCCTCAGATGCCACCAAAGTCAAAGGCTTGAGGATCCCATTATACGCCAGGAATCTTCAAAAACCTGTTTATGTGCACGATTCGAAAAGAAAAATAGTGATGGAGTAGCAGATGAAGTGCGGGTAATTGTAGGACTCGTGATCGGCAGAAACGGGGCAGGTAAGGTCAAACGGTCTTCCTCGCGTTTTCTAACCTTTTTGCCCTTCACTTAACGTCTTCAGGGTCTTTTGTTGAAACAAGTGAAGGATTTATAGAACAGAGGGTTCAGCTATATATACGATGTTTAGGGTGTTGATAACTGTACAAGGAAAATATACCTGGAATATAAAATATTTCTTGGGACATATTGAGGGGAGGAAGTGGTGGAAGTCACCAAAGTTCTTGGAAAAATGCAAATGCATCGACCTGGCTCAGCCCAAAATGTTGCATGCACCTTTGGACGGCTTTAACGTTAGTGGTGGTCATGATGGTGGTGGAAATAGCGATGGTGAACATTTGATCAGTGCTGGAACACGCTCACGTGATTTTGTTTGCCTCCCGATTTGGACAGTCCGGCCGAGAAGCTTCCGACTGTCTTGTACCGAGCCATGAATACGGTGAGAGAGCCTCCCAAACCAGGCATCATCCTCGCCACTCCTCTCAACGTCGAGGAGAGCAGAGAACAAAGGCAACAGCGTTCACAAGCGCGCTTCCGTGACCGTGGCGGGTGAGTAGACATCGATCCGTCCTGTATCGAAGTATAACCGTTTCTTTTCTTTTGTGCTCAGGATATTCGTTCCAAGTAATAGGAACCTCCTCGCAGACATCTTACTGGGTAAGGCCGCTCCCCTGAAGAAACCACGGCGCAGCGTCTCTGCATCGCCTTCTCGCAAATCCTTCGGCAAAGCTACGAGCGAGAGCTTAACGAAGAGCACGTATGAAGATCTGCTCATCCGTGAGGAACACTCCGATGCCACCCTACGAAGGAGCCCGAGGAAGCCGGGGCGAAAGTCGACGCATGATGATGACGAACCCACGGCAGGTAGGTTTGACCTGGGGCTTGAGGAATTTCTTTCTAGATTTTTGTTTCTGACCACAACTTACAGCTCCCTCCAGCATTGAACACAAAACTAAACCCATAAAGAAACCTACCACACAGAAAGATCCCCCTAACTCCAAGGCTTCTGCCAAATCAAAGACGACAAAATCCTCCTCTAGATCAACCCCTTCCAAAGCTTCTACCGCTAGGAAAAATTTAAACGACATTTCAGAGGACGAGGAAGATGTTATTGATAACACCGCTATCTCCAGTAAAGTTAAGAACTCCAAATCGAAGCCCAGGGCCGCAGGTTCGTCGATATCTCCTCAAAACCATTCATAAGACTCATACTTGGAATACAGCTCCTGTAGAAAGGACGAAAACGAAAGCTCCTACGTTTCCACCGCCTGCTGCCTCATCACAACCTATCGCTACTGCATCCACTATAACATCATCCACCCAACGTATCCGTCCACAACCCCGAAAATCCCACTCGGATCTCTACTCGGGTGCATCAGAGGACGAATACACCCCACCCGTGAAGAAAACTGCCCCAAGGAAGTCAAGAGCGAAACAAACTGGGAGGGGGAACGGAACGGTGTCCAAACCTACCAAGAAAGCTGCAGGCTCGAATAAGCAAAAAGCGCATCCCCAACTTGCCGATATCCCCGAGGAAGACGAGGAGGAGGAGGAAGACGGAGGCAACCAATCCCAGTCCGCGAAGAAGTCTGTTACTCACTCAAGTAAAGGGAAAGGGTCGACGAAACCCGTTCTACCCGATACACCAGAACAACAACGACAACCTGCTTCTGTGAACGAACCAGTTCAAAAACAGCCTACCTCTTCTAAAAAGGCGAAAACAACGAAAGCTAAAGCAAAAGCCAAAACAGCTGAAAAGGCACCTGCTGCAGCTAGGGGAAAGCAACGTGCCGTTCAGGAGGAAGAGGCCGAGGAAGACTTGCCACAACCGAAGCAGGTGGCGAAGAAATCGGCTTCAGGAAAGGGGAAGAAACGCACCGCCCAAGAAGACAAACTGAGCGAGGACATCTCGCAGCCTCCACAGAAGCGCGCCAAACAAGAGGAGGCGAAGAAGTCGAATGGGGAGAAGAGCACCAACAAGAAGAGACCCCGTGAAGAGGATGTTCAGGATGAGGCCGATGTTTATGAGAAGGAAACGAAGCGCAAGAAATCGTCCAAGGATGCCAATTCGAAATCCGAGGTCCCTGCAAAGAAGGTTCCAAAGGGTGCCAAGTCCAAGGCGGGCACGAAAGCTGTTGCTGCGAAGAAAGCCCGCAAACCGACGAGCACAGCGTACGTTTTCCTATTCTTTTGCGGTACCTTCAACTCATCATCTATCTTAGGAAACGGAAAGAAAACTCACTTCCGCCCGAAGAAACTCAGGTCGGTCTACAACCAGTTCTGCCTTTGTACATAATCTTGACCAAGTTCGTCCCGCAGACAAAGGATAAGCCGGTTGAAAACCGACGGCCACCGAAGAGCGTCCTTATCCGGATTATGAACTTGAACGCCTTGCCTCTGGTCGCTGACAACGAACCAGATGAAATCGACTTCCTCTCCTGATCCCATTCCTGACATTGGGAATTATATTTGCTTTTCAACTTTTTTGGGTTTATGTTGTTTTTTGTCTGACTCCTTCCTTTGTTTCGTTGCATGGTTTCCGTCGCTCGAGTTCACCGTGGACTGTCCATTCATTGCACATTACACATTACCCTAGACTACATACAACCCACACAACCGAACACTCAACATTATCCAAGCTTCACAATCCACATTATCTTGATCATTTTGTAACATTCCTCTGCATCTGTAAATATTCATACAATTATTGAATTTTCAAGTTGTCCGACGCATCAGCATCATGCGACAACCATCGTCAGGTCAGGATATTGTTCGCCCCTTCACGTATTAGACCAACTAAAATAAGGGTATTCCACAGCATGAAAACACTATGTAAGAGCAGCATGTCCTCGCATAAATAGAGTAATACAAATAACAGTGCAACTTTCTAACCATTCGCGCTTGTTGGTGGGCGCTGACGAGGATCCGAAGGTACCAGAGGTGAATTAAGGTTCAGCCCATCCAGATCCATCATGTCCTCCGCGGGCGGGAATTGTTTTGTGTACGGTAGGAGGGCCGGCGGTGGCATGCCATTGGACCGGCTTGTGCTGGCGCTCGGTGGGACGTCATCCATATCACCATCTTCGGCGTCGTCGTCGTCCTCGCCGTCGCTTCCTGAATCATCGAGGTCCATCGACATCGCTTCTTCCATCGATATCGAGTGGTTATGAACATCACTCATACGGCCATGGGCATCTCCGCCGTCGTTGGAGTTGGGGGTGTGCATGGAGGTCGAGGGGGTGTCTTGTGCCGTTGACGTGGATGACGACTTGGAGGGCTTTGAAGAGTGTGGATGCTTGCCCGATTTTTCGATTTTGCGGAGAACTTTGGCGATGTACTCCTTTGCGAATTTCTTGATTTTAGCAATCTTTTCCTCGGAGAGAGCGTCCAGCTTTCCGTCCCGATAACTCGAAGATTTCTTTTCCTTGTCGGAGATGATTTGTGTCAGCTAGGAAACAAAAAGTCAGTAAAATACGCGTTTCGTTCGAGAACAGAGAACGTACGTCTTTAGCGTGCTTCTTGAAACCATCGCGATCAAACGATTTTGCATGCTTCGACATGTACTTGACCACCACTGCCCCAACCAACTTCATCAGCCTCTTTTCCTTATTTGCCTCCTTATCTTCCGTCTTTCCCAGCGCCTTCCTCTCCGCCCTTTCCTTCCTCCTTCTTGCCTTGTCCTCTGCCTCTGCCGCCTTGAACTTCGCCTGCGCGGCAGCAGCAGCAGCGGCCGCCTCCTCCGCTTGTGCAGCCTCGGCGGCGGATGCAATGATAGCTTTGGCGGCATCCTTCATAACGGAAATTTTGAGCGCATGCGCTCTTTGCTCCTCTTCCCATGTCACGGGATTAACGGCGGGCAGCTCAACAGATTGGGGGGGAGGTGGTTCAGTGACACGACGTTTCTTGCGGACGAACTGGAATTCGTCCTTGGGGATGTATTTTGTGCGTCGTTCTGGGGAGGGCTGTACTTGTTCGATGATAGTGACTGGTTGTGGTTGGAATTCCTCGATCTATGCGATGAGAAAAAAAATGAGATAATCATGATCAAAGGTGCATAGTTGGTGATTCATACCACAATTGCTCTTTTCGGTATTCGATTGTAAACGGGAAGGGTTGCCCAATGGTCGAGTAACTATAAAGATAAGGGTTGAGAAATGAGAGGTAAATACCACCTAAAAGACCATACCTTCTGAGCTGTTGTTTTTATTGTTTCATTTTCAAGACCAGCGCATACTTCCACAGGAATATTGACCTTCGAGTCCTGTACTTTGTTACGGTTCAGAAGAGGCCATGTTACCATACATTCCAGCGCCTTTTAATAAATTGAATTGTTAGAAGAAAATTTGCTCTTTGTTGGAGGAAGTTGACTAACCAGGGCGATTAACTCCATATCTGAGGCATGATCTTCGAGGACGTTCGTCATCAAACTATAGCCACGCAAGCGCATAATTTGTCGCAGAGCCGCCTGATCTTCCGTGATCTGGAAATATGGTTGAGAGATGGAGCCTCCCAAAACAGTGTATGCACTATACCCTGATCCTCGTGAGCAACTTCGACAGCACTTTCTTGCTCGTTGTCTGACGAATAGCTTGCACGACTTTCGGTACCTCCTTCTCCGTAATGGGTTTCATCATTGGCTAAAAGGCGACGACATTCGTAAACAGAAAGACTCGAAAGCCAGAAAAATGGAAAGACTAACCATAAAGTCCGGATCGTCAATCTTCTTGCCCTTCTTCTTCTTCGTGCCTTTAAGCTCCATGAGATCAGCCTCGTCCGTAATTCCAAGAGCATCAAGGTAGAGATCATCCATAGTGGCAATGTCCGTTTGCGTTTTCCCACCAATGTATCCAACGCACATCGGTTCCCCGCAGTAACATTCTTGCGCTTGGTGGCTATCAGGGGCAGGATGTTAAGCGATAAGTTAAGCAAGCAAGCAAGGGAAGAAAAATACCCATATCGGTCAACGTTATAATTGAAAGTCAACTCTTCATATGCCTGGATATTCCGCTTCGCAAAAATTCCCATCCGCACGTGGTTTCCGACGGTCCACTTGGCCACGTAACAATTTGGATTACAGCTGTGGTTTGCGAAACGGCCGATCCCTCCACTTTTCGTCGCATCGATAAACTAATAAGAAGGGTCAGTCGGAGATATAAACAAAGAGAAAAAGGCAGAATTTCGTCTGACCTCATCCTTTTGAAGCATCATGAAATAAAAGTGCTCAATGCCTTCTTGGGCGTACTCGCGCATGCGCTTCTTGAAAGATACTGGGTTTACCACATCGCCCACATACTCGTAAATGAAAGTATCTCTGCCGAGAATATCAGGAAAACAGCCTATATGCTAATCCAAAAGTGACTCACTTGACAAGATCCTCTTCCGCTCTCAACCCGTACCCTTTCTTCTCTGTGAGCACAATTTCAATGTTGGCATATTGTTTTCGTTGAAATCTGGAATAGAAAGGGAGAAAATTATTAGCGCACTTATTCTTTTGAGTATTCATGTCTTTTATCACCTCTGGTTTTGGCAGTAAGCCCGACATCGACAATCATCTTCGAGACATTCGACCTGAGTGAGCCTGTTGATACAGTCGGAGTATGGGCCGCATGCTTCATCGGGGCTGTCGACACCTGTGAGGACACGTAAGACAATGTGTGTGGCCATCGTGCCACCAATACCGAGTCAAGCAGAGGCCTCAGATTTTTACGCTAACTACGAAAATGACCCAAACCTGAAAGGAAAAGGAGGACGAACCATGGTCGTAAGTGCAATCGCACGTCATACTCTCAAGGACCTCTCTGGAGCGGCCCAGAGACTTATACTGGTAGTTGTTGTCATAAATCTCAGTGAAGCTACTCAGAGCCACCTGCCGAGCAATGGGAAGGTCACCAATGAGCTGTACGGGGATCTGGGAAGTTTTTCTGGAGGTTTTGGATGGTGCTGCGAGGGGTGGGGTGGATGATTTTGAATCTGCAGCATCGGTCGTCGACGGGGGAGGCGTGGGTGATGGCGACAGCTTGAAATTTTGGGCTGATACATCCGTGACGAGGGTAGGCGACCGCGGCGGGGAGACATTATCTTCTAACTTGACCGTGTCGGGGTCCGACTTGACATCCATGGTGGCGAAGGTGGTAATTGCGAGAGAGGAAGTCACAGTTAAGGACTTTTTGGCTCTGGCAGGTGCCGACACATCAGCAACGCCATTCAGGTCGGGATGCAACGACATGGACAGGATCTGACTGGACTCTTGCTTCAGCACCGAGTATACCTTGGTCGCTGTCATGAATGTACAGGCGCCCGGATTGGCTGGCCAACGGTGCACCCACTGTCGGTTGGAAGGTTGGGTGCAGCAACAGCTGGCCAGGAAATATCTGGCACCCGATGTCCTAGCAGAGGTCAGCGCTCACCTACGTTGCGATAGCGAGCAAGCAAGTGAGGAGAAAAGAGTCTACGGCGGCGCTGCACGCATGTAGTGGTTACAAACACAACCAAAATTGTTGTTCTTGACTCTCATCTCCATTCCATGCCATCTAGACCGTCCCTCTGACTCACGAAGACGACTTGGAGGTGTAATTTGAGCTCTAACTCAAATGTCGACCGCAAAATCTGCCTCCAGGAAGAGAAAGCGTGATGCAAGTCCGGAAGCTCGATTCTCTCTCTCAAGCTCCAGGCCTGGAAAAACAGGACCACTTGTCGGTGCGTGAAAAACCAAACACAATCTTTTTTCGACCTACATTGCTTCTTCTCAGTCAGCTATCCCGTTATTCAACCTCCCGCTTCCACTGGATTCAAGTGCTATTCCCGAAAAAAATCAAAAACGTCTGGAAAAGACGAGGAAGATGAAGATCTTTTGGTAGTTGGAGAAACGAATAGCGTGGAGTTCATCTCAAACGAGGACGAATGTAGAAAGGTTGCGAATGCAGGATGCCAGTGCGTTTCTTCTCTGTCATTTAGGCGAATGTCTTGTAACATACCACACGTTAGGTATCTATTTGCCGTTCGGAATACTCGGACAGGCACAATATCTATTCTCCCTTCTCCCAAAACACCTCACATATTTTCACATACCGTCAAGGCCTTGAAATCAATACCAGCCCTGGACGCTCCTTCAAAACTTCAATACCTAGAGGCGAAAACCACCCTTGGAGAAACTTTTGGAACGAAAAAGCAAAAGGCTAACATCCGCGCCCAAGAACGTAACAAAATCGATGTCAATGCGATGGAGGGCGTCATGAAATATGTCATGGACAGTATCGACAAGGGAGCGGGAGGACTCATGACCGCAGGTTTGTAATTTATTGTGGATAGGTTGTGTCACGATTGACATTCACTGCGGCAGAGGAATCTAAGGAAACTACTGACAAGAACAGGTTGATACCACCATTCAACACAACCGCCACTGAACCTGGTGATATATATCCCTTGCACGACATCATACCAGAGGCGGAATGGAAGGCCCTTTCTGTTAGCGGCCTTGATGCAGCCCAGACAGACAAGGATAGGATAGCCATGTTCCCTTTCCGTAAGTCGACCTGGGTTAACGATCATTTGAAAGTCTTGGGTGGGGCGAGCGGCAAGAGCAAGAAGAAAAACCTAAAAATCCTGCTTTACATTTCCGCAATGCTCGCGTTTCGCCAAGCCACCTTTACCAAGTCTCTGGACAAAGAAAAACTCTACGAAAGATTAGAAGCCGTCCCTAACATCGTTGTCGATGGTCTTCTATCACGGTTTGCTGAAATCCCGAGGGGCTCATCGAGGTAATTGCAAACCTCTCGTATCCATGTGTGTAACTCACGTCTTTCAGTTACACCTCGACCTCGGCTACAAAAACGAGTCTCTTGACTCACATCTTTGCCCTTTGCCTTAAATTGGACGAATTTGCGAGCAACACCACAACCATTGCACATGATCTTAGCCTGGCAGTTACCGAGTAAGCTATCTTTGTGTTTGGTTTTACCCCTTACTGATTTGTCCATAGGGTAAATCAGCTGTTCAAATCTCTTGGTCCGTTTCTTCTTTCTTAGCAGATTAGCCAAATTCATAATCCCTCTTTTCCTTCAGGATGCAAAATTTCAAAGCTAGGCGAGAGAGAAAGAGCGAGGCTGGGTCTTTCTAATGCTTCGGCGGACGAGAAACGCGCGGTCCTCACTGCTCCTGTGGAGTTCCCCAAGCCCCGGCTAAGAAAGAAAAAGTAGCACGGCCGCCGATACTTAGAGTGGTGTAGGTACTGGAGGGAGAATTATCATGAGCTTCTTTCATTCTCCAAAATATTTGGATTAGTCAAGGATACTCTTTTCATTTCGTAGCATGTTATTATAAATTTTTAGCGAATCATTGGGCATTGAATTTGCCACTTTGAAGATGTTGAACAAGTCAGGGGGGTCATGTATGAAATTGGACGGGATAGATAGTAACCGAAATCCGGTGTCGCTTGATCAGGCCATATGCTGCCGCTTATTACATGTAGGTCTAATACTCCGCATTCTCTTGACTCCATTATTTACATCTAATCATGCCAGGACGCAGAACTTTTCTCATCGGTGGCGGATGTACTGCTTTCATCAAGGTGGGCAAACCATGTCGGTCTGCGAAAATGGGATGGGTGGTCTGACATTCTCAAAAGCCCAGGGCTACGAGGTCCACTGAGGATGTGGGTGGTTAAAATTTTCCAAAACTAACTTGGTTGTTTGACGAGTGAACAGATGGGACTCGAGGCTGCAACCAAGGCCCTACTCGATGCTGGTTTGTACATACATAATCAGACGTTTGTGTGGCTTACCAACGACTTCACAGGTATAACTTACGATGATATCCAAACTGCGGCCGTCGGATATTGCTACGGTGATTCAACGAGTGGACAGGTTCGTTTATTACAGATCATTCGTAGGGGTTCACTCAAAAAGAGTTTGCAGCGCGCCCTTTACAATCTCGGCCTCACCCGTATCCCCATCGTGAATGTCAACAACAACTGCTCGACTGGTTCTTCGGCTTTGTATCAAGTTAACAACGCCGTCAAGTACAGCCAGGTTGAATGTGCCCTAGCCCTCGGTTTCGAGCGCATGAAGCCTGGTAGTCTCGGTACCAACTTCCCTGACCGACCATCACCCATTGCCCTTTTCAACCAGCATTCTTATGAGCTCGAACAAGATCTTGGAGGGAACCACGGTCCTGGCGCCCCCCGCATGTTTGATAATGGTGCTCAGGAGTACTTCACAAAGTATGGCGGTGGTGTTGAACATCTGGCCAAAATCGGTGTGTTTCAACGAAATTTACTTTTGCTTGTCTATTTAAATATTTCCTAGCCTCTAAGAACCATAAGCACTCTGTGAATAACCCATATTCTCAGTTCAGGGATGGATGGAGTGTCGAGCAGGTTCTGGGCGCTACCAAGATTACGAGGAACCTGACCAAGTTCATGTGCAGTCCCACTTCAGTTCGTTAACTTATCCCACATCCGGTGCAAGTTCTAATTAATTTTATACTTCCAGGACGGTGCCGCATGCTGCATTGTTGCATCGGAAGATTTCGTTCGTGCTCGTGGTCTTGAGAACCAGGCCATCGAAATCGTGGCCCAAACTCTTACTACCGATGGTTCTTCCACTTTTGAGTCGCGCAGCGCCATGGACGTTGTCGGGTACGAGATGTCCAAGAACTGCGCCGACCAGGTTTTCAAGGAAGCTGGGTTCGCCGAGGGTCAGGGCAGGGATCAAGTCGGAGTTGTTGAGCTCCACGACTGCTTCGCGGCCAACGAGGTATATATTACGTTTACGCAACCTCAATCCTTCATTTACCTATGCCGGGCTCTCTGGACAGCTCATTACTTACCCAGCTTTGGGACTCTGTGCTCCGGGAGAGGCACACAAGCTCGTCGAGCGTGGAGATAATACCGTGTGTTCCCTAAGCCCATTCATGCTCCGAGGTTTTAATCCCTATATATGAATAGTATGGTGGCAAGTACGTGGTGAATCCCAGTGGTGGCCTCGAAGCCAAGGGTCATCCACTTGGTGCCACTGGCCTGGGAATGCATTTCTACATCATGAGTACGTCCGTGCCCGATGTTGTTCTTTCATCTTAGTTACCCCATTCAATAGTGCAACTAAGAGAGTGTAAGTCAAATTGCGTCTAATTGGTGTATACCCTTCATGATTGTATGCAGGGGCCGGACCGATGCAGGCACCTGGTCTGTTCGACATCCCGGACAAACGAGGGAAATTCGGGCTCGTCCACAATGTTGGTCTGGGAGGCGCTGTCGTTGTATCTCTGCTCCGCAGGCCCGAGTTCTACAAACCCAGCGGGAAGGATGGTCGTTCGCGGTATGATTTTCTCTTCTACGGCATGGATCTTATTCAAATTTCGTTACCATTCAGACTCGGCTATAATCACGCACACGAATGCCGCCCGGTGACCATGAACGATGTCAACAAGGTCAAGTCGAAGAATGCCTCGCCGTACGTTTTGCAATACGCGAAACTTTAAGTGGGAAAGGGCAAAGTACCACGCGTAGTGCGGGGTGTATGGTTGCGGCGCGGACACGGTTTCTAAAATGATGTATTTATTCATCCCTGCTATGTTTCATGCCGCGAGGGATTTTAGGATACGAGTCTTCCTTCCTTGTAATATTATCTGATATGACGATGTTGAGATCAGGGAAAGTTGTAATCTAAAAAGGTAATGTCTTTGCGTGCCGGTGGAACTTATGCAGGGGCGTTCGTTCCCGCTGTCCACGAACCTTTCGGTTATATCAAAACCAGGCCTGAATAATTGAATGAGTGCCATGCCATATGTATGTACGAGATATTATCAAAACAAATCCAAGTAAAGTATAGGGACGACTACTGGGTTCCGATTGAGGCGGGAATCTACTTAGCAAATGTAAGAGGGGAGGTCATAGATGACGTATAGTCGTGCATGTATGAAAGGAAATCATAGTAAATGGGGAATCATGGTGGAAGAGATTGGCCGTACGACTCCTCGTCTTCCTGTTCGTCTTCAAGATCAAACAAAACGCTGAACCAACCCCATGAGATTTTCCAGAAATTTCGTGAGGCGTGGAGGAGAAAAAATGTATGAGAATCCATCCCGAGTCGATACGAGGGTACCCGCGAGTCTGTCAGCGGGATGACAACCTAGCATCAAAGCTTGCTATTCACAAATGGTCAGGGTCAGTGTGCGAGCTATAATATAAACGAAGACGCGTACGAGTCATCACGACGCTTCGTCGTCGTCGTCGATCCCAACTGATACCCAGGAAGGTCGACGGGACAGGTGGAAATCTTGTCACAGAACTTCAAGCATTCCTGGCACCAAATATGGTGAAACGCCTGTTGGTCGACGTGAACATGGTGTGTGGTGGGATCGTAGGAGCAGCCGCAGCGGTGCAAAGTATGTTCGGTTGAAGAATGTTGGCAACAGGTGCAAGATGTGGAAGCCATTGTGTTGGGCGTAAGGGTTGAGTATCGAATGCAGAGGCGTATGAATCGGAAATTTGTTGTGAGGGTTCTGTGCATAGTGTTACAGCCTTCGCGTTTTTATAGTCCGACACCCTTTTTTATCTTGCCAGCGAGTGGGCAACACAAGGGGCAAGAAAACATGGCGGCCATGACTTCAAACTGTATGACATTATGACGGATATGAACTGCTGTCGTAAGGTAGCTGACTTGGTATCGGAACCAAGAGCCAAGGCATATTGAGAATATTTCACGCAGAACCTGCACCTTTGCAGCACCATGGCGCCAAGGACCAGGGATCTGAAGGTTGCTGTCCGAGGATGAAACTGAATTCGGAGGTCTGAGGTGGACGACCAGGCAAGAGTTACTCAAACTTTGGGCGGAAATCATATCAGGCCCATGTGCCAGAAGGCTTCTATGATCCCTAAAACGAGCGGCGACCTGTCGTGCGGATTGATACGAGACGGACATTAGTGAGTCCTTCCAGACACGGAGTTCAAAATGACCATGAGATTGGCCCATCGGAGGTGGCCACTTGGCAGCTCCATGACGAGCAAGAAGAATCCCAGTTCACACCAGAGCAATTATCTGTCAGCCTTTAGACGCCTATGGTAGCTTTTGTGGGCCGCTGGTAAAATTTTAAAACACGGAAGGGATAAGGTTGGATGTTATTAATATTATTAAGGGTCGTTTACAGGCTTGGCAATCACGGGATCTTTTCAGATCCCGCGCGCTGATGTTTACCGCCGAACTTCAAATAGGGTGTTGACAACAGTTCTCCGTCACTTCACACATATCGATGTGGTAATTGTGGTAACGGCATGGAATTTTCGCCTTATCTTTTGAAAAAAAAAAAGCTCTTAAGCTAGTCCAACGAGTCCAACTGACTATTTTCTCCTTTTTTTCCCCGATAGACTCAGGCTTCCACTCAAGGATTTACCTTGTATCTCTGTCCTTCCTATTCAAGGGTCCTTAATCAAGGGGTTTTTCCGGCTCCTGAGGTAGCCACTGACATGAATTAATTGCCACGATCTAGGTACCCCAAAAGACACAAATACATGATGTCAACGGGTTCTTCCGAAACGAGGTCGATCTCTTGCTCGTCGGGCACTACTAAGCTTCACTGGTCGACGAGCAGTCTAGCCCTCTAGTCTTATCCAGGCCGCGCTCTAGATGGCTGACCTCGGCCCACGAAAGCATATGTGGAAAACGGGAGGGGACGTTTTTGTCGAACGGAAATGCGCATGGTATGTATCAGCCTCGTTTGCCGGTGTGGATTTGGAAACATGCGCCTGCATTCAATCTCTGAGCCGTTCCTGGAGACCTTTATGACGCCATTCTCTTCTCATTGTGACATTGTCAACGGATTTCTCCTCAAAGACGGAACTGAGGGGTGTCGTGTACGTACATCCCGTAAAAATTCAAGCATGCCCGACTCGCGCCCCCATCAGATTCTCTTTCTGGAACTTTATTGACACTCGCCGTTACCCACTGGCATAAATGTGTTGAATAACGTAATTGTGTTGTTCACCTTGCGTCCAATTTCCGTGCCAGGATTAATAGTGAACGGCTGAGATGCCTCGAGCCAAACGTATGTGTACATCGGGCTGCCTTTTACTGTGAAGAAAAAATTCACCCAGGGTGTTGTCAGCTAGATGACAAACCGAAATTACTCAGTGGTTTCTAGCTCAAAAATGGCGCCTCTTTTTTCTTCTCGTTTGCTCCACCGCTAGGTATTCATTATTATAACCCTCCGCCTCTCTTTTTTTCCTTTTCTCTTGTCATTTCGGATCTTGCACTTAGGTATACTAGGGTATCCATAGGGCGCTAACTGACCTTCCTTTCTGGTGGCCTTCATGACCTACATGCGGTACGCCGTCGAGGTCAGGCAAGCTGTCGCGATCCCATCCCCATACAGTCCCCCTCCTTGAGACGGCATCACATCTTAATCTTCTAATTACAGCCTTTTTATGCTTTGGCTCCATACAAACAGGGTTTTTTTTCATTGTCAGCCACAGGTTTCATAACGACGCTCGCGGAGGGAGGCCGTCCTGGATGAAACTTGTCTGCATCGAGGTGGGTATCCGTGTCCGTCTCATAGCACTTGCGGAGGTCTCTTACCAGATTTTTTTGCCGCCAATAGCGGGCTCCATTCCCTGTACATGCTTTTGCTAGTAGCTGGAGCCGCATCATCAAAATACATGGACGACGATGGATCCAAAGACCGAGCATGTACCTTCTGCCAAAACGAACATTATTCCAGCCGCCTCCTCTGAGATCCTCGGCCTCAAACGACGGGCAACAAGGAAAAGAAGTCTCGCGCAGCGGCTCCTGCATCCAATTATTTCATGAAATGAGACAGAATGACAATCGCTGGACTTGAAGGATGTCCGTCCATCGCAGTACGTCTCTTGGTTCATTTCCGTGCGGACTTGAAGCAGAAATGAGAACCATCGATTCAGTGCTATCCCTTCTGTTCGGAGTCCCCGCCATGATATTCATAACCATCCTCCATTTGTCCGTATCCTTTCCTTCCTTTCCCGAAAACCTATCTCCAAGGGTTTCATAACCGGACAAGAGCGCACCGACAGGATGGCCCATACGTCGTGACTCGCCTTTACTCACCGCCGATCTCTGGTTGTCTTCTTTCTTACCCATTAGGAGATGTATTTTGGTCGTGAGCATGCGAAGCCTATCCTATCGCAACCCCGACCATTCATTTCCGACCTCATCTCTGTGGGTTTATTCTTTGTCCTTTTGCAAATATCGAAAGTTCATGAGATACCCACAGAATGGCTCCTCCTTGGTTATTTGGCTGCCACACCGCAGAACCCCCCGGTGCTAACAGGTTGCCGCGCTTCTCTGAATCCATCACTGATCATCACCATCTTCACAGGAGAGAATCGAGCTCTGATCGCCGCCCCTTCGGTGCGTCTCACCACACATTCCTCGCCTTGCAAAGGCTTGGTGACAACGCCATCCGGGTGGGTTGATTGTTCATTTTAAACACCCGTAGTTTCACAAGACCTAGTTCCCGAGTCAAAAATAAGCTTTTATCTACTGTTCATTTCATTCTTTTAATCACCTTCACGGCTGGCCAGCTCAACCAGGTCGAGGCATGACGTCAGGGAGGGTGGCAATGCGGTGTGCGGGAATTTTTCTGTAGTGGAGGGCTATTTTTGAGTAAAGAAGTCATGACACCTTTCCCGAGATGTCCTTTCATCACGACCTTCATACTATCCTCGATATGCATGGCGCCGATGCCTCAGACACTGCTGAGGCTCCCGTCGTATAGCTATACGTATAGGCTCGACAGCAGATGGGGATGTTTAGTGCATATACGATATATACATGGTTTTATGGGTCTGGTATATCGTTTCCATCATACACCTTGATTTTCTTCGTTTTGGGGCTTCTCTCATACTAGAAACCTTTCCCAAAGAGTTTCCTTCTGTGTTTCTCATTCAGCCTGAGATCGGCCCAAAAGCAGCACTGAAGAGAGAAGTACCCCTCGAGGAGATTATTGGTATAGCACCCAACTATATACGGCAAATTTCCTATACATGTACGTATATAGTATTTACAATATATATACTTAGAGCATCTTGGATACTATACGTTTTGATCAGCACATGCACCTATCGGATCCAAGCCTCGTTGGCCCTCCAAGGCTTTGAGCCATCTTGGTGGGTCCCTTCTGTGCTACCTATATTTCACTTACTCTGCATCGCCGAACGTCGCTCTGAATCGAATTGTAGAGTAAACTTCAACTTCTGGATAACTTGTCCCCATTGGGCTTAAAATAAGTCCGAGTGCCATGCTAGCTTGCATGTGGGTTCCTCTCGACGAGTAGGTTTATTCAAGTTACCAGCTCAAAGTTCCTAGTATCCCCCCCCCTCTGTGCAGGGAGGCTTGTTATGTAGCGGAGAGTGTTATGAGCGCTAAAGCAAGGCGTGTTTCCTGTATCATTTATGGATCCAGGAAGCTTATTGATTCCGAGGCGATCGCGCCTCAAAGGATTTCATATTTTCGAAGAAGCTGAAGTCTTCATCGTAAGAGCGCAACAATTCGGATGAGGACAGGATCCCTGGAATTCATGTCAAATGCCTGATCCCTATGCGGAGGAAATTTGAGAAAATCTCTGAGTCTGAGGCCCATGTCCGGACAAAATTGCCTAAACCAGCGTGGCCTGATCCAAGTCCAGATAAAAACGGGGAAAAACGTTTCCCTTTTGCAGACGTATTTAGATATTCGACCAGGCGCGATGAATTTCAATTTCGTGCAAAAGGTGAAGCTCCATACCCTCCCTTCTCTCTGCACCTTCACCCACTCGCCGACTGCGATGAATGACGGAGAGACGATAGAAACCATGAATCAACTATTTCAAAATTCTGAACCCACATGCGAAGACAGTGGCATCGGAGAAACGGGGAACAGATGTACGATTAGACAAGATTAGATATGTCACGTCGAAATTTATGGTTGTAGGAACACTAGAGGCCTTGCCCGCGCAGCGCTGAATTTTTTACCGAATATATACTAGGCAGGTAATGTGCGGAGAAAAACTGAGCAAAACCTATGCCTGATTCCCCATGCGGAGAAAAATGGCTAAATTTGATGATTTTTCGATCACGATTTCTCGTTTTGATACCCAGTACATTCCTTTCTTGCGAGACTGAGAATCCCATTTCGAGGCATTTGACATGAGTTTCAGGTGTCCTATAAAGACCAGATCATGAGGCCGGCCTTACGCGAGCCCATGCGCAGAAGTGTTTCAATGCAAAAGCCTCCGACCTCGGCCAGAACTAAGCCAAGGAGGTTTCTTGGGCGCTAAGTTCTATCTACGAAACTCGTTTATCAAAGAACTGGAACAATCAATCAACCTCGCTTTTTACGCGCCGCAAGGACTCAACGTTATATTCAACATCAAACATCTATTCTTATCTCTTTCCCCATGAGTGAACTGTGAACAACCGGTTATCGGGGCTGGAGTATGCAAAAATGATCAAGCTGTACAGAGAAGCCTGAACATCTTGTTTGAGCTGACCGTGACCCCGATATTGGCGGTGTCGACTACGGCTTTCCCGGGCTACCAAATATAGTACTATGTTTTTTTCTACGTTTTTTTCATCATACTATTTTTCTTGATTCATGTACCGATCCCTTCTTTCCACCGGACCACAAATCTATAAGATCCACATCAGGTTTAAAACTGTTCTGCGCATGAATCTTTGTTAGGAGGAACATATGTGGGAAATTACTGAAAGCGGTGTTACCTCCGATATAATTGTCGGCATTGGTGCGGATATGGTCCCACATACTTGCATATCTCGTTGACGGAGGGCAGTGCACAGCCACCGGAACGTCGAAATGTAACTCACTCGCTCACCCGATTGCATTCGGACCTCAATTTTTGGAGAATCCGACCTCTTTCTATTTCAATTACATCCCGCCACCCCCTTGGCATATTCGACATTGTCCTCTGCTATCCCATTCCAGGAGTTTTGAAAACCTTTTTGATGAATTTGTCATTACTCCACTACGAATGATCCCCTGCCCTCCAAAATTTCAGGCTTTTTTATAAGAATATGTACTTTATTTTATTTTATTTTATGCTGAGGGTAGCGCACAGCGGAACTTTGTCCAGGAGTCTAAGGATTTTGACGCAAAAGGGTGGGAGTGCTTCCTTTCTCAAAAAAATTATAAGACTAAGATATATACGAAATTTAAGAGGTTGAGGATTGAGGGAGAAACCCCTGTATTTAAACTCCTGGAGGATAATAAGCACTATCCCGACTGTTGTCCGCCTTGCTCTTAGTGGTACGAGAACGAATGTCGTGTGATCCATTATTAACTTTTGGTGGTGTCGTGCGGGAAAACTCGCGGGCTATTTATGACCTGGCTACGAAGTCCCATGACAATACTTTGGGCTGTACCACGGACCCACAGATGAAATAACGATCAAAGGTCCAAGTGTCGGCCGAGGGACTGAGAAAAGATGAAAAAGGGAATACGGTTTGATGAATTGATGACAACAAAAACAAACTTGGGTCGTTGTTGTACACTGACTGACTGGGATATGCAACCATGGCGAGCACGGAACCCAATTCGTCGCGCTTCAATCCTTTCAAGTTCAACTCAAAACCTCCCCCGCTGCCTCCCAAAGACCCCATTTACCTCCGTTCATCGCCCGCACCCACCACGGCCTTTGTCGGTGACAACACTACCACGACCACCGCACCCTCCTCCCCCATCTCTCCTACCATCCAGTACGCTATTCGTCGTGCAAACTCACCGTCGCCCTTCTCTTCAGCCGAGAATAACCACGTCTTCGCGACGAACATGAACTACTCTGCATCGTCGTTACTCTCACCGCCTCCTTCGTCCCAGCCGCAGCAGGTGCAGCGGCAGGACAGCACCAGCAGCAGTAAGCACAGTCATGGAAACTCGCGACACATATCCACCACCTCATCAAAGAAGGACAAGGCTCTTGCCTTTCTCAAGTTTCCGAAACGGAGCCCACGGAGCCCACCACTACCGCAAGCCGGACCTTCGCACCTTGGTAGCAGCATCGACAGTGTGATGGTCATTGGCAGCGATGAAGGAGAGGATGTACCCCCACCCCCCCAGGAGGACGATAATATTTCGTTGCCATGGAATTTTCAAGTGCGTGCGCTGGTTGTGTTGCGCGAGCCACACTATGATCCTGATTCGTACCACTTTTTTTTCTTTCGGTAGCACAATATACACGTCGACGATGGGTAAGTTATCTCTGATATCTTCTCTGTTTTTCTTCTTCTTTCCCTTTGATCATCCTCGCTCGTTATCGATTTTCTAATTTAATATCTTTTCCCAGATACGTCGGGATGCCCCCATCCTGGTCTACCTCTCTCGCCTCCGCAGGCTTTACGGAAGAAGAGATCTCCCGCATCCATGCACGCAGGGAAATGGGTGTCCGCTCCCCACCCGACCTCCGATACCTTTACAACGAACGGCCTCGCAGCCCCGCCGCCACCGCCGCATTTCCACCTGGTTACGCGAACCCCAATCAACCACCACAGCCATTCGGGCTTCCTGCCACTCCCGCTCCGGGGCCTGTTCTTACCCATCCGACCCCAAGAACGACATCGTTGCCGCGTGGTACTACACCCGTGGATCAACCACCCAATGCACAGCAAAAGCCGGTTCTACCCAGCTTGCAGACAACCAAGCCAACCCTGCCTGCGAATCCCGCGGCGTTATCTAACCCTGTCAAGATAGCTGGTGCCTCGACAGCTGTGGCCACGCCTACTTCTCTCGTACTCGGGGCCGGTGATCCAAGGAGGGCGCCACCTCCTAAACCGAAGCGGAAGGCGCCTTCGCCGTATGAACCGTATGATGCAGAGGGCACGACAAGGGTGAATCAGCATAGGCAGAACCAGCCTTCGAGTTCGACGGTCGGTGCGAGTACATCGGATTCGCATGGATATGGCTCGGGGTATGATGCGAGCGGGTGGGTGTTTTCTTTCCTTTTTCGTTTGCTCGACCTTCGGGCGTTTGAGGGGTTGTGTTTATTTCTTCCCTTAATGATGGGGTATTCTGAGTCCTCGATTATGCTTCTCTTCTTTCCTCTTTTTTTTCGGATCCCCATTTGCGCTTACGCCATCCTTCACAAACCCTACGCCGATCATCGCCCTTCTTCCGCATATGTCGTCGTTCCGGCTCTTTTTATTTCTTATTGCTCTATTCTGCCAATCGCTTTTTCATGACATATTCTAACCTCCTTTATTTATTACTGCAGGTCTCAAAATCACGACACCACAAACGATGGATCGTACTACAACGACCCCACTTTCAACACATCCAGCCTCTCTCTGCAAACCCGTTCCACCACCGAACTGGAAGACGACGACGACGATACACCCCTCGCGCTGCGTCCGCTCCGGTTAGGCTCTGAATCCGCGGCGTCCGTGGCGAGCAGCAGCAGCAACAGTATGAGCGGCGGCGCACGGAAGAAGCGAAAGAATAATAGTAATAATAATGGGAAGTTTAGAGTGGTCAATGGGGACCCGAAGCAGAGGAAGAGGAATAGTAGGAGTGGGAGTCGGAATAGGAGTGATAGCGAGAGTGTTCTCAGCAGTCTGAGCAGGGCGCAGAGGAGGAGGAGTGTGAGCAGAACGAGGACGACGGGAGAGGAGGACGAGGGGGTGGATTTGAATAGTGTGGATATGGGGCATCATGGGAGGGGTGGTGCTGGTGCTGGTGTGAATCCGAGTCGGAGCCGGAGTGGTGAGAGGGATAGGGATAGGGATAGGGATACGATTACACCTGGGATGTCGGCGGCGGCGATGCAGATGGCGATGGCGGGTTCGACTGCCGCTGCCACGGCCACCACGGCGACACCGACGACGAATCCAACGCCAACGACGGCGCCAGTGGAGAACGAGAAGAAAAAGGGAAAATCAAGTATATGGGGGACCAAGATCACCAGCAACAACAAACCCATTTTCAACGCTTCAGCGTCAACGTCAAATCTAGCATCCACCTCTTTCTCCAACAACAATGCATTCGCATCCACGAGTTCAACCACACTTCCACTTGCATCCACCTCTTATGCCGCGAGCGGCTCCTCATCGGACGCCGCACCTTCGTCGTCTTTCTCCTCAAACGCCAACGCAGTGCAACAGCCAGGCTGGAAATCAACAACGACAGCCTTGGCATCCAGCGTCGCCGCCAAGTCGTCCAGTCTCGCAGGCGGGGTGGTGCGGCAATCGAACAACCTCGTCGAAGCGGTGCGGGTATCCGCGGGCCGGGGTGTAGCGAAGATGAAGAGTGGGCCGTCGTCAAAGACAACAAAGAAGAGTGGGAAAGGCGGGTTGAGTGGGTTCCTTGGAGGTTCTACGCAGGCGGTGGATGCGGAGGACGAAGAGGAGGAGGAAGGAGCGCTGGGGGATGCAGATTCGGATGAGGAGTTCGTGTCGCTTACGCAGGAGAGGAGGCCGGCGGTTTGGGAGCTTTATACGCGGCCGAGTCAAGCTGCGCTGGAGGAGTTGGAGGCTGCGAATGCGAGCAAGACGAGTTTGGGGAGTGTGGGTGATAAGGATCTGACGACGACGAAGACGGCTATTGTCCCCCTGCGCCGACAACCTTCAAGCGGGGCGAAATCCGTACGTTCGCAGGGCTCTCAGGGATCCTCACACAGTGGGAATCAGAGCAGCACGAGTCTTGCATTAGGAAAAAGTGGGAGTGGGAATGGGAACAACTTGATATATAACCTCAAGGCGAGCCAGAGCACTGGGAGTCTGCTTTCGTTGACAAGGAAGCGGGGGCATACGAAGAACTCGGGATCAATGACGTCGTTGGAAAGTATTCCAGAGGTGGGGAGTCCGCCGCCGCTGTTGCCTGGTCCTTCGTCTTATAATCGGACGGCACCGCCGACCACGCAGACGAATGGGGTGTCTTCAGCTGGTTCAAGTGGAGGCTCGGGATCTGGTGGTCCACCCGTGACGTCGAGGACGAAGAAGGCGCCCGCGCTTCCTCCTAGGTTGTCGTTACACCAAGCAGATAGCTCGGATTTGTCGTTGTGGTCCGAGGCTCTGATTTCTGGGATTTCGTTGTCTGGAGATGGGGATTTGGGGTTGAGCTTCGGGTTGACTCCGGATAAAGGGAAGGGCAAGGAAAAGGAAAAGGGCAAGGGACCGATGACGACGGCGAAACCTTTGGCTCAAGCACCACCCGCACAACCGCGCTTCCAAGCGCCCACACCCTCAGTGCAACCGCAACTACAACCACAACCACTACCACTACCACAGAAAAAATCGGCCCCATCCAACCGACCCACCGCCGCCTTACGCAAAGCAGGCCAGCCGCTGCCAAGCTCGAAACCTCCCCCTTCACGACCTATTCCGCCAATCGTGCACCCTGCCGCGACCAGCACCGCCACAGGTACTGCCACAGGTGGTCGATCGATCGATCAGAAATCGGGATCGGGATCAGGATCGGCCGCTGTGGCTAATGGAACTAGTTCGAAATCGGGGTTGGGCGCTTCTTCTGCTGCATCTCCCGTTTTGGGTTCGAACGCCAACAACAGCAATAACAACTATTCCCCTGCGCCTATGAGTGGTGTTGCGGAAGCGGCGACGAGTGCGCGGTTTATGCCTGTTACGCCTGCGCCGTTTTCGCCTGCGGTGTTTAGCCCTCCTCCTCCGGCGTTGGCGGATAAAACGTTGCCGCTGCTGGTGGATGTGGATGCGACGGGTGGTGTGGGTTCTCCTGTGGTGATGCGGAAGCTGCCGCCAGCGACGACGACGATGATATCCCAAGGAAATGGTCTACTCAGCCCCCCACCCACCGCATGGTCCACCTCCGCCGACCCTGCGTTCTCACCTCCCGGGGGCTCTTCTGCTGGGCCGGACTCGGCGCAGCTGTGGAATGAGATCGAGCAGATGATGGATCCGACGATGATGTCGGCGATTCCGGGCTTGAATTTTGGGGTTGCGTTGCCGCCTGGTGCGCAGGGCGTGTTGAGGAGTGCGGGGGTGATGGTGCCGGCGGCGTTACCTCTACCGCCCGTTGGTGTTGGTGCGAATGTGGAGGGTGGTGAGGGTGGGATGAGGACGGTGGGTGATCTTGTGGGCACGTCTCCGGTGTATTCGGCTGCTGCGACGCAGGGCGAGGAGCGGGGGCGAGGTAGACAGCAACAAATTCAGGAAGAGGATGAGGGTGTCGATGATGGCGATGGCGGAAGTATGTACGACGACGAGGATCCGTATGATGGGTATCGCACTATCCGGGACATCGACCCACCTACATTGCCCCCCAAGCCAGCTGATATTCCTCCTGTGCCGGTCATCGTTCGTGCTCCAAGTCCCGATTCCAGACTGCTCAGCGTATCGTCCTCGCGCGAGCCAGAAGAGTCTGACGACCACCGCGACGTCAATCCCAACCGCGACTCGAGCAGGAGCAGCACCTCGACGCTGATTGCTACGCTGCATCCTATTACCATCGTACGCACTGCGTCAGTGGCGAGGAGGGCAGGTGCATATGTGGTGGACAATTCGAAGTTGGAACAATCTAGAGAGAGGGCGCGCGTCGCGAGCAATGCTAGTGCCGCCAGTGCTACGAGCACGACGAGTGTAGCTCCTGCATTTGTGGGCAACACTTTGGGTTCGACCTCCACGACCACTGCTACGACTATTCCTTCCCCCACCGACTCCGCGAAATCCCCGCCGAGTCCTTCGTTATCGGCTTACTTTGGTGGTGGTGGGAGCAGCGAGGAGTCCGGATCGTCCTCGTCCATGTCGCATGAGCAGCCAACCA
>Ga0307517_10001842_pt1 | contig 34772 bp, 13 predicted proteins | sample 23_EM_MG_FD_194515 | JGI IMG/M metagenome (GOLD analysis project Ga0307517, IMG submission 194515) | Populus trichocarpa ectomycorrhiza microbial communities from riparian zone in the Pacific Northwest, United States - 23_EM | ecosystem: Host-associated > Plants > Roots > Unclassified | place... | reverse complement strand
GCAACAATCCACAGTGTTTTAAAGAAAAAAATTACAAAGCAAAAATTTTAACCAGGTCAATATTTAAAAAGTAAAATCAATAAAAATAATTTTGGAAAAAAAAGAAAAAATAAATGAAAAAAAAAAAGAAAAAAATAGGAAAGTTGAAAAAAAAAGTAATTAAAAAAAAGAAAAAAGGGAAAAGTTAGCAAAAAAAAAGAAGGGAAGAATCACTGTGGATTACTGTTGTAATCTACAGTGATTTAGGTGTGGGGGAACAGTGATTCCCCCACGCCATTTAGATAGTGTTATAATTCCCCTCTAATGCTTCAGTGTGGACTAGTTTTTTGACTCGTGATAAATAACAAGTTAGATTTTTTTTAATATTATCAAATTTATAAAAAAAATAGGAAGTAAAAAAATTCAATGCATGTTCACCAAATATTTTTAAAATGCTTAATCAATGACATATTGAATAAAATATTTTTCTAACAAATTTTTGAGATGTCGACACATCAGACTGACCTGAAAAACAATGGAACTTATACTGAAATTAATTAGAAAACCCAGTTATAATGAACCACACATTAAAGATCGAAAGCTTATAACACAAAAAAAATTGACTATGGTAAACCTACATCGGCGATCAGCACAACGACGCAAGCTGGGGAAAATGTTTCTAAATGTAAGAAGAAAAGTATCGAGGTAGCACTAGGATAATATTCCAAAATAACATGAAATAAAGCAAAAGATAAGTTCAATTAATTTAATAGTGCGCGCGAGCGTGTGTGTAAAGCAACCCTAATTCAATAGCATGAAAAACAAAGAAAACTCGGGTAAATCTCTTAAATTTGAGTTAATATTTAAAAATTGCAACCCGTGAAATCTCATGCTTGAACTTAATCGAGAAGGTTAATTCTCGACCAGTTTAATGTTGGAAAATAAAATTATAAAAAAAAATCACAGCCCATGAAATCTCATATCCAGGCTTAATAAAAAAGGTCAATCACATACTAATTTAATGTTGAAGGATAAAATAAAAAAAAATTAATCTAAAAAACTTGTTAAACCATAAAATTAGCAATTAAAAGAATGATGATTGAACTTCAAAGATAACAAATAAAAGAAGATGAAATCGCAAAAGAAATTAATTTTATAAATCACATAGGAAAATAATAATAAAAAGAAGAGAAATAAAAAATTAAAGAATAGTGAAATATGAAATATTTTTCAAACTATAATATTTTTTAAAAATTTAAAAATTAAAATTAAGAGGAGAAATAAATTCAAAGGAGAAAGATATTGAAGGATGACGTGATTTTTTTTCAAGGAACAATACACAAATTAAGGTGAATAAAAGAAAAAAAAACAAATAAATATACATCAAACCATATAGAACCACCATACAGGATTCACCTATTACATGTCACCTATCTAGTTATTAGATAATTTGTGTCAATAGAATAAATGTGAGGTGAAGTGCTACCCGATTGGTTTTAAATTTAAGAATCTAATGTAGAATTAAGTTAATATTTGAAAGAATGTTAGAAATTATTTTTGAAATATTTTTTATTTAAAAATATATTAAATTAAATTATTTTATTATTATTTTTAATTTTTTTAATATTAATATATCAAATAATCTAAAAACATAAAAAAATAATTTAAAAAATATATATTTTTAAAAAATATATTTGATGCCATATATCACCTCAGTCCAGGTAAAATACGATTGGGTCTCACGTTCAGAAAATAATGAAACGGGTCAGGGCCGTCAGGCACGTCTGTCTGTTATTAGTAGAAGACATTCATGATGGGCGGATGGATACAGGCAGCCACAGCTAGCCATGCTAACTTGTCAATTTTCAACTTGAACCTCTCCAATTCTTCTTTTTCCTAGATCTCCTACGCGGTTATAATCCTAATTACGATCCCAGGTACCGCAGACTCTCTTTCGTTCTTCTTCTTCTCTCCAGGTTTCGTTATTAGATCCACATATTTATTCATTCACTCATTGCCTCTCTAGACTTCCAAACTCTCTCTCAAGTCTCAACGTATAAGACTTTGATTTATCTTGCCATTTAATAAAGTTTATATACACTGACTCGTGTTGATCTAAATTTAATCCAATTTGTTTGCTCGTCGTTTTACTGCAATTAATCAACGTAGCTTTCTTGAACTAAGAAATGCGCATGTCAAATTTGTTTGTTTGCCTGTATGCATACAGCTCATGTTGGCTTTGATGGTTGACGAGTGTGATTTATGAGGCACTTCTTGTATTCTAGACGCAAATCTGTTCGTTATGCTCGATTGTCTTATTTGCAGGGGTCAGATCGAGTGATTTGGCAATATGCAGCGTGCTCCGGTGACAATCGAGGAGCAGCTGATTTTGAAAGCGATAAAGGAGGAATGCCCATGGGAGAATCTCCCAAAAAGGCTTCAAGCCACTCTTAATTCTAAAGATGAATGGCATAGAAGGTTAGACTTAGTTGCTTCTTATTTGCTATGGAGGTTTAGGGTTTGAATTATGTAAATAAGTGAGGTTTGAGGACTGAATAGTTGCCTTTGTGGTTGGAAGTTGGAACTGATATTGGCGCTCTTAAATTGTGGACTTCTGGTTTTTTACTTTCACTCCTCTTCTCTTGTCCCCTTCGATTTGCTTTTCTTCTTCTTTCCTTTCTTCACAATCTAATTTGTTTGAGGACTACATGCAGGGTTATCGAACATTGTATTAAGAAAAGACTCCAATGGAATTCATGTTTTGCTCGCAAAGTATGCAAAGAAGGTGAATATTATGAAGACATGATGCGCTACTTGCGAAAGAATCTGGCGGTGCGTGCTGTATAGAAATTTTTAAACTATTTTCACCACATGAATATGGGTCGCACCGTTTAGAATAGTTTTTGTGCTTCTGGAATCCTACTTGTGTAATGTTGCTTTAAACTGAATTTCATGTTTTGGTTTCCAATACAACCACCTTTCTTTTCACCTTGTAGAGTAAGTATCATTTCTTTTATGTTTCTCTGTATATTACTAATTGACTTCATTGCTTGCAGCTATTTCCCTATCACCTTGCAGATTATGTTTGCCGTGTAATGCGGTTATCACCTTTCAGATATTACTGTGATATGATATTTGAGGTCATGAGAAATGGTAAGAAGATATTTCTTCAATCAAAACTGAATATGTTGCTCAATTATGTAGCCATTATATTTTATTGCTGATCAGACTTTGCATATCAATCCCTTTGTTTACAGAGCAACCTTATGACAGCATCCCAAATTTTAGTGCTGCAGATGCCTTGCGTCTTACAGGAATTGGAAGAAATGAATTTATTGATATCATGAACAAATGCAGATCTAAGGTACTGGATTGGATTGCTCATATGTTTAGATATTCACATGGATGTATGTTTGGACCTTAGGTTGAGCTCATTGTTATCATCATTTTCAATGGAACAAACTGCTTTCTTACCCATCATTTACTCATCTGGAGCTATTCAGAAAATTATGTGGAAGCTGAACAAGTCAATTGCAAAAGAACTCTTACCCACACAACCTGTGGACTTTGCAATTGAACCATGGTGGGGAGTGTGTCTTGTCAATTTTACCTTGGAAGAATTTAAGGTGAGATCCTTCTAAATCTGAAAAGTGCTTGCACAAAATCACTCCTTCGCTTTTTTTTTTGCCTATGATTTCAGCACTATTTGTTTTTGCTTTTGAAACTGCATTCGGGCGCGTTTCAAAAGTGCGTTTGGCTTGAAAAAGTATCAAATTGATGTTTTTTTAGTGTTTTCCGGTAGTTTTGATGTGTTGATATCAAAAATGAAAAAAAATATCATTTTAATGCATTTTCAAGTGAAAAGTACTTTTGGAAAGCATTTTGCACCACAATACTAAACACATGCTTCATACGAGACAACCAGATGTATTTAGGTTGCCTTTAGAAGCCCTGTTTGCATTTGGTTGCTCAATAGTCGAGCCTTGTGTTGCTGATGGCAACAAATCCTTTTCCTGACCTTTTCAGAAACTTTCTGAAGAAGAGACGGCTACAATTGATAAAATTTGCAAGGAGGAGGCTAATGCACTTATCCTCTTTGATCCTGATGTTGTAAAAGGCCTGTACCAACGAGGATTAATTTACTTTGATGTCCCTGTCTACCCCGATGATCGTTTTAAAGGTAAGTTATTTGTTTTTTAATTGTTGCAAAGTCAGGTCAGTAAGCTTAACCATGTTTTCCAGTTTGTTAAAAGCATTAATTTATCCTTCTTACTAGAAAGTCTGTATTTGAGTATGTTGCTGGCTCATGTACATTTTGTATGAATGTGTCTCTATATCATTTATTATGACTTCTTGCACCTATGCACATTTCTTTATGAAACACTACGTCAGTCTGGAATTTCTTTCCATTCTGACATTGTCTGATGAATGCTTGAGAGTTATCTGTTATGTGCCCCCTTCCTCCTTTGGAAAAAAAATGAACTCAATGATTTGAATTTCTTTGACTTGACAGGAGAATTAACTGTATAAAATCAAAATGCCTATACTTTCCTAGATCACATCTTACTAAATGATGTCCTGAGTTTCTGGTTGTGTTGTTGCTATTTCAGTGGTTATGAATCATTTTCTGTGTGGCTCCAATGTGTTTAACGAGTTGGGAATTTTAGATTCATATATTTGAAAAATAGGTTTGTAGAATGTGGTAGGAAAATGATAGTTCGGTGATGGATGGCTGATGCTGTGTTATAAAGTAACTTGCTGAAACTCTGTCAACAAGGACAAGGATGAAGAAAAAGAAGAAAACTTGTAATACCATAGTATGTTCCGCTGCATCAATATAGCACAGGTGTTCCACAAAACAAAACCATAAGTTTCCAAAATCAAAAACATCTTTGTCTCAACTCTATCACAAAGACCCCACAATTCAAATCCTAAGTTGACTTAGTTTAAATTGCCTAGAATATCAGCCAAATTCTTTCTTTCGTTCTTTTTTTTTTCACACTGCAACATATTAATCCCAGCAGTATCCTATATTGATCCCTCTAGCTTTGTCATAAAATATGCATAATAATGGTATATATCCATACTTGACCATGCCTTTCTGTTTGGTTTGGAGCCTGAAACTAATTTTGGAAATTGTTTCAGACTTTCTTTTTTGTAATTTTTAAACATTTTTTATATCTGATGGTTTAATAATAAGATATGTTGATTTTGAATTGAGAAAGTCTTTTATAAGATTACTCATCCTGTTTGATTTCTGGAGTCAGTTTGATACTTTTTTTGATGGTTCAGTTTCCAGGCTTGAAGGGTTTGTTTCCAACAGGGAGCAGTCCTACGAAGATCCTACTGAAGAGTAAGGCAGTTAGATGTTTTTCAGTTTTTGCAATGTACTAGTGGCAAACTAAGATCTTAATGCTTATAATTAAATTATCCAGGTTACTATATGCAGTCTTTGTTGTTTCAAGTGAGAATGCTACTGTTGCTGAACTGGCATCAACATTGCAGGCTGACCTGTCTCAGCTGCAGGCGGCTGCATCATTTGCTTGTAGATTAGGATGGGCAGATAAATTGATTGATCCAGGATCCATTCTTCAAGAAACAAGCATACCTGGGACTCCTAAAAACACTCTTGGTGATGAGGAAGATGCTTTTCATGCTAGTATGCGCTCAGCAAACATGTTCAACGACAGTGATTCTAGTCAGCATGGAGATCTTACAGTGACAGAATACTCCGGACCACGTTCCAACCACACTCAAGTTGCTTTTATTGTTGATGCTAATATAACATCTTATCTCATGATGGGGTCTGTTTCACCAGGTTTTTTTCTTCACCGTTGCCCATATTCTTGTCCCTTTTCTTTTTGTGTTGAAGATAAGTGAGAATAAGATTATGTACCAACCATGTAGTCAGGATTCATAAATACTGTTATTAATGTTTCACGGGAGCTGAAATGCGGAGCCTCTAAAGCTATGAACTTTGCACTTGAATGATTGGAAGCATAGCCATTCCTTTTTGTGTGAGACATTGGCTTGACCATTTATTGAGAAAGTGATTGAATCAGATGTCATGGGAGGGGGCACTAATTCTAAATTTAGCAAAATACAAAAATTCTGACAAACCTCCTCCATTGCCATCATCAATTTCTTCTTGGATCTTTCGAGGAGTGACCCTGTATATTTCAACATATTTTTCTTTCATCATTCTTCCTTAAGCAATCACCCTGATTTGTCTTTCATTGCTGGATTTTATAAATACAGGAAAATATATTGGAAACTGTTTGGTTTATAAATATAAGCATTCACATTGAAAATTATCACCCTAACAATTTTTCTGTTGGATTTAGATATTATTTAACATTTTGCAATGGATGATTCCTGGTGTTGGTCTATTAAGGTCTTTATTGGATTGTTGAATTGGCATTTAGATGCTTCTCCTTGTATGACTAGATTTGTTATTTTCCATCTGAGATTTTAATGCCATGGTGTAAAGAATATCGCATAAAGACAGTGATCACTGACATGTAATTTTTTATTGTAGTTTCCTTTGAGATGTGTTTGATAGTTGGGTTTTAACTTGAAATGTCTTAGCCACTGTAGAACATGTTTGAGAAAGCACAACATGACTTGATGCTGGCAGAGTCTAAAGAACCTTTGGACTGAGAGATTAGCTTGACGAGCATATTATTCTTTGTAATCCATATACTGGGATTTTGCTAGTCAAGACACTGCATTCTCTGTCTTTTCCATAATACCGTGGAGATAATTGATCCATCATGCAGCTCAATTATTCTATTGGCTAGTCGCATATCAGAAAATTTTGTAGCCTAATGGTACTAATGGAGACATGAACATGAGGCGTATCATGGTTATTTTATTCCCCAAGCAGAAATATAACTAGTTTATCACACGTGAAAGAGCTTGGTGTGAATTTCATCTGTTTCATCTTTCCAACATTGCTATATTCCTTTTCTAGTTGTTTCAATTCATGAAGATTTCTTCTTATGTTTTGCAGGCTTAAAATCCCATGCTGTAACCTTATATGAAGCAGGGAAGTTGGGTCATGCTAGCATTGCAGATCTCTGCAAGGATCTGAGTACCTTAGAAGGAGCAAAGTTTGAGGGTGAATTGCAGGAATTTGCAAATCATGCCTTTAGCCTCCGTTGTGTCCTGGAATGCCTCCTATCAGGTGGGGTTGCTGCTGATGTAAAAGTGGAGGAAGCTTGCAATAAGATGGGCACAGCAGCTTCAAGCATTGATGAGGCTACGTCTTTGATAGCTGATGTCGCTGTGTCTGAAAATTCAGAAAATATTGGGGCTGATGAAGTGAAAATAGACAATGATGATTCCATGAATTCAATTACGCCTGAAGCTGGTTCTGTTTTGGCTAACCTTGTTTCTGGAAGTACTGATGATGACACCACTTCTGTTATTTTATCTGAAGACATAAATTCATCAACTGAGGTCTCCAAATCAGATCAAGATGTCCAGAATGATGATAAACTTATTCCATTTGGAGGGTCTGATGTTGGAGAAGGAACTTTAAAGAGGAGAAGGGATTATCGTGTGGATATTCTCCGCTGTGAAAGTTTGGCTGCTCTAGCACCATCAACTTTAGATTCATTATTTCTCCGTGACTATGATATTGTTGTGTCTATAGTTCCTCTCCCTCATTCAGCAGTTCTTCCTGGACCAAAAGGTCCGATCCACTTTGGTCCTCCTTCACATTCATCCTTGACTCCATGGATGAAGTTGGTGCTTTATTCAACTGTGGGTAGGGGGCCTTTGTCAGTTGTTCTGATGAAAGGGCAATCTTTACGTTTGCTTCCTGCACCATTGGCTGGCTGTGAGAAAGCCCTTATATGGTCCTGGGATGGTTCAACAATTGGAGGGTTGGGAGGCAAGTTCGAGGGAAATTTGGTCAAGGGAAGTATACTTTTACATTGTCTAAATTCACTTCTTAAATACTCAGCTGTCCTGGTGCAGCCTCTCAGTAAGTATGACCTTGATGAATCAGGAAGGGTCATTACTGTGGATGTACCATTGCCCCTCAACAACTCAGATGGTTCCATTGTTTGTGTGGGGAATGAACTGGGTCTCTGTGAAGAGGAAAGTTTGAAACTGAACACTTTGTTAACCAATCTAACACACACGATGGAATTACCAACTATTGGTTACATTCGCCTGTTAAAGCTTTTCAGTGAAAGAGAATCAGACCACTTTGCACCTAGTGATAAAAAATATGAATGGGTCCCACTAAGTGTGGAATTTGGAATCCCCCTTTTTAGTCCAAAATTAAGCAACAATATATGTAAAAGGGTTGTTGCATCAGAATTGCTTCAATCAGATACACTTACTGAACACTATGAGGCCATGCAAGGCTTACGAAAAAGGTTGCGTGATGTCTGTGCAGAGTACCAGGCAACAGGTCCTGCTGCAAAACTTCTGTACCAGAAAGAGCAATCGAAGGAGTCACCTCGGCAACTCATGAACTATGCCAGTGGAAGATGGAATCCCCTAGTGGATCCATCTTCTCCCATTTCGGGAGCCTTGAGTGAGCATCAGAGACTAAAACTTGCCAATCGACAACGATGCCGAACTGAAGTCCTAAGTTTTGATGGTAGCATTTTAAGGTCTGTTGGATCTCTCTTATTGTTTGTCTGTGTTAGTTTGCTTCCTCTAATATGCCATATGAATTGCTCTCTGTATTAGCATTTGCTGATATAGTTCTCTGATATAAACTCTTAATTTTTTATTGATGTCATTTTTTTAAAAAATTTAGCGCGTGATTATGTCTATATATGCATAAAATTGGTGGCAAGTGGGATTACCTATGAAAAAAGAGGTCATAATATAGAAACTTGCTGTCTGTATTTCTCTAGTTTGCTCATCTTGATGAATGATTTGCAAATGTACTTTGCCGTAACCTCGTGCAATTTAAGAACCTAAAGATTATAATTGTCCAATAATATTGCAGATCATATGCTCTAACTCCAGTATATGAGGCTGCCACAAGGCCCATTGAAGAAACCCCAATGATGAAATCTACAAAAGCTGATCCTGATGAAGCTGATAGTAGAGAAGTAATTCTTCCTGGTGTGAATCTAATTTTTGATGGTTCTGAACTGCATCCCTTCGACATAGGTGCTTGCCTGCAGGCTCGTCAACCGGTTTCTTTAATAGCTGAAGCTGCGGCAGCCTCAGCTTCTACTTCAATTAAATAGGCCTTCATTTTGCTTGATGGGGTAGACACAAGTATCTATCAATCTATCAACAAATGGCAGTTGACGAACATTACACCAGCTTTATTCTGATGCCTGGTTCACCTGTTTCACCTTTGAGGTTGCTTGTTGTGCGCGAGGTAAATGCAAAGTTTTCCTTTTGCTATAGTAATTGGTTAGATTTCAACAATGTTAGTTATTCCCTGGGAAGTGCTTTATGTTCTTTTTATGAGTAAGAACGTGTGAAAAGAAAAACTCAGGGGCAGGCTAAAATCTCACTTTTTCTGATGCAATTTAGGTCAGAGATCACAAACTTGAGATGTTTTATTATTTCGTTTTTTTTTTTTTTTTTTTTTATTTTACTATGGACTAAGGATACTGAATATAGGCATTCACTATATATATTTGAAAATAATGTTACAAGAGGTTTGAAGTTCATTCTCTGTCTGTGTGCTTATGTCTATCTCTCTCTCTCTTTTTAGGTGCTGGTTTTATTTAAACTTGTAAATGAAATCTTATGGGTGAGAAACCTGTTGGTTTCATCTTGCATTTTTTTTCTTGGACTTGACTGCATTTAGTGCAATTTGAGATGGGCGGTTGTTTGACTAATTTTTTAAAGCTAATATAATAAAAATCCCATATAACAGAAAAGCGACCAGTGTTTGGGACATTGGCTATGATACCTTAAAGAGCAAAATTGTTTTAATGAAATAGGCAACTAGAAAAACAATTGCTGGTGGCGGAAGATTTATACTGCTTAAACCTTAATAATTATGTTTAAATTAGGTCAAGACATCTGATTTAGCATCACCTAGTTGGTTTTTTTTACAATCTTAAGAGAGGCTTTATATTTTTAGGCCCTTTTACTGAAATATTAAATGTGGATTGCTTTCATCTCTAAGCCATGCCACTGATACTTATTTTGTTTTTCATATCTTCCCAGCTTCCATCTCTGACTAAGGAACGCGTAGACTTTATTTTATTTTTCAACTCCTTCAATCTCTATGCCTTTTTGTCTCATTATTTTTAAACTTTCACTAGATGTTCATCCTATTCAGTAGACCTCCCCTCCCCAACTAAAGATCCATTCGTTCCTTACAAAATTTCCTGGTGTAAATGCAGGTCGTATTAGTTTAAGGCTGAACTGGTTACACCCAGTTAATCCGTACCGTAAAAAGAGAAGAATGATGGTTTTTAGAGCAGATGTGTCTCGATTTGATGCCTGATGTTTATTCCCCACCAAGAAACAAGCTTGTTTTTTTCACATGATATTGGGGGGAAATGCGGCACATTGATGTTTCCTGAATGTCAAAAATACAAAACCTTCTCCCATGAACTGCATATAATTTTGATTCCATTTTTTTTTTTGTTACTGCATATAAGATTTATTAAACATGTAAAGGGGACAGCATGCATCAGAGTCTGATGATTTTTTTTTCCGAAACTGTAGTGAGGAATTATCATGTTATACTGGACATGTACTTCCCTGAACGCAATATTGTAATTACCTAACTTTTCATATGATAAGCCAAAAAGTTGATACCACTTGCATCAACTCTTGTGTGAGAGAAAAATGCTGCCATTATTTTTCAAAATTCTAAAGTTGGCGCCTGTTTGGTTATTTTGAGGATGGTGCAGTGGTAAAAGGGAAGGATATTTGTTTAGAGTATCAGGAGGATTTCAACTGAAAGTATGCATGTGCCAGTCTGCTTTTGACACAAACACACTGGTTAGTGTTGCCCGACTGCTGCTTTTACGAAACTCATCTCTCTCTCTCCCTCTCTGTTTCCTTCGGTACAGAAAGGGCCCAAGAAAACAAAGATAAAAAAAGACCAAACCCGATCACATTCTAACAGAGGCTGAGCGACGATAGTCCTCACGAAGCAAATCCATTAGCTCTGGAGGAGAACAGGGAATAGCTCCTCACTCTGCACTGCCTTCTATACTTGCTAATCAATCAGCACGTATATTCCCCTCTCTGCAAGCGTGTCTTGCTATCACATTCCAATTTCTATCCAGCAGTTCTTTTATTTGAGCCAAGAGTGTAAAGTTAGGATAATATCTAGATTGATCTTGAAGGATTGTCTGCTGAACCACTTTCCAAACAACTTTTCGATAACCTCCCATCCAAGCTAGGTTAAGGCAGGCCTTAACTGTCCACGGTTCTGTTGATACAAGGTTTACAAAAACCCAATTTGGTATTAGATTTGATGACTGAAGTTGCAATTAATCTAGCATTTTATATTTTTTTATTAATCACTCATGCTATCTTTAAGCTCATACTATCTTTAAACTCATCAACTGAGTCAAATCAAGGTAATTTTTATAGAGTTAATTTTAAACTAGAACCAGACAAGAAATCAAATTAGAAAAATTTAAGATTAACCCACTAAATCAGGTTTAAAAACAATAGTTCATTAGAGTCTAAACATTTTTTTCCAGGTTTAATTTTTTTTATCCAACTCATAACAGAAGTTAGAAAACGAGATTAGTCTATAATCAATTAAATTTAGAAAAACAATAAAATATTATAAAAAGCCAAGAAAAAAAAGTTGACAGTTTTTTTTTTCTATTTATTACTAGAATTTTTATTTTATTTTTAATTTTTGTTAACACTAGAAAAAAAAATATTGACATTAGCAAAATCTTCTATTATATTTTAAAAATCCAAGAAACAAATAAAAAAATGGATTTTTTTATCACAAACTTATTAGCAAATACTATAATAAGAATTGATTTGATTATAGATGAAGGGACCACCACTTCCTGATGAACGAAATCATAAAAATCCAAATTATAATCACAGAGTATTTTTACAAAAAACAATGTTACCATAAAAATCTCTGGTGTTCTTAAATCTCATTCTCTTACTATAGAATGGGTCCCGCGACTCCCGCGTGTTCCTGCCCAGACATGGAGCTGCCCTTAATGTTATAGTTTAGCAGCAGACTGGATAGGGCGGATGTTTAAATCTAGGCTGGGCTGACTGGATAGGGCCTATGTTTTACTCCCACATGGACTGACTTTATTGGGCCTATCATCTGGGCTCTTTGCTTTTAAGGCGTAGTGCCTACTTTGTGTATTCTCAATCGCAATATCCCTTTAAAAATTAAAAATTAAAGGGATAACATTTTATAGATTGAAAACTAGTTTATCTGCCCGTGATTTGTGGCTGAAATATATTTTTAAAAATATAAAAAAAAAATCATGAAGAGCACGGAGATTTTATTTGCAATGCTATAAATCCGGGTAAAAAGATAAATTTTTAAATTTCTTATCTTGCATAAATTTTCAATAAAATATATAAAAGCTAATTCAATATGTTGGTTTATTCAAAAGGTTTTTAAAAAAACTTGGATGATCATTTTTTATTTTAAAAAATAATTTTGAATGATAAAAATAAAAAAAATAAGATAAAAAATACAAGAGGACATCGAGCCACAAAAAATTTTTAAACCAGTAATCTGGGATATTACATCAAAAATATCATACATGAAAAAGTGATGAAACTCAATTCCCATTTAAATATTGACATATGCATCTATTTTTTTCTTATTATGAAGATCAACTTTCCTCTTTAGTTTTTAATTAGTTTAACAACTTTTTATATGATTTATTATTTTATATATTTTTTAATTTGTTTTATAAAATACAATCATCATCTTTTGAGTTTTTAATTAAAATCTTTTATGATATAAAAAAACATAAAAAAATATATAAAAGATTGTTATCTTTTCACAAGTCACATTAGTTATTAAAAGATTGTTCGGGGAGGTATAATTGTATTATTCATATTTATTTTTATAGTAAAATAACCTATAATTGTATTTTTCATATTTGTTTTTATAGTAAAATAACATTATCACCTCTTAATTAAAAAAATTAAAATTGTGGGTAAAAGTTATAAAAGTCTTTTCTTTTATCTATATACAAAAAAATCGACAAATATGCCATTGGGATAAAAAACATTACAACACAGGGTTAAAGGTTTTTAGATTTTTTTACAAAAATATTTCTTTGTAATTATCAAGATAATCAAGAGTATCACCAATTTTTTATATTTAACAAATATTATTTAAATTTAAAAATTTGTTAGCGTGTGAGAGGCATCCGTGTACTTTGAGTGGTGTGTGCGGCACCTTCTAGTGATGAAAAATATCATTTTACTTTTACTACTCGGGTTACATGTCTATCATGCTACTTCGAATTAACTCAAATAAGATTTTTTTATCTATTTCAATATTTGTTTTTCAAGGTTATCATAATTATTTTAATTTTTATTGTACTTTAATTATTATTATAATTTTTTTTATCATATAATAAAAATAAAATAAACTTATTAAATTAGATGGGAGCTATAACTTCAATTTTTTTTTTTGTGGTTCGAAACGGGTTTTTTATACTTAGGTATTGTTTTTTATGAAAAAAAAAAAACGCAAGCGTGACGGGGTTCATGATACTGGAATCTTCTTTTCTCAGGTTATAAATTAGCCTGCAGTGTAGCTGGGAATCCTACCTGGTATTTGACTAGAAGAAATAAACAGAGTTAATTTCACCGAATGTTGACGTGGTGCCACAAAAGAGCCTACCAAGAAAGCAAAAACTAGACGTGCAAATGGATCCAAAAGTTCCTGTGATTTCTCCACAAGATATTTCATGCAACAAATCTAATAAGCTATAAGGATCCCATCCATGGACAAAAGCAATGATTCTTAATGACGCCTTGGAAATGGTGACAACCACGTGTAAAGACATGAAGCGACTACACTCCAACGATACCAATCACGTGGCAGACATGACTCCTTCCCTTCCTTTCTCTCGAGATATAATGATAATAGAAAGCCGCCTCCCCACCGACAAGAGTGATATTAGAAAGTCCCCCCCTTTTCCATTCTCCACTAATATAAATAAATAAATAAAATTCGAATCCTTTGATTCTGGGAGATAACTGCTGCTGCTGCTGCTGCTGCTGCTGAAGCTGAAAAGAAGAGGTAGCTCGCAGATATGCTTCATCAATCACTTCCGCTCCTCTGTGATTCCAAAATTGCTGACAGCATACTTCTCTCTGTCTCACATTTCTCAAACAACAACAACAACAACAGTATCGGCTCTTCTCGTGTTCTCGATGTGGGGTCAGAAATCTCCCTACTCTACCGCTAATTTTTAGTGCATGTAGAGATATATTAACATTTCAATGTGTTCTTTTAGATTGAAATTCAGTAAACAATCATCCGGCGGCGGCAGCAGTGGGCGAGGATTCTCCAGCAAGGCTGGAGCCAAGACCACTACAACACCTAATGTTTACGGTCGTCGTGCTCAAGAAAGTGTGCTTGAGCAGGTATAATTAACTAATCATCGTTTTTCACATAATATTCTGGATTATCGAGGTGTGTAAGATCAGTGTTTGTTCTTTGTCTCTGTGATTCTAGGAAGAAGCACCTCAAAAGTTGGGATTTAAAACATTCCCAGGTCAAGCATTTCCATTTGGTGTTTCACAAGTTGAAAATGGGATCAATTTTGCTATATTTTCGCAGCACGCCACTGCTGTTACACTTTGCTTATCACTCCCTCACAGGTAATATTTCCATCCATCCTTCCTTCCTTCCTGATTGCTTAAAAAGTTACAGGCTTGCGAATCCATATTGATCGACTCGTCTGATCTTTGTTTTTCCTCTTAGTTGCGTTCTGACAAACTTCATGCTTTTTTTTGGTAGGGGAAAGTCCGAAAGGACGGATGGTGGAATGATTGAGGTGGCTTTGGATCCCAAAGTTAATAAAACGGGAGACATTTGGCACATATGCATTGAGGTAGTGATATTGTCCTATTTCTCATAACACTTTAATTTAATGGTAGTAGTAGCGGTTATTTTCAAGGTGATCCATGCTTTTTTCCATGCCTGCAATTAATTATCACTTCCATAAATCTGTATTATTTCTATAAGCGCAGGATTTACCACGGGACGACGTGCTTTATGGTTATAGGATAGATGGTCCTCGAGATTGGCGTCAAGGACATCGATTTGATAGCAGCATCATGCTTATTGATCCTTATGCTAAGCTAGTTGAAGGTCGCCGATTTTTTGGTGATGCCAGCCGTAAGCTGTCAAAATTTTATGGAACTTATGATTTTGACAGCTTGCCTTTTGATTGGGGTGATGACTACAAGCCTCCAAATATACCAGAGGTACCAAATGTTGCTTGCATTTCTATTATGTATCGTGTTTTTGTTTCCCATGGTATATTTTTGCTACAAAATGAAATTCAGCAACTGCATGCTCTTCTACCCCTTTTTTCTGACTGATATTGAATGAGTGAATTACTAATTCATTTTGCTGCTTCTCTTATGCTGAATAAGTCTGTTACTAAATGATTTTTGCTATTTCTTCTATGCGCCTTCCATGCATTTATTGCGACATTCAGTTGATAATTTGACACACCTGTGTTTGAGTTGCATTTGTCTTTTTTTTATTTCCTCTCCATTTTTTCTTTTTCATATATTTTCTACTGTGTTTGCAGAAAGATCTTGTTATATATGAAATGAATGTCCGTGCGTTTACAGTTGATAAATCCAGTGGCTTGGATCCAAGCATACGTGGAAGTTACCTTGGCGTGATTGAGAAGGTAATGTTGAACTCAATAGGCAATAATCTACGAATAACATTTGGAAGCTCAATTCATTGCCAGAGTCAATAATGTTTCACTTTGAAGTTTAAAGCAACTATAAATTTTCCACGTGAGTTTTTTTCTTTTTGTTGCATTTGGATGATGTGTAGTAACTGGAAATTTAGAAAATCCTTTTGTATGCAATGTTTGACTTTCCTATTAATAATTGTTTCCAGTAATCACTTAGATAGTCAGCTGTTATCATGTTGCAGCTACAATATCGCTATGTCTCTTGCCTCTTCGATATCCTTTTTTACATTTTCAGTTTCTTTTGTCGGAGATGCTCATTAGAGCTATTCTAAAAGGTAAGGATGAATCTTAGGTTCAATATCCAAGAGTGGCAACACTCCCTTAAGAGCAAGAACTGCATAAATCTTAGGTTTAAAATCATATGTTGATGCTCATGTGTAGTCTATATTAGTGGTATTTGATTGCTTGCACTTATCTTGTTCTCCTGACGATAAGTTTTCATTCAATTAAGATCCCACATCTTCTAGAGCTTGGTGTCAATGCAGTGGAGCTGCTGCCCGTGTTTGAATTTGATGAATTTGAGTTTCAGAGGCGCCCAAATCCCAGAGATCACATGGTAAAATAAAACTTTTTAAAATTTGAGCCTTTTCTTTGCAATTTCTGCATTTTGTTGTGAAACCTTGAAATGCTTTGCTTTTTGGTTTTTCCTTCTTTCCCATTATTTATGTTATTTTTAGGTCTCTAAACAAAGTTCATATTTGAATTAATGAATTGTTACTTTTCTGATTTTAAACAAAGTTCTGTATATTTGAATTAATGAATTTTTTGGAGAGTTCCATATACAACGTTTTCCTGTTTTCATACCACTATTTCTAAGCAGATTCAAGATAACATGCCCTTAGACATGTTAAATCAAAATTCAATATTATGACAGAGTACTTTTGCGGCTGAGCTTCCCTATTTCCTGTGTTTTTGTGCTCTAATTTGATGTACTGAATTTAATGTGAACTATTATTTCTTTTCTCTTTCCTGCCTTTTCTCTAAGATCAATACATGGGGCTATTCAACAATAAATTTCTTTGCTCCTATGAATCGGTATGCTAGTAGAGGTGGTGGACCTCGTAATGCATCTCGGGAGTTCAAGGAAATGGTTAAAGCCTTGCATGGTGCCGGAATTGAGGTAATAAATTGTTATCTGGTCATCAATTTAAGACCACATTCTTCAAAGTTGGGAGCAATGATTTCATTCTTGTTCTGATATGGCAAGTCTGTGATGTATGCACACCAGCATACATGTACACGAAGCCTGAGTAGTTATTGAAGCAATTTTCTGAAGCTTTTTACTGTATACAGGTTATTTTGGATGTAGTCTTTAACCATACAAATGAGGCTGATGATAAAAATCCTTTTACAACTTCATTTCGCGGAATCGATAATAAGGTGATTTACTCTTTGTTTTGCAGTTTCTTGCTGTTAGGGTTGTAATGGACTAACAACAATTTCTAATGTTATAGGCTTTTGAATCGTTCAGGCCTGAGAAACACCCATTTGAGTACATTTAGTCATTGGTTGATTGGTTTTGAATATTTTAACAATTGCAATGTTGGGAGCACCTTCACTTTGTGGAGTCTTTCTGGGTTTTAGTGTAATTTTCTTTTAGTCTTGTGGAATGCAGCCTGATTTGTCTTCAAACTTGTCAGCCTTGTAATATTTTGCTCAAGAAGGATGAGAACCAACTATGTTGCATCTACATCGAGAATTTAAGTATTTTATACGTCATTAGTCCGATCTTTTGTAGGAGCTACCCGTAATAACGAACTTGCAAAATGAATCTGTTTATCATAAAGAGATTTATGATTTCATTACGAGCCTTTAGTGAATGCTCTGAAGTATCTGATTGGTGGTTATACCAAAAGTTCATTATATGCACATCTAAATGTTTCTCTATATAGCATTTCATGCATTATTATTCAGCTATTTCTTCATTTCTCAGTGACATGTCTTGTTATCCATTTACAGGTTTATTACATGGTTGACCTCAGCAATAATGGCCAGTTGCTGAATTTCTCTGGATGTGGTATAAACTTTGTGCTCAATTACTTTTTATTCCCTTTTCTGTTACTTTTTATTCCTAGGTGAATTTTGGCTCTCTTCTTATTGCAAGAGGACTGTTTAGAGAACCCGTTTTTTATGCCTCCATTACCGGTCAACATTTCTTCATTTATGATATATCACAAGAGTAGTGGATACTCAAACATGACAGTTTAAGACTAAGAAGCTAGTAATTTGTTTCGTGTTCAATGAGAATTCTGGGAGATCCCATGATGATCAAATTTTTGAAACATAGCAGGGAGAAAGAAAAATGTTGCTGTTTGTGATAGTGGCAGTGGCAGACTAGTGAGTAGGCAGCCAAGATGATAGCTGCTGGCTGTAGTTCGTGGAAAATTTATTACCTGATTCTGGGTGAACTTCTTGAAGTTCTCTCATTGGCTAAATGGGGTTTTGCAGAGGGTTCAGAACTCTTTATCTTTTACAAATTTGGAGAAAAGCATAAGTTGACTTAAAAGTCACCTCTGCTTCTGCTTCCTTCCAATATTGAAAATTGAAGCTCTTATTTTTTTTTCTTTTTCCCAGTGCAGTTTGAAACAGGGTTAACAGGGAGAAGACTGTCTTTTTTCTCCCATATGCTGCAATATTTTCCTTGTATTTGAAGGCCCTATAGATTCTCATATTGAGGACCGATGACTATTTTAGTACTAGAACTGACAAGATCATCTGAACTTTTTTTGTAAAAGTTACAGAAAATTTTAAATTCCTTTGGGCCATCCAAATCCTGTTTGGTTTTATAATGCAGCATGCGGACATGACATTTTCTTGAAAGGTGATATGGTTAAGATAAGTACAGGGTTATTAGGACTTTTGGTATTTCTTGCTGGTTTGGATGAAATCAGGAATAAGCTCACATGATTGTTAAGCTCAAAGTAACAAGCAAGCAAATGCCTTTTCATTATGTTTTTTCTGTGAAGAATTTTGAAATTATTGCATGCATCTATGGCTCTTTCACTTGCAGTTTCTTGTTTCTGTCCAGGGAACACATTAAACTGTAATCATCCTGTGGTCATGGAGCTCATCCTTGACAGCTTAAGACACTGGTATGTGCTAAATTAGAATGAAAAAAATCCTCGTCTTTGTGACATTTGAATTAAAAAATTTCATATAATAATTTAGAAGTTTTCTATTGTTTGGGTATTGCTCCAAACAAACTTTTCAACTTGATCTTATAGCCAAATGATATTGCCTCTTAGGTTTAAGTCAACCTATAGTCTTTGGTGATCCTTAACTTCGGCGATTTAGGATTGTGTATGTTTTGTTACATCTGTGCCTGTGCATATGTGTATAATTTACTCATCCTTCTCTTTTACTGAATGCAGGGTCATTGAATATCATGTGGATGGATTTAGATTTGACCTTGCCAGTGTACTTTGCCGAGGAACAGATGGTTCTCCACTTGACGCTCCCCCAATTATTAGGGTGAGATATTTTCACATATGATATTATATTTGTCAAAATAGTGCAGTTACATCATGTAACTTACATGCATTACCGATGTCTATCAATTAAAAGAAACAGAGAACACAATCAGAAGTGAATTGATATTCTGTCAATTCACTTAGAAGACCAGAAATTGGAATGTTACATTGCAGAAGAAGAATGCTTTTTAATTGGAAAAGGCCAGACCTTTCCTTAAGACTGTGATAGGTTCTTAACAAGCATTCAAAGTTTAACTAAAAAATTATTTCTTCCAATTTGGATCTATATAAATTCTTTCTGTGTGTGTGATCATACTGCAAATGGGCACACACAATCAATAAGCTGTATCCCCTTCATGTGATATGTAGTAACTTTCTGCTGTATCCTTTACTAGCATACCTTCACAATGATGTCCGTGCTTCTCTACCTGGAAGAACTATTTCATGCTGTTGTATTAGAAGTTAAAAAAATATTCTAAATCTTGTAGAATGCTGAAGTGTTGTTTAGTTGCCTAGAACTACATATGGGATGCTTATTTTGTTCCAGGCAAAATAGAGCCTCCATACGCAAATGAATTCATGTGGTCTTTGGCATATATAGTCACAATAGTGAATTTTATGCAATGACTTGTTATTGTTTAATTAACCAGGCAATTGCAAAAGATTCCATCCTGTCAAGATGTAAAATTATTGCAGAGCCTTGGGATTGTGGAGGCCTTTATCTGGTTGGAAATTTTCCAAATTGGGACAGGTAACTTTTGTTTATTATTTTTTGTGAATCTTTGGATAATAAAGGCATTTACTTTAAGATGCATTATCAAATAGATAAACACAATCACAGAGATATTTTGCTCTTCTTTTTATCATTTTTACATTTTGTAATGCTTTTGGAATCTGGTTCTGCCTCACCCATTTTTTTTTTTTATTCAGATGGGCTGAATGGAATGGCAAGTACCGTGATGACATAAGAAAATTTATTAAGGTGATGCCAGAGGGAAAGCGAACTGACTTTGATTTCTGCATAACTTATTAACATTAAGGATAGCTTAACAAGCACAGGATATAGGAACCAGCAAGATAGCAACTCAAACTTTAACTGAAAGTGATGAATGAATGTGTCTTATTCTGAAATGGTTTGATATGCTTGAAAAGGTTTAAAATGGATTTGAGATGATTGATGATTTTGATGGAATTACTAGGTATTATTAGAAACTATTTTAGGAATTACTAGGTATTGCTTGAAACTATTTTATAACACCAATGTTCTAAAACTTCAATGCTTGCAATCACATTCTTGTAGTTTTGTCTCTTCTACTGAATTTTGTCATTTTTTTTGTTTATCCTTCAATACTTGTCTCTTCTTTAGCCTTCATTTTTCTTTTTAACTTCCTGTTCTTTTATCACTGCATGAATGCGGTTTACTCTTCCTTTTTGCTTCTGTTAGATGACGATGTAGTGTGCTGCTGTCTTCCATGCAACATGATTATGTTTCTTAATGGGAGAAACAAAATGTTCTTGTAGTTTACTTGTGAACATTTCTGTTTGTCAGTTCGTTTTCCTTTATAATTTTTGCATATTATAGGGTGATTCTGGTATGAAAGGAAGTTTCGCCACCCGGGTTGCTGGATCTGCTGATCTTTACAGAGTAAGCATTTTAATGTCATAAAGATAATGATCGTTGCAATATCTGCAACTTTCATGCATTTATATTATTTTACCTAGAATAGTGTATCATTGCATATTTAAGATTGCCTCATGTTAACAGCAACTCATATTTTTATTTACGCTGCAGGCTAATAAGCGCAAGCCTTGTCATAGTGTTAATTTTGTTATTGCACATGATGGATTCACGCTGCGTGATCTTGTTTCATACAATTTCAAGGTAAGTGAAGCATCAATTTGATTAAGTGAATCATTCAATGTCCAGTTTTTTCTCATTTTCATCGGTTTTGTAGCACAATGATGCTAATGGAGAAGGTGGAAATGATGGATGCAATGACAATTTTAGCTGGAATTGTGGATTTGAAGGTAGAGTTGAAAATCAGCTTGTGTCAGGATTTTTCCTTGAATCATTTCTAGCTTTGGAGTGTTAAATCTTGTAGCAATCAAATAGTGTTTATGTAGGTGGTAAATCATAGTCATTACCTTGTATGCATGCTAAAGTAAAGGGAAAGTGGGGGCAGGGTCTAATATGCTGTTTTTATTCATGGAAACTTATTGGATTTTTTTGGCTTTGTCAAGTTGCTTCACTATATAATGATGCATTTATTTTAGCCTCCAATTTGGATGTGTCGTTGATCTTGAGATTAACTGTGTGAAATCTCAAGAGTCCAATATATTCTTTCTTTTTTTTGGATCATTTGCTGGAAGAGAATCTATTTCAGATGTATTTATTTCCTTTCTTTAGGTGTTAATTTATCTTTATATATTGGGCAGGAGAAACTGATGATCATAATATTAAAGCTTTGCGCTTCAGGCAGATGAAAAACTTCCATTTAGCATTAATGATATCTCAGGTACAGTATGTTCGTGTGTCACGCTGGTGGCACCTTATTCCTTACCCTGTAGAGAACAGGCATACAAAAAATGCCTTGGAAACTTTTTTCAGTTGGATAAATGGTTTCCAATTCACATGTGATTTCATGTGTCCTGCTTTTCTACTAGGTTTCTATGCATCTTTCATATCCTCTGTTATTTTCTGCAAGGTTTTTTTGTCTTTTTATTTCCACTTCTGTCTTTTTCCCAATGAATAATTCTTAGCATTCGTAGCTTATCCATCACTACTTAAGAAGTTAAGATATCAGGAGTTTGTTTTAAAGTATGATTATGCACCAGGGAACACCAATGATGCTTATGGGGGACGAATATGGACACACTCGCTATGGAAATAACAACAGTTATGGGCATGACACCTCTATTAACAATTTCCAGTGGGGGCTCGTAAGTTTTTGTATAGAATTCTTGCCCTTTGACAGCTTCAATCCAGTAAATGTCTGAGTGAAAATCCTTTGTTAAGGCAGTTGGATGCAGAAAAGAGTAGTCACTTCAGGTTCTTCTCAGAGGTCATAAAGTTTCGACAGACACATGGAGTATTTACTCATGACAATTTTCTCAGCGAAGTAATTTGCTTTCACCTGCGACTTAATAGACATGCATTTATTTTGAAATTACGATATATTTTAACAAATTAACACCTATGAAAGAGCTCTCAAACACACTTTTCTGTGCATGTTATGCAGAATGATGTGACTTGGCATGAGAACAACTGGGAGAATCACGAAAGCAAATTTCTTGCATTTACGTAAGAAATTATACTTGTCTTCCAGCTGAATTGTTCATCTTGCATCTACTGTTTTTTGTTGTAGTACCTTGCTTTGCATCATCAAAATGCTTGTTACGCAGGCTTCATGACCAAAACGGAGGAGATATCTATTTGGCTTTCAATGCTCATGACTATATTGTTAAAGTTTCAATACCCCCACCACCACCCAAGAGGCGCTGGCTTCGTGTGGTTAGTGTCTCTTCTGTTTCTGACACATGCCAATGTTCTTGCTGCTACCTGTCGCTGTTTAACTACATCCTTTGCAACTCTTTTGCCTTTTTGGTGCAACTGTATCTGTGCATGCTATTCGTCTGCTGGAGCACTCAAACTGCACATTTCAATGGTGCTAAAGCAATTTTATAATAGGCTTAGATCTCCAAAACCCAACTGATTTTTGGCATGAGATCTGACGTTTGGAATCTCATGGAAAAAACTTGACAAAGTTGATAATTATTCTGTTGGCATCCAACAGGAGGATTGTTCTCGAGATTGGATTTATATAAAGATCCCTCAACTTCTGCTATTAATTTCCCAAGGCAGCAAGTTTACTTTCCTGCCTTTTTTTTTGTAGTCATATAGAAGATTCATATTGTGAGAATAAGTACGACACACGAGTATGACTCCTATACTGCACTCTTTCCCACTCTTTGAACCATGGCTTCTTACAAGAGATGTATTATTGCTTCACTTTTCTGGAAGCTGATATATCCCTTGCTCAATTTACGTTGACGGTGTTAGACATGAAGTTATAACACGAAGTTATTTAACGGTGAAAAACAGGCTGCGAAAATCAGTCACTTCATTATGTTGATTATACTTTGCAGTTGTATTTTTCAAAATTGTAGCATATCAATCAGTTCCATCTGAATCATATGTACAAATTCGTTGTTCAAATGCAGGTAGACACCAATTTTGAATCTCCGGATGACTTTGTTCCTCAAGGTCTCCCAGGCATTGGAAGCACCTATAATGTGGCCCCACACTCTTCAATTCTTCTTGAAGCTAAAAACTGACAGAACCTGAAGCTGATCACCGATGAATATTCTGAATGACCTGCCTGATCTGGAGAATCGCAAAATCTTCCCTGGGAAATGCTCAGATTCCTGGCATCAGGTTATGGTTACAGTACTTGATGTAGATGTCACTTTACCCTGGATGAATGCAATCAAAGAGATTTGAGAGAGCATGGAGGTTTATCATTGCTACAATGTGACTGATGTCCGCTCATTCCTTTGTTGCATCAACTAATAAAAAATACTTCAACTTGAGCAACAAGTAGAATATGCCCTATTCGATGTAGGTGCTGCTGTGTGTATGTTATGCATGAGCTGTGTAATACTGAGATGAACTCTGGGGTCCTACAGTTGGTAATTCCTAAATAGAGTGGAAAAAATGTCGAAAGATTACTAAAAAATAATAAATTGATGGTAATAATTACGATGACAATGTTAATTATTAGTATTTCTTTGGCTTTCTCCCAATTGATTTCGTGCTGCTGCCCATTAGACACCCACCAGCAGCAGCAAACGCTGGCTGGCAACTGATGTTCACTAATACCTACTTTGTCATTTTTAATGGTTTTGTTTAAGTAGAATGCCAAAAATGACAATCTGCCTGACAGATTAATAATTTTGAAGCATGTGCACAGCGGTCTTAATCATGGGGTCTGTGTGAAGAACAGATCTTGTCATGAGCAGGTGCATGAATCGTGAAGCCTCAAAAGTACAATCTGGCAGTGACCCACACAAATTGTGACAGGCAGGCAGACAGACAGGACAATCCAATTATCAATGATGCGTCCTCTCTTCCCTCGAGCAAAAAATCTTTGTTATTGTACACACCCTCGAAGAAACAGAACCATTCTTCCGTCCTGGCTAGCACGCGGTGATATTACCTCTTCTATTCTACCACCCGGAAAACAGCTGCCTCGCTTCGTATCATTTAGTCCAGTTTGGTAGGTGGTCGACTTGTCGCTGTATATCGTCCTTTCAAGCCCCCTTAGATTATAGTCCTGAACTAGAATTAACTTGACATCCTCAGTGAATCGAAAAGTTGTCCGAGTGTTGGGAGATGCCATGCTCTGACAAGGTCCATGTCCCATTGATCGGTGGACAAGTCTGGGCCAATCGGATCATCAATCATAATCATGGTACAGGCACCCTGTGTCTATGGTTTCTCTTCCACAATCTGCCAATTTTATGTTATATCCAATTTATCTCATCTCAGTGACTTTGATTCCTTCTGCGAATAACCACTGGTTTTGATTTAACGTGAGGATCTCTATCTAAATCACATGATTAAAAGAGTTGAAGGCATCAGATCTAAGCCTAGAGCGGGGTTGACTTTTTTGTTGTTTTTACCGAAAGACCAACCCAAACCCGTTTGGTTACGCAAAAATGACCGGAATCCATGCATGTCTCTTCGAGATAAAACTCGAACACTAATTTTTATTATTATTTTAGAAACTTCATGGTCAAACACTCTTTTCAATCGCGGCTATAATATACGACCATGACAAACAAATATGAAAATATCAAATATGTAACTCGAATAGATTTATTACTCGTTGACTGTGAAAGTCTTAAAAAAGTGCCCTATCGCTAACATTTAGCTGTAATTAGTTTTTCTAGAGGTGACCAAGTTAACACTTGATAATTGTTTTTTTATTTATTTATTTTGATTTTCAATTTTATTCTTTTAATTATAGTTTTTTATGTTATAGATTCTTTTTTTTATTTTCATTACTTCACGTTTAATTTGTTGGGGATTAAACTTTGTAGTTTTTTATTTGTAATACTTCTGATCCAATAACATAAATCACGAGTTTTAAGAATTGATATGGGTATGAATTTTTTTTTTCTTTCTTATTTTTTTTTATAGTTTTATCATTATGCAATATGTTTTTTAAAAAGATTGATTTTATGGTTATTTTTAATTTTTTTTCTATCGGTTTATCTCGATTTCATGGCTCGAGCCCCGAGTTACCTAAGCCTTTTTGAAATTGAGGTTTTCTTTTTAAAAAAATATTTTTTTTTGTGTTTAATTTTTGAAGATTTTTTTTATTTTATACAGATAAGATTTATTTTATAAAAAATATTTATTTTGAAATAATATATATGATATGTTAGGATTTTTCATAGTATTTTTTCTTTTATTTTATTCACTCACTTTCATGTGTGTTTCTATTTCTATTATCTTTTATTAATTTTAATAAACAAATTTAGTGAACACAAATGGATAAATATCTTATTTTGCGAGATTAAATATTTTGATCTATATTTATCTTTTAATTTTTTTAGTTTTTTCTTTTAAGTATTGTTAATAATTTTATTTATTTATTTATATTAATTATTATTTATTTTTTTAACTAGATGCTCTTTTTAATATACACTTTTAATTTTTTATATAAAAAAATATATTAAAATAACCTATCTGTCTAGATTTGTTTTTATAAAAAAATTACGGGCTGCCGGCATGTAAAATATCTAGTTTGTTAGGTTGTCAGCCAAAAAGAAAGGTGGGTCCGAGATAATATATAAATGTCACGGAGTTATCCTTGAATGATATCTATTGACAAGCTAAACTAATAATTGGCAAGCAAATGGTCTCATGGCCAACCCATATTAATTGGAAAGAAACAATAACCCAAGTGGCAGTGGGGTGGCTAATTAACGCCGTGAATTGAACTTTTCAAGCCATCAAAGTGGGTTTTTTTCTTCCTTTCCTGATATAGCCTCCAAGAGTAGTTGAAATTTGTTCTGTTGGAACTTGTCAATTCTCACATGAAATACGGGGCACTGGAGGTCCTAATTGGACATTAATTCACGTTTTCTAGGGTAAGAGGCAGCAGTTTTTCTATTTCTTTCTCGTTGTTTCCCCCCGTAAAACTCCATTTCCGTCCTTGTTTTCGAAGGGCTTGCGTTTTTTTAATACAAAATGTAACTCAGATTAGACAAGTTAAATCTAGTCGAGTTAGTTAACCCTTGGATACTTCAAATAAATAGCTTAAAATACTAAAATGATAATAATTTGGCATAGAATCTCTCACACACAATAAATAATCCATGAGCAGATTGATTATTTATTTATTTATTTATTTTTTCTACGGACAACTGGACTTGTGACCCTCTAACGACTAAAAAGAACCTGCAGCTGGGAATAGAGTAGAAAAATGAACCAGCAACGTGCTCGTCATAACGGTTAGCAGAATTTTTGTTCATAATTAATTACAAGTGCATCGATCATTGGTTGGCCTGTTCTCCTCCTTCTGTTTTCCTTTACCAAATCAACAACCCAATCCATCTACTCCCCGGACCGAACAAGTAAAACTCTCCACCATCTCCTCTCCCCAAGCTTGAAATCAACGCGTTTTTCGAATCATCAAAAAATTGGAAGCACATCCGACGGCTCTCGTTATCCATTATAGCCACGCGTACCTCCTTGATCCTCTCCCACTTCCAAACATACAATTTCCGCCTCTCTAATTATAATACACCAAACAGGTACTAAGCTGTAATTTCACAAATTCAAAGGAAACAAACAGGAAACTGCCCTCGCCTCCTAAACCGACTAAAAACCTTAAACCTTCACCTTCCCTTTCTGTATAAATACAACGCCCTCTCTCTCTCTCTCTCTCTCATCAATCCCTTTATCATCTCCTCCCTGTATACTTTCTTGTCTTCTCTCCTCTCCATCCTTTCCTTCACAACTTACAACAACAATGGCTTACAAAATCTGGGCGCCTTTGATGCTTCTGGCTCTCTTTGCCGGTTCAGCTTTGGCTCAGGCACCAGGAGCTGCACCAACAGCTTCACCAGCTACATCACCATCTCCTGCACCCGCTGCTCCTACAACTCCACCCCCCGCTCCAACCCCCTCTCCATCAGTCTCTGCTCCAACCCCCTCTACTTCTCCAGCCCCCTCTACTGCTCCATCCACTCCTCCTCCTTCATCTCCAGCCAGCTCACCACCTTCTCCCGCCACCCCTACCCCCTCCGTATCCATTCCTCCAAGCGCCGCTTCCCCTCCATCTCCAAGCGCCGCCGGCTTGAACAAAGCCACCGTGGCTGGTGCTTTGATTGGAGTCGCTGGTGTGTGGTCTTTGTTGCTGTAGATCTGATCATCGGATGTTGATTGTTACAATTATATTTATGTTTCACTTTAGTCGGGGATTATTATTGTTATTATTTCGAGTCGTTTTGTAATTTTGTTTATGGACGGTGATGGTGACTCTTTTGGTTTATCTTGACGGTTGATATTTGATTATTATTGTTGTTGTTATCATTGTTCTTTTTTATGATTAATTAATGATTGGTCGTCATGTAATCAATCGTTTATTTTCAATAATTTCTTATTTATCTCCTCATATATCGTGATGCTCTGTACTTAACTTGATCTGGATTTCAAAGGAGAGAGCGATCCATCGATCGTTCATATCCTCGTGTGAGAGAGTGTGGGAGGGAGAGTGATGGTGTTTTTATTGTTTAATTTTTTATGTTTAGATGATAGCAGAAAAGTTGGGGAAAAGTAAAATAGGGTTTCATGTTAGGCCTGTCATGCACGTGGCAACAGCTGTAAATTGAAATCTTAGGGTTTTTTACATAAGCCCACGTGGTTTGTCATATGACACGCGAGAGAGACCAACTGCAACAACACTGACATGTGGATGTTATATCTCTGGTCTACTTGGTTGCTGTCACCTGACACGCGAGAGAGATCAACTGCAACACCACTGACCTGTTACTTTATTTTGAGCACGAAGGTAAATGCGTTACTAGCTGTTTAAAGTTTTTTTTATTTAAAAATATATTAAAATAATATTTTTTTAAAAAATTATTTTTGATATTATTACGTCCAAAAAATAATTTAAAATAAAAAAAATTTATTAAAAATTAAAAATTAAAAATTTTTAAAAAATATTTTTACGGTTTCCAATGAGAGGGTTGGGTGGGTCATGTAAAAAAAGAGAGAAGAAGATAGCAAACTCTTGGTTACAAAGACTTGGAGCAGCTCACGAAAAATGATGTGTGTGTATAATTCAACAGCAACATGTGCAAGGCCTGATGATGGTGCAGAGCACACCATGCCATTGTGGATTTTGCTACCTTCTCTCCCTGATCAGTTGTCAATTTAAAAGAAAGTTTGTGCACAGTTCTCTATCACAAAGAGAAGAGAGTCTGAGTACAATGTGTCCCCACGTACGACATATAAAGCTTTTCTCAAAAGTGGATTTAGGGCAGGTGACATGTGGAACCGCATCACAAGTCCAAGTCTTTTCATTGGCTAACTGATCCTGGTTTTAATACCAAGACTCAACAGCTAGGTGCATTAATAAAGTAACTTTATTAACCATTTAGATAGTAATAATACAGTGATAAAAACTTAAGATCAAGAGATTTACTTTTCTTTATAGTTTTAGGTTCGAGCTTTGTGGCTGCTCATATGATGGCCACTAGAGGTTTACATGGTCGTTAACTTCAGGGCCCATGAAATTAGTCGAGGTGTACGCAAGCTGACCCGGACACTCACGTTAATAAAAAAAAAATAGAGCAACTTTATTATCTCATAAAAGAATTTCTTTACGACTAAAAGCTTGAATGCATGATATACAAGTCAGTTTAGGAATTACCTAAACAATTAATCATTATTTTTAAAACTTTTTTGTCACAATATATGATACTAAAATCCTAATATATGCCTAATCCTAAACTAATATAAGATTAATCCTATAATAAAAAACACTAAAATAATAAATGCCTGATCCTAAACTTGCACGATTTTTGTTTTGGTTCTAAAATTTAATTTTGTCAATTTTTAGTTCCTAAATAGAAGGAAGAGAGTGGCTCGCCAGAAAATTATAATAGAGAAAAATTATATGGTTGTCCCAACTCCGCCATCCAAAATGGTCAAGTTTAGTGTTAAAATATTCTATTGAACGAGATGTGTTTGATGATGGTTGGGTTCTCATGTTACCGGAAAAATAGATTGGGGCTTTGGAAGATTTACGGTCTCGGTTTGATTTTTTAGTTTTTACTGATTTTTCACTAATTTAAGGACACAAACTAGTTTATTGAAGTTTTTTTGGGTGTTACTATAGTGTTTTAAGGAGAAAAATTGGACTATAGGTGCCATGACACCCTAAAAAATTAGTCTATATTTAGAGACGAACCTGCAATATGGACTATAGATGTCATGACACCTCCAATATCAAGTCTAATTTTCATAACTTGCACAACCAATAAATTCTAGTCACCTGCCCCTCTATTTCAGCAAAGAGACAAGTTTTTTTTTGTTACATTAAATAAATCTAATAGGAAGCCTATTAATAAAAACTTTGGAGTTGAAATATTTTTAAATAAAATAAAAATAAATGCTCAATCCACAAACTATCAAATATAAAAAATAAAAAAAGTATAGGGTATATAATTTGGGTCAAGTTGATTAAGTTTCAAAAATCTTAATTAATGATATTAATTTCTTAGGTTTTTTACTCATTATCATCATTTTTTAACAGCCCTGCTTTAAATGCCCAATCACTTTGCAAGTATGAGCAGTCTTTCTCAAAAGAATCACTAAAAATTTCCCTGCGACTGTTATTCATTTTGTTCCACACAGAATTTGCATGCAATGGAATCTTACATGCCGACCCAGGAGACAGTTGGAAGCTATAAGATGTGGGACATGAAGCGTCTGCTGTCCAAATGTGGTTATAGCCCTAAGAAGAGGCAAGACCAGTAACATTTCACCTACAAGCAGCCTATGTCATTCTGCGAAATCTTTGAGTTCTCCTGGTAGCTATTTTGCAAAAAGATAGATCCCCGATCATATACTCCCCCACCTCCAAGCTCCCACGATGAGATCTGTTGTAGCATACACAACATCTATTCCATCAAAAAATAAAGAGCAGGCATCCAACCTGCAGTATCACTTGACAATAGAATAGAACACGCCAATTGGATATTAGAGAAAGCATGCCGAAGAAATCATATAATTGCTTTATGGTCTTCAGGACCAAATTTAAAGAAGTTTTACCCACAAAGATGAAGCGAAGCACATTAAACAACTCGCCCGAAGTCATTGGCTGTATGTGCTTGCACCTTGTCAGATTCCAACTCACCCGAAGTACCATCAGATTGTGAACCATCTTCTTCTAGATGTTTCACAAACTGCCTACTGCAATAAATACAGAAGGAAGTACATTAATCAGAATTCTTTGAGACAGAAATACTGTAACATATATAATCATAATTCTGCCCTACCTTGTCAGAGAAAGTAGAAAGGGCCTCTTCAGCTTCTTTTCTAGTTTTGAGTGCAACAAGTCCGTAGCCGGTGGACCTCCTAGGATTATCCTGAAATATAACTTCAGCAGAAACAACATCAGCACCTTCTGCAATAAAGAACTCCTTAAGATCTTTTGACTTTGCTTCAAATGGCAAATTCGCTAAAAACAAGTTGAATGTTGGCCCTGGCATGAGTGGCGGAGGTGGTGAAGGTTTTTTCTTTTTTGTTGTGCATAATTCATCCTCAAAGTACGGCCCTCAAATTCCTAAAAGGCATTTGTAAGAAGACTAAATGTTTTTTAGTTCGTAAAAGAAAAGGGCAAGACAAACACTAATGCACGTTAAGATATGAACGAAATCAACGAAAAAGAAAAGAAAAACAAAGTCCAGAGATTTTATGATTCTTGTTAATGGGTTTTCGAAGAGCAAAAGGCTAGCATAAAGTGGATTAGGGTACATATATATCCAAGTGCCATATTAAAATCAGTTAATACTTGATAATTATAAGTCTCAATCTGATTTATCTCTCCTCTCTATCCAACAAGGTATGCATTACCACAAGGATTCCGTATTCAGAAGAAGGGAAGAATCGAAGATGATGTGCTTACATAAGATATATATATTCGAGATTATTAAGAGCAGCATCTGCTTCTTCAGGGGAGCCCATTGTGACAAACGCCAAGCCCCTGTTTCTGGTTTTGCTGTACATTAGCAAAAATAAGAAGGTTTAAATTACTATTCACCAATATTCAGAATATTATTCATTATAATAATATAATGATAAAATTGCTGATCAGCCATAAAACTTTTAAAATAAATACCAAAAAAATTAGGATGATCTTTTTACTCTGACACAAATTATTTTTTACAATTTATATAAGATTAGATTAGTTATCTACCTTTTTTTATTGCACAATAAAATTATTAATTTAACCCTAGAAAAAAAAATGCCTTTTACTTAGGGGTGTTATGGTCTTTTTAATTTATTTAAATAATATAATTAATTTGATGTCTTCAAAGACAAAATTAACTCTCTCACAATGACTTTTTTTTAATCATTTATTTCTTCTGTCTTCTTCTTCTTCTCATCGAACTCAACATCAGCCCCTTCAAAATTTCAGACCATCCCTTTAATTTCTTTTTCCTTTATATTTGGCTCATGTCTTTTTTATTACTATTTTTATTTTATTTTGAATAAGCTAAAAAAATATAAATATTTTTCAATTTCATCTCCTTTTATTTTTTAATATTTCAAATTTGATCTATATTATTTTGATTGCTATTTATTTTATTTGAGATCGTTTTTTAGATCGTTTTTTTGTACAATTTTACCCTCCATGTTTTTTTTTTTTTGCTTTTGAAATTGACCCCCTTTCTTTTTATTGTTATATTTTTCACTTTAGCAAGTTTTTTATATTGATATTTTTTCACGATTGAGAATTAAGTTTCTTGATTGAATCTGGATCCAGGATTTCATGAGTTAATTTAAGTTTTAAAAATTAAAACAGGATTAAGAGTTTTGTCTGGGTTTGCTTTGTTTTTCTTATCCTTTTTAAAGTTGTTGTTTTACCCTCTTTTTTTTAGAGTTTTGATTTATTATTTTTTTATGGTTTTCCTTATATATGATTAGTCTCGGGTTTATAAGTAGAGTCATCGGTTTTAAAGGTTAATACAAGTTGATTTTTTTGGCCCTTTTTTAAATTGATTTATTTCATTTTTATCCTTCAACATTTGATTTATTGAAAACTTGCCTTTTTACTTTTTTCTTCCTTTATTTTCTATTGAGTTATCCTGATTTTTTGCCCATGGTCTTATGGGTTAACCAAGGTTGACTCAAATTTTTTTCTCGTTGCTATAGGGTTAGTCTTGGGTTTATGATCAGGGTCATCGGTTTCAAAGGTTAATGCAAGTTAAAAAAAATTTAGGTTTTTTTTTAAATTAATTCATTTTAATTTCATCTTTTAACATTTGATTTATTTGGAATTGGTTTTTCCACCTTTTTTTCCTTTCTTTTCTAATGGTTATCTCGATCATGTGGCAATGATCACGAGGTTTGTAGATTAACTGGAGTTATCTCGGTTTTTTCTTGTATGTTCTCATTTGATTTATTAGGAATTGATTTTGAACTTTTTTTTCATGTGTTTCTTTCTATAAGATTATCATAATTTTATGTCGATGGTTGTGAAATTTGCAAGTTAATCTGGTTTAACTAGGTGTAACCCTTCAATATTAGGTTGATTGATTATCTAAGTGGGCTCATGTCATGTTCTTTTTTTTGTTATTGTTTTAGTTTATTTGTTGTTATTGTAATTTTTTAATCATATCATTTAAACTAGTAATCAGGTATATGATTTTTTTTCCTTAGCATTATATTTTTACGCCGAAAATGTTTTTGACACGACTACTAATCTAGTTGAAAGCTATACAAAGAAAACAAAAAAAAGAAAAAACATACATCACTGAAACACCCAGTAACATAAAGGTAAATTGAAATAAATTCAGGAAACAGAAACACAAACCTCAATCTACAACTGTCCCAAACTTCTCAATTCACCATGATTAATTGAGTTAAGTTACAAGAATTTTATTGTTTAGGGACCAAATCCAAACATTCAAGGAATAGGAAGGGCCAAAAAAAGATAAAGACAACTCAAGTTTCCAAATTTGAAGAATTAGCTACGGAAACAACAATGTTTATTCAGTAATCGCGCGCGTGCGGCTTGGTTTATTTTGTATGTATTTTATTTTCCTTTACTCTATAGGAAAAAGCTATTACGTTAGTAGTTATTTTTCTATTTCTATCTTTTCTAATTAGTTTAGTTTGACTTTCAAGTTTACATGATTATTAAATTTAATATTTTTTTTTATAAATAGAGAAACATTATTATTGTAATTTCTGACTTACCCCAGCACATAATTTCAATCTTAGCACAAACTTCTTTCAATCTTTCTCATGTATATTTTTTTTTCTTACATTTTACTGTCTTTATAGCCATTTGTTCAATTAGACCTCATGGTTTATTATTTGAAATGATTTTAGAGTTTAACAGTAACACTTGACATGAATAATGCTTGTTTGGGAATATGATTGATTACTAATTCATGCTCATACCATACTATTCAGTTGTAACCATTTTTGTTAAGATTAATGAATTATGGTATTTTACCATTAATATTACTCTTCTCTAAATTAATTAACTTAATTATATATAAAAAAGTAATTTTACCTAATTTACTAAGAGATTAATGATCGAATTACCACCCGCATTCGAAGGAGAGGGATGGAGGGAAGCGAAGGGATTAAAGTACCGGAATAGAGTTTTGAGGGGTACACATTAGCAAAAAAAGAGAAACTTAATTATGAACCATGATCACATACTTTATCTATAATCTCATATTACTACTCGTTCGTAACGATAAACAGTAATAATCCTGAATACAAGCAGAACTTCAGGAAAAGCAAGAACCAAAAAAAAAAAGAGGGATCTAGCAGAGCACTGCCTCTATCCTGGCAATTCATGAGAAAACCACCACAAAAACGGCAACAAAAGTACCGGCTAAAGCCACAAATGGGGAAATATTGATCCCTAAGGATGAATCGGGTACGTTGTTGGATGAAGGCTTGTAATTGGTGACGTTACTACCGGCCGGAGAAGTGGTAGTGCCATCAGAAGATGGAGTTCCGGAGGAGGGACTTGTGCTCGATCCTGCTGCTGCAACAGTGACTGCAACCTTCATGCCACTCCCACAGTGGCCAGGAACACCACAAATGAAATAATGAGTTCCGGCAGTCTTGAGGGCTATTGTGGTA
>Ga0307517_10001841_pt1 | contig 34778 bp, 16 predicted proteins | sample 23_EM_MG_FD_194515 | JGI IMG/M metagenome (GOLD analysis project Ga0307517, IMG submission 194515) | Populus trichocarpa ectomycorrhiza microbial communities from riparian zone in the Pacific Northwest, United States - 23_EM | ecosystem: Host-associated > Plants > Roots > Unclassified | place... | reverse complement strand
ACTCAATTGAAATCTTTTTAGGATTTAATTAAATTTATTGAGGGTTTAATTACAAGAAACATTGGTTTTTTAGTTCAATTTAGGCTTTAAGTGGAAGAGATTGAAGTCTGGGGTTGAATTGCAATTTTAAAAAGCTAATTTGGTCAAATCAGGGGCTTAATTAAAGAAATTCAAAACAAAAAACCAAACATAAAAAAAAAACATTTGAACGTGGGGATTTAAGTTGATCAAACCAGAGGTCAATTTGAAAGAAATTAAAAGTTTAATGATTGATATGGGTCAAATTGCATAATTTGAGAACCAATGACTAACTTATTAGAGGCGCTCAAATTAAATGATTTAAATCAAAGTTTCCAGGAATGCAATTGTGAAAATTGAGAAAGTATTGGATCAATTAGAGGTGTAAACACCAAAATTGAAAGTACATGACCAAATTGAAATTACCCAAATTCTTATTTAAAAACCCTAATTTTTACGGTTTGACATAGACGATGTGTTGCTCAGAATTAATGAAAGGATTAAATGACACGTCGTTTAGTCATTGTGTCTCATCTTCTTCAGTCGATAATGTTGATCGAGATGCCATTTTCAGACGCATGAATGTGGCATCTTCAACCACCTTAGAGGCTTTAACCACCACCACTCAATTGAGAAATACCTCTTCTATAAGGATCAGTTACTTTCATCAAATGTTTACATCTCATTTTCTTCAACAAACTTGACAACATCTTGTTCCTGATCAACCATCCCTGGATTATATGCTGATTAAGTTGGCATCTTTAAATGAATGAATGTGAAGTTGCAGACCTCCAAATCGATCAAGGTTGGATCCAAATGAAATGCGTGCACACCCCTCTACCAACTTCAGGTAATCTCACACATCGATGATGTCAGAATTGCTCCGACAAGGCTTCAAAAGTGGTCAACTTAGTCAGCCATGACTGTGATACCCAATGTGCAGAAACCATTGATTTTTTATGTGTTCACACTTCAAGCCTTCTTCATAGGTTCTTATAAAGGGCTTTAAACCTTTCTTTGTAGATCAAAAATCAAAAAACAGCTCATTGCCTTTCAAGTTTAGTAAAACCACCAAGAATCCCAAAAACTACCATTGCGAAACCAACCAAGTACAGAGCTTCCAGCTATTAAAACTTGCCCCAAACCCTTCCATTTCGATTAGAGAGTCAAGCATTGATCAATCATGATCAATCCTTGATGGAATCTATAAAAAAAACCCTATAAATACCCCCTGAAAAATCATGATTGAGAAAAAAAAAAGGAGAATGAGGGAAGAGAAAATATTGATAAAGAGATCCTAGTTATGAAGGTTTACGAGGCTAGCGCAAGAGTATCTTTAGCTTTGAAAAGATAGAAATTTATGGAGGGAAGATCTTACAAAAAAGAGTAAATGGCAACAACCACTTTTTAAGCTTGAAAGAAATAAAACCTTCCTCTAACCTAGCAGGTGATGTCCATAAGGCACACCTTTAACTCTTCCTTGTAAGTTTTAATGATGTTTTGAACTTGTTTTAGTATTAAGCTTAAATCTTGAGTAATGCATGAAAATGTTATTTTTCTTTGCATAATCTTGCTTCGAGTTGGTTGTTAATGTTTGCTGGATGTTTAAAATTGTTTGGATGCTTGTTTTTGGTGAAATTGAATAATTTTTTAATCTTCTAAATATGGCAGAAGGTTTATATTTTATTTTATGGTTTGCTAATGCATGTTCTTTGCCCCTGAATCTTGGTTGAGTCTTTTGAAGTATTAAAGTGCCAACTTTGAATCCCATATTATTGAATATGTGTGTTGTTCAACTTTGGCAATTTTGAAGATTGAACTTTCATACATGTTTTCTATGAATTTTTTTTTTTTGTTATTTGTTTTGATTCAAACATGTGTGAATATGGCAATGTGGTTTGTGAGAACTAAAAGAGCTTGGTTTAGAGGTCTAAAAGGCTAATTCTGGATTTGGCAGCGGTTGGGTATTTTTTGGTTTGTGTTCTTCATGTTCTTGGAAAGAACATTCATTTGGCTCCATGAAATGAACTAGTTTTGGTCCATTTCTTTGCACCAAACATTTTATGGGACTCGATTAATCAATAATCTAAAGTTGGTTTGCATCAATAACTGTTTTTTCTTAGTTTTAATCATAAGGTTTTGTTTTTGCATCAAAATCAATTTTGATCAAATCATAATTATTGGGTGACAATTGTTGATGTTTGATGCTTGATTATGATTCAATGATTGATTTTTGACATGCATGTGCCTTTGATTTAATTATATGTAGTCAGATTTGAGACTAATGTTGTTGGGTTTGCTTTGAATGTTCTTCGCGTTCTTAAGTTTTTTGGGTTTTGATCCGTTTTTTATATATAAATTTTTTTTTTTATGTTTTTTGCAAGTTTAATCTATTTTGGGTTTTGGTTTTTTTTTTTTTGTCTAACCCGTGATCTTTGGTTCAATTTATGATCGAACCAAAAATTTTGGGCTGAACCAAATATTTTGGGCCAACCTGATCGGGTCAAATCTGGTTTAGATGTGTAAGGCGCTGTTTGGTTTTTAACCTTTTTTATAAAGGAATTTTTAGCTTAAGGGTGTGTTTGGAAAACACGCCTTTAGACTTGTTTTGGTAGTTTTATCTAATAAAGAAAATGGATTTTTACCAAACAAAGCCTAAAAAGAAAATTTAGAAAGAACAAAATGTTTTTTACATATGGCTAAAAACCCTATTGATGGAATGGAACAGTGTGAAGCTATTCTTGTATGGCTAAAACATTATTGTTACGAACTTGTATTTGATGAAAGAGTTGGTGAATATCTGGAAGAGATGGAGTTTTTATGGTTAGGAGATTAGTTACTCGCCCATTTACTGGAGTTCCATCAGCCATGGAAAGAACATTTTATGATGGATGAGAATTTTCTAGCTTTTTATTTAGTTTCCACAGACGGAGCCATTGATAAAGTCATGAAAAACTTCAGTTATAAATTGGGTTTTTCATGGTCGTATACTAGGCTGTTGACTGGTCTTAACCCTGGTCAAGTTGGTTTTCACCTGATGTTTAAGTTAGTAAATATGAAAGGGGTCAAATGTATGTGAAGACAATGTGTATAGCAGGATAAAAGACTATTTTAGTTTGTGAGTCCAATTCCCAAAATTTAGGATTTGTGTGGAAGAGAATAGGTCTGCCCCTTTTACCTGGTGATTGAGTATATTTATACACTTAGTCCTTGAACTTATATCACGTAGAAGAAAAGCATTTTTCTAGAAAGTTAAGTCATCGGTTACAGTGTCATATTCTTCATTAATAAAGATGTTGGTGGCAATACTTTCCTAGAAAGTTGAGTCACCAGTTTGTTTTGTGTCATGCTCGTCATTGGTGGGGATGGTAGCCACTGATAATGCCAGGAAATAACCATTGGACGTAGAAAAATGGCATAGAAAAATATTGTGATGCATAGAAACATTGTACTCATAAAAAGTTTGTGTGCGCAACTCTGGCAACTTAAAAAATGCAAAATGGTGTGTGTTGGGGTAAGATTGGATAGACAGAGGTGGGGGAAAAAAAGGAAGAGAGAGGGAAAGACTAGATGTTTGGGCCAGCCCAAATGGCTAGAAGGCAAATTACCTGGTATGTGCAATGTACTCGCTAGGTGAGTGAGTGTCCACTGTCTTTGGATGGCATGTGTGCGTCACTCAGGCTTCATACGGTAAGCTTGCATGTTGTCCACAAGTTTTCTTGTTAAGATCTTTTTTATGGTAATGGTGATATTATATTCGAAGGTTTGTTGTGTTTTTGATGTACCAATTTTTTTTCTTTTCTCACTCCTCCCTTTTGTTTTGTGTCAGCTCATTATCTTCTTCTAGCCATTAGATCTTCTTCTCTTTTCTCTTGACAACGATTTCAGCCCTGTTTGTTTTTGCGTTTCAAAAGAAAAAAATTTGAAATTTTTTATTTTTTTTCTTTGCTTTAAATTAATATTTTTTGGTGTTTTTAGATCATTTTGATGCGCTGATGTCAAAAATAATTTTTAAAAAATAAAAAAATATTATTTTGATACACTTTCGAGTGAAAAATATTTTAAAAAGCAACCACAACCTTACTCTCAAATACGCTAGAAGGATTTGCATGCTAAATCTATTGACTAGGCAAGAATGTTCATTATTTAGGAGAAGAAGGTGAAATTTGTGCATGGCTGGAGAGAAACAAAATGCATTGCACAAGCATTTTGAAGGGCCAGTCTCCTAGCTGTTTGCGCTGGCTTAATTGGCTGGAAAAAGTTTTTTTTTTTTCTACCATTATATCTTTATTAGTCTTAATTTGGATTTACTAAAAAAACAAAAAAAGTCGGCCGTTTTTCGCGTTCGTGTTTTCTTTCCTAGTCTTTTCAGACCATCCAACCGACCGCGGTTCGAAGCATATACTTTTATGTAACTCCAAACCTCAATCGACATTACTTGGCTTTGTCTCGAAGTGATACCCATGAATCTATCAAATGAACAGATAAAGTCAAAGAATAAGAAGAAATGGATATAGTCAACTTTTCTTGAGATCTCAAGGAGATTATTATATTTTATATACGTGTCTTGTATTTATTAGTCTAGTATAGTAGTATATGAATGATGTAATAATATACTAAGGCTACCTGACAATTTCTCATTTATAGTGTTTGATTGGCATTTCTCTTTTACAATCTTTTATCAAGTTAAGCCAACTCTCCTCTTATATTTGTTTTTTAAATATTTTAATTATTTATCTATTTCTTTTTTTAAGATTTCAAAAGAGCCATGTCTGATCCTATATATGTTCAATCTTGCTCGTGTTAGAGTGTGTTCGATATTACGATAGCTGTTGTGGTTGTGATTTGAAAAATTTGTTTTATAAAAAGTACTTTTAGTTGAGGTTAGTTTGAAAAAATAGATGTTTGATTAAAACTGTGGTTGAAATCAAAGTTGAAGAAAAAGTAGTTTAATGTGTTTGGTTAAGAATGCTTTTGAAATTAAGGTTATAAAATAATTTTAAAAAATATATATTAATATTGATGGTTTTAAATTTAAATATTGTAGAATTAATTAATCCTATTACATCATAAAATAAAAAATACTTTATATAAAATATTTTTTATTATTCCATTAAACTATTTATAATTCAATTACGTACAAAAGTTATTCGATAAGAACTACAATTTTCATAATTTTTTAAGCATAAATAAAATATTATTAGGTATAAAATTGATATTACAGTGCGAGTGAATTTAATTCATTCTATACTAGTTTTTCGAGAAAACAAATATTGTTCATATCACAGTGCGAGTAAATTTAATTCACTTTAAACTAATGTTTTTAAAAAAAAAATGTTAAAAAATTTAACACACTGCAAAAAAAAAAAAGTGAACAATGCAAGAGAATTGCACTGTTCACGTGAACAAAGCAATTCACCTGTGAATAGTCACTTTGAACAGTGCAATTCTCCTGCACTGTTCACGTGAACAGTGCAATTAGCATGCACAGTGATGAAAAGCATGAATTCGTTGCTTTTCATTACCTGCGTTCCGAACGTAAAAAACATGTGGGATCCATAAACAATAACTCGTTTTTTTTTTCATAATCAAACAGCTGCAAACTGCGTTTTAACTAAATCGCAGCCGCGTAGCCAAACGGTTCTTAAACTGCAATGTATGTACTCTGTTGATTCTAGTGCCAATAATATTATGCGTATTGTGTTGCCAGTATACGATTTGTTTTTGTTAGGGTTGCAATTTTGCAATGCTTGCATGATTCGGCAATTTGACTCCAAGCAACCTGTCCAATTTGGATGCCATGTGAACTTCATTCTCAGTTGCTTAAAACCTCTGAGAAAATGGTATATTTTATGTGGGATTCACGCAGGAATTATCTATGACAAGAAACGTGTGCTCCCTACAGGCCTGAGTCTTTGTATTTATCACTTGATATTATTAATTTTAAGTTTTCGCCTAGCTCTTTTCTATTTTGTAGTGTCAACAATTCAATTACTCAGATTATCTTCTTGTCCGAGACCCAAAGGCATCATTGAACTGCACTGTTCATTTTGAACATTTTGGTACGTCCAACACTTGATTCAACTGGGAACACTAGCTATAGAATTATGAAAAGGAACCAATAAGAGCAATTATCATTTTGATTTAGCTACAGAACAAGATTGGTGAAGCGCTGCATGCTAGATAAATTTTTTTCTAACATGAAAAAAAAATTATTGTGAATATTTAAATTGAAAACAAAAATTCAATTAAAAATTTCAATTATCAACCAGTTCAATGATAAATAATAAAATTAAAAATAAAATCTCAAATTAAAACACTCACCGAAGAAAAAAAAAAGATTGAGTATCAAATATGAAAAAATAAAAAAAATGAAGAGGTAAAATTGAAAAATAAAAAACTATCTCAAATAAAAAGGACAAAATCAAAAGAATAAGGATATAATTTGATATGTAAAGAAATTAAAAGAGGATACAATTAAAAACAAAAAAAAAATTGATAAATGAATTAAAACAAAACTATATATATAAAAAAAAATCAAGAACAAAATCAAAAGAAAAAATACTTGAAAGGCTAATATAAGAAAGTGGAGGATCACGCATGGCTTTCTAGGAGGAAAGAGAAATAAAAAAAGATATTAGTGAAATATTATTTTGATATATTTTTAAGTAAAAAATATTTTGAAAAGCAACCATAACCTTGCACTCAAATTAACTCCAAGGATTTGCATGCTAAATCTATTGACTAGGCAAGAATGTTCATTATTTAGGAGAAGAAACAAAATGCATTGCACAAGCATTTTGAAGGGCCAGTCTCCTAGCTGTTTAAATTTTAATAAAAAAATTTAAATTTTTTAAAAATACGGTACAACCGCATTCCCTAACACACGTTCCACGATTGTTTGAAGTTTAGCTAAGCAGTGATGTCAGAAAAACAATTGTTTGATGTTCTTTTGTGGCTGTACTAAAAAAACAAAAAAAGTCGGCCGTTTTTCGCGTTCGTGTTTTCTTTCCTAGTCTTTTCAGACCATCCAACCGACCGCGGTTCGAAGCATGTACTTTTATGTAACTCCAAACCTCAATCGACATTACTTGGCTTTGTCTCGAATGGGTACCCATGAATCTATCAAATGAACAGATAAAGTCAAAGAATAAGAAGAAATGGATCTAGTCAACTTTTCTTGAGATCTCAAGGAGATCATTATATTTTATATACGTGTCTTGTATTTATTAGTCTAGTATAGTAGTATATGAATGATGTAATAATATACTAAGGCTACCTGACAATTTCTCATTTATAGTGTTTGATTGGCATTTCTCTTTTACAATCTTTTATCAAGTTAAGCCAACTCTCCTCTTATATTTGTTTTTTAAATATTTTAATTATTTATCTATTTCTTTTTTTATGATTTCAAAAGAGCATGTTGCAAATAATATTTCAAATTTAGCAGTCGAATGATAATTGTCAGTGTTTGAGGGACTAACATTAATGTAGACAGACCAATAGTATAAGTGTTGAAATACAATATTTAAAGATGAGGGAAATGCATAAAACAAAATTAATAATATATGAACCCCGAGCTCATTAGCCACTAATAACCTAATAATTGGTCTCAGATGTGGTTATGGTTTTTAAGATAATTAAATTTAATAATCCAACAAAAATTAATGTTTTTTATATGTTTTTTTTATCAAGTATTGATTATAAAATAATTAATAGCTCTTTCCATGCATTAATATTTATTAATTTTTTAAACTTACTATGCTATGAGACTTGTTTAACATTGGAATAACTTCTTATTATTATTATTATTATTATAAATGAATATTTATATGTTATTTAAAAAATATTTTACTTACAAATCCTATTTAGTTGGTTGCTAGATAACTGGTCATGCTACACAATACGAGCAAGAGAAAACTTTTCTTGAACATAAATAAATAAATCCAAGTGGTCAGGAATTTTTTTGGCATTACGAAATAAGCCAAACTTATAAACTCACTCTTTACCTAGCATGGGTTCCGAACTAAATCGTGTGAGAATTGTCTCGATATGACCCAGCTGACTTGACAAGTTTAAAAACAAAAAAAAAATCAAATAAAAAAAAAGATATAGATGCACTGGTGAAAAGGCAATATTGACAAGATATGAAACCGTGGTTTGGTTTAAAAAAAATCTCAAGATGATATTTTTAAAAAACAATAAAATATGGATATATTAGATTAACTCAAGTCAACTCGAGTCATGTACTTCACTAAATTTAATTATATCTTTTTTTTAATTTAATTATATTTTTTAAAACAAATATGAAGAAAAATCTAATATCAACCAAATATTGAAAGATAAAATTAAAAAAAACAATTAAAAACTCCAACAAAAACCTAATTCGAGGAATGAAATTAAAAAAACAAAAACAAAAACAAAACAAAAAAGGACTAGCTTACCTGGAACATACTTTTCTAAAAGGTAGGCGACCAGTCGTCCTCCCTTTATTTTTTAAAAAATAAAAAGAAACATACAACTCATTGCCTGCTAGGCGCCAACTTAGAATATGATCATCGTTGTGGTGGTTGAAAAAATAAGGTGGGGTTTTTTAAGTTGAAAAATGATTTTTCAACCCATTTTCACACTGAAACACCTAATAAATAGTATTAAAAACCTTCCTAAATGATTTAATAACCCTTAAATTACCCAAAGACCACAAAAATCAACTTAATGAAAAGTCTCTAAATTGAGCCTAGTCTATTTTTTTCAGGCAAAATAAAGGTTTAAAACCACCATCATCGAACCTTAATCATTAAATGAAACTTGTTGACACTAAAAACGATGAGTATCTTCACCATAAAATGGCACAGCCGACAACTCTCTCTCTCTCTCTCTCTCTCAAACCTAGAGACTAGAAAAACAAATGAACTTCTGTATCAAAATGAAAATTATCACAAATTTGAGATTGCTATGCCTTTTTCCATCTTTTACATTTTAGTCCTCTGACTAGTAATTTGATATTTCTATCATAATTTCAAACCTAAATTTTAGCTAATTATGCCATGAAAAGAATTCAATTGAACAAAAAACTTTGAAAATAAATATAAAAAAATTGCAAGCGCACCCATTTTTTTATTTTTTGTTATAATTATATTTTTTTTATTATGTATATTAGTAGCATGATAATTTGAATCCATTTGTTGTTATCCATTATAGAGCCCTACATAAACATGGAGAGAGAAAATACTAAAAAAATATTGAGGAAAATATATATATATATATATATATATATATTAGTAAAAAGAATATATCAAAACATCCAGGAAATTGTCAAAGACTAGTTAAGAAAGATCAAAATCCCATATTAAAAAATCCCTAATTTTTAGGGTTTAACCTAGACAACACGTCATTCGACCACTGTTTAGCTTTTGTTTTAGCAGTTTTAGCTGATCGACTAATCACCTTTAAGCGAATGAATATGCTTCGACCATTGTTTGATTTAGAAACACCCATTTTACAAATATCAATTATTCTCATCAAATGTTTACATCCCATTTTCTTCAATGAACTCAACAACATCTTGTTCCTGATCAGCCATCACTATATTGACAGATTCTAAACTGGTCGAGTTAGCACTTTCAAGTGAATGGATATGAAGCTACAGGCCTCCAAATTAAATAAGGTTGGATCTAAACAAAAGGTATGCACCCCTTTATACTAACTTCAAGTGCTCTTCAACAACGATAACATCGTGGTTGCTAAAAAGGCCTCGAAAATGGATAATTTGGTCATCAATGGTTGTGATACTCATTTTGTAAAACCATGAATGTTTTTTGTGTGTTCACACTTCAAGCCTTCTCGGTGGGTTCTTATCAAAGGTTAGTCACGTTTCTCTCAATATCAAAAGGCCAAAAACAAGCTCCTTGGTCTTCAAAGTTTGGAAAAACCACCAAAATCTCCAAAAACCAAGTTTGTTAAAAAACCACCATTGTAAAACCAGCATATGTACATAGCTTACAGCTGTAAAACATATCCAAAACTCTCTTATATTGATCAAAGGACCAAACATTAATGAATGGGGATCAATATTTGATTGAATACATAAACTTCTAGCTTGAAACCCTATAAATACCCCCTCAAAAATCAAGACAAGAGGAGGGAAAAATGAGAAAAAAGAGGAGAAGAAAGCTTATTCTTGGAGCTCATTAATAATCAAGTTTATTGATTGGCATCTAAGAGCTAAAAGGATAAGTTAAAGAAAAAGTAAAAGATTGGATTTTCGAATGAAGAATGGCAGTAACTATTCTGAGTTTTTTAAAGGTATAATCATTCATTTAACTTAGTAGGTGATGTCCATAAGGCACACATATAGCTTGTTTTACATGCTTAATGATGTTTTTAAACTTGTTTTGGTGTTATGATGTTCTTCAATTTTGATTATTATTTTTTTAATACATAAAAATGTTGTTTTCTTGTTTAAATCTTGCTTTAAGTTGTTTGTTGATGTTCCTAGATACTTGGATGATGTTTGTTGGATGAGTTTTGATGAAATAAAATGGTTTTGAAATCTCTCAAATATGGTAGTAAGGTTTGTGATGTTTTTCTGTGTTGACTGATACATGTTCTTGGTTTCTAAGTTTTGGATGGGTCCTATTAAACGTTTAGAAAAACAAATTTGAATCCAAATTGCATAAATATGTAAGCTGTTTTAAGTTGGAAATTTTGATGTTTGGAGTCTTTTCCATGATTTTGATATTTTGATGTTATTTGTTGGTTTTGTTTTATTCAAACATGAAACATCATGTTTGAATAAAACAAAACCAACAAATAACATCAAAATATCAAAATCATGTTGTTTGGTTATGGTAGTGTGACTTGTTAGAATGAAGAAAGCATGTTTTAGAGGTCAAAAATATCAATTTTGAAGGCTTGATAGTGGCTGGGTTTCTAGGCAGTGGTTGAGTTTTCTAAGACAGTGTTCTTCGTGTTCTTAAGAAGAACATTTCCTTAGCTCTATGGTTTAGACCGGTTTTGATGCATTCCTTTGCATTAAACACTTCATTGGACTTGATTATTTAATAATTTATGGTTCATTTGCAAAAAATTACAATGAATTTTATCTGAAATATTATTTGGAATGAACAATATCAAGTTTATCTTTTAAAAAATCCTAATGATAATTGAAGACATTTCACCTTTCTGGACCAAACGTTAACCTAGAAAACTAGAATTTGGTCATCATAGCAAACTCGTTATAGTAGCTAATAAAATAGAAATATCATCAGACCATAGTAAATAAAGAAGAAGAAAAATAATGCAGCCTACCTCAGGTATGACATATTAAAAATGTTAATACCTTTCTTTTATACAACTAGTTTCTTACCTGAAATTTAAAAAAAAACTAAATAGAATTCTTAATAACTATATTATAATTGTTAATATTTATAATATTAAAGCAAAATGAAGGATTAATAATTAACCAAACAAATAACCAGTGAAAGGATTTTATTTAAATCACGTATAAACTTAAAATTGTAATCATAGTTGTAATCGAAGTGATACTGCGAAAAGACGACAGGAAGTCGGAACATTCCCAAAGCCTCGTATTTATCATGAGTGGAAAAAGAATATCTATCTGGTGGATTACTGATATTTTAAGACATCAATCCGAAGATATTACAATTGGGTTGGTGAAATCCAACAAAGACTAATGACAACAGAAATGGACCAAACCCAACTAATACGCAAGACCTTGAAATAATAGCACCAAGCCAACTGACACACTAGACCTCCCTCTTCGTCTTAAGAACCAAAAAAAAACCCAGAAGCTATTGTCAACCCGTTGGGCAACAACACATTAGATAGACAGACCTGTATATCAATCAATTTATGAACCCTCGTAAAATTCAAAACTCATCCATTCCCTACCATAGATTCTGCCCAATGGTAAGCCAAAATTTTCATTCTCGAGAGATGCTTTCCATCCCCGAAGATTTCAGCTTGTAAAATCCAGGAAAATCAACTTCGATGTTCCTCATGATGTCGTTGATGTCCCATTTGTAGGCTGTTTAGCTACATAAATCTGCTTCGTTTTTGAAGAGGGGTAGTTCTTTTCTGTACCCAAAGAATGATTCCTTCCATGGTAAGCCATTCTACGATGAGACCATTCACCTCCGGAACTATTCTTCTGAGAGCCTCCACCTCCACGCTGATTATTATTCCCAGAGTTATTGTAATGCTTGGCAGATTTATTCTTCTGGTGAAAAGGCTGTGTCTTCAAAGCAGAGCTGGAGTTCTTGCCACTACCATTGCTAACACTGCCATTCTGCATAACATCTGTCTTGCCAGCCTCTGGAATAGTGCTTGCCAATGAGCTCTTAGCACCAATGCTCTGAGTTGAAGCCCCCATGCTGGTGGCACTAGAGTCTACCAACCCTAGTTCATCTGGTAACTGGCTGACAGTGGCATCAGTTGTTGTAGGGAAGTTCCTTCTATTGTCAGAAGGAGCAGGTGTTTGCGACTCAGAGAACCTGTTGGCAGCTAATGGTTTGTCAACAGGAAGGGTATGGTTAAACTGAGATGGAAGCACACCTTCTGCTTGTTGCAATGGCATTGACACAGGAAGAGATTGAAGAGGGGATGGAGGAACATGAGGCCAGCGAGCTTGGACTGACATGTCAGGAGATGACTGGGCAAAACAATTTAATCAAAATGTTAGGTTATGTTAATAAAACAGCAATATAACACGATAAGCAAATATGGAAGAAACCATTAATCGACCTTCAAGCAATTGAAGTCACCCAATTTTGGTCCAAACCAAGTTATTCAAATATCCTAAATGTGTAACAGAGAGCTTCCATTTGATTAGACAGTTTATGGCAAAAAGAAAAGGAAAAGAATAGGAAGCAACCATCATTTTGGCAACCAAATAGTTCTAGGCTTCCACTCCATAGATCAAATGTCTACCTGGAAAGGAGAAACATCAAACATAGCCATGGGCGGTGCCATTGACAAAAGTGGAGAACCAGGAGCAAGATGCTGGATAGTAGGCATGTTGGTCGGGTTGCGCTGTGCTGAAACCATATTCATGTCATTCATGTCCCCTTCAACACCCATGGCAGAAGATGCAGGGTGATGCTTCCAATCAGGTTGTTTTCCTGATGGGATATATGTGGTACCCATATAACTCAAGCCAACTTGTCCAAACTGTCCCACTGGTGCAAAATGATTGTAGACAACCATGTGAGGTGGACCTTGAACCCCTGGGATGCTCCCAGGTGGACTAATGAAAGGGCCAGTGAAACCAGCTGGAGGACCATAGAATGAGTCTACACCAGAATGCTGTTGCCAGGCCCCAGGCGGACCAGAAACTGATGCTTTACTTTTCTGGGACTGTGATTGAGTAGATGCTGATTCATCATGTGGCCCAAAAGCAAAAATAGGTCCTCCCAACATGGGATTCATCTCATAGAAGGGAAAATGAGAAGGTGGAGCTCCAGGGACATGCGAAAGCATCTGACTTGCAGAATTCTGTGGACTTGGCAAAGATGGCCATAAGGAAATTGGAGTCTCCACTGAAAGGTCAGCCGGAAGAGTCACAGTAAGAGACTCTTCAGCTCTTGATTGACTTGCTAATTGCTGATCAGAAGAAGCACCTGCCAAATATTATAAAAAAGAGCTCTAATACAGCTTTAAAAAAATACTCTAAAATAGAAACAGATATATAAGGCTCCCAACAAATGTTGCAGAAAAAAAAAATCAGTACCCGCTGATATGCTATCAAGATCAGCACTTCCAAAATTTTTGGAGTCTGAACCAGAGACAGGGCTCGCACCCAGCACATTCCCACCAATCTCATCACTACTAATGGCTGCAACAGCAACAGCTGAAGCAGCTGCTTCTGCTTCTGCTTCTGCTTCAGCTTCACAATCTTCCAAGTGAGAAAAAGATTCATTGGAGTGTTTCTCTTTTTCAAAGAAAAGAGAGCGATCATTTTCAGCTGCAGAGAGATTATGAGAAATATGAATGTCCGATCGAAATGGACCAGGGGGGCCAATCCCGTGGGTAACTGAGAGGCTGTTAGAAGGAAGAATTGAAGGAGATGTAACAGCACCTGAATATAAAGGAACAGCAAAAATTTCAAAATAAGGCTAATAGTAATTCTAAGATCATACACAAGAAAGTAAATGCCCACCGAATTGAATTTTCTCCCCTGCAAGCAATGAATTGATTGGACTAACAGCAGAAGAAAACGACTTGTCCTTGCTCAAAAGGGATGATGAGGGCAAGCTGGGCTCACTAACTGAGTTAGTTGGATCACCGACAGATGAATGTGAATCAAATTGCACAGGCTTCATAGCCTCATCGAGTTGAGTCTGTGTTAGTGCCATAACCTATCAGACACAATTCATCAATTTCAGTTATCAATTGCAGATTTACCAAATGGTCACAGATGATTAATAACAATGAAATCATTGCAAAAATATGAAAAGAGGCATCAGAACAATTATTTAAGAGAAAAACTAGATTATGGACCTTCAAACTGTAATACAAAACCCACTTGAAACAATTAAACAAATTTTTCAACTTGCTTATTCTAATGACCTAGCAGCACCTTTTCTGCAGTTTATCTGCATGGTCGACACTAAAAGATAGATCTATTTGCCTATCAACAGAAGTTTCTCTACCAAAATCTAAGAGAAAAACTTCTCACTAGCGTGAGTTGAAATTGATATCGGCAGAGAATGCTGCACATCTTTAATGGCACTAGATCTCCCTGGTGATGTAAAATGCTTTGATGCCACATCATATGTCAGAGCTTTGCAGAGAGAATAAATCAGTATGCAGTTAGAAAACAGTAGTAATAAAACAAGACAGGAGCCCACATGTGCTTCCACTAAAATGGTGGAGCATGCTGAAATGTGGTCTCAAACGGAGGAAAGAAGTAGAGCAAAAAGATTGCTTTGGTTTAATTTGAGAAAGAAAAACAGCAAAAAATGAATGGAAGGTTTACTAGAAGTTTCCCTGTTATATTCACCAAAATGTTCCTTTCAAACTAAGAGTGAGACTTCCAGGGTAAAGTGGCAAACTGATGCAGCCTGGGGATTTAAGCAACAGCAGGTTTGTAATTTCAGTGAACTTCCTGCAAGAGATATTTTCTAGCTATATAGGAAATATAAAGTATCTTCTAATTAGGACTATTTAAGTTTCTCTTTCTTAGTTAAAATAGGAATATTTATATTTCTTATTTATCAGTCCAGATCTGATTAGGATTAGGAATAACTCAAGCATGCATGCATATATATATATATATATATATATATATATATAGTGTTTCAGTTAGTATATGATGAAATTATCATGAATACAACACACTTTGGTTTGTTATTGATAGTGGGGTCCTTTCATTGTGTTAGAATCTATTATTGTGAAGCTAGTAGTTTACTACCTTTTGTTTATATTAACTTTCAGACCTTTGTTTTCAGTTTCTAAACCCCTAGATCCTACACGCTAACCCTATAAGCTACCATCTTCAACCTTTCTCTAAAACTGTCCTGCTTTGTAAGCATTTTAAAGCAAGATAAGCACAGGATCTTCAAAATTAACATATTTTCCTCTGAACTTTCTGCCCACTTTCTCTACACGAAGAAGCAAAAAAAATTAAATAGAAATTTTATTATCCTCCTTTTCCTCTCATCCCCTTCCTTTCCTTCTTCAAAAAAAAAAAAAAAAAGTTGCATTGATTCTAAGGGCTTGAAGACGAGCAAGTGTGGTAGGACTGGACAGACACTAAAATCATGAAGCCAGACCTTGAAATAAGGATGATTTTTTGCAGTAAACTCTGCACCAAACTTCAAAAGAGATTAGAATGACCCAGCAACCCAAAATCGATGAATGAAACATAAAAAGAAACAGCCACTACACTAAAGAGGAACAACTTCAAGTAATCACCAAGACTTCCATCATGTTTTTTCAGTGAAATCAAAGGATTCGTATTCATGCAAAATGATAGAACCACCCCATGAGGAACATTAAAATATCATGGCACTTTGACTGCTGTAATTGGCAAAATGATGGTAAGAGCTGTTGACCATACCTGTTGATTAATTCGTGAACTAACCCAAGAGCGCAAAGATGTTTGGGCAGTTTCCAGAACATTGTTCTTGCCATCAAAAATTAAACCCGGAGCAAGGTTCTTTCCACCACCAGACACAACGGTCAAGGAGCTTGTCTGGAAGGACCTGCAGAAGAACATATGAGACTTACAAGACTGTCTATATATGTTTGGCTACATAAAATTCTTGAAAGAGTATATACTTGACAGCCTGAGCATCAGCTTTCATAGCAGGAGTTCCAATTGGAGGCAATGGTTGGGACACTATGGGTGCATTGAATCCAGCTGAGACTTCAATGCTTGCCAAGCCATTCCCCTGAGGAGCCTCAAAATCAGAGCAAATGCTGTTTGATGCCTCTCCACCAACTGGTGCATAATTGTTATTTGAGATGGAAGACACAGTAATGCTTTGCAAATAAGAACGAGGTTTCCGTGCCATCTAATATCAACAAACTGAAGTAATTAAGCAACAAGTTTTTTATGCAACAAATGCTAATTCAAAGTAAAACTGCAATAGAACCTTTGAAACCCTAGACTTTGCCTTGATTTCTTTCTCTCTCTGTTCTCGTCGATCATTCAGCATTTGCCTCTTTGACCTCACCTCAATGAAATCATCATCATCGCTAGGTGCTTCTATGCCAGGTTGCTCAAATACACGCACGATTCCACTTTGCAAAGGAGCATCTACATCCTCTCTGGAGTGAGAGATGTTCTGGATCTTTCTCAAAGATTCTTTTCCAGCTCCCTTTTCAACCCTGCTTCGAGAATCTATCTCCCGTGAACTTGCTGGCCTTGAAATTGAGCCCTCTGATTCAAATGGTTGTTTTGGTTGTCTATTTGCAACAACCATCCTCCTAGACCCACTTCTTGCTCCAGCACGCCCATAACTGATTTTAGACTTATCATCAACCTCTGGTCCAGAAGATTGCTTCCTATCAGAATTTTCCCGAACTCGAAATTCTGTTCGCAGATGTCGAGGTTTCCTCTGAAATCCACTAGAATCTGAGCGAGAAACTTCAGAAGCCTGAAATGATGATCTTGAGCCAGAAGTTTTTGCAGTGAAGGCATACCTTCTCCCTCTCCCACCTGATATTAGGCCTGGACCCTTTGAAACTCCTAAATATTTTTCTTTGGAAACTGATAGAGATGATAGTTCACCAGTTTGAGACTGGCCTTCCAATTCTTGAGTAGGTACATTTTTTAAATTCTTCACAAATGAATTTTCTCCTTGAAAACTTGATTCAGTGCTAGAATTGCTATCACCACTGTGAGAACGATCTCCTTTGCCCTGGTGTATTTTTATAGTGCTATCAGATCTTTCTCTCAGTGGCAAGGAATTTCCTTCTTTCGCAGCCATATGAGATAGATCCAAGTGTCGTGGGAGAAGGCCTTGTTGGTTATCCATTGAAATTGATGAAACATCAGCTTTCACAGTGTCTTGACCAGGTTGAATAGGTACAGCACCTCCAACATTCTGATTGAAAGGAAAATTACTTGGATTACTGGGCCGGACCAAGGACATTGACTGAGGATTCAAAGGCAAAACCCCCTGTGAAATGGGAGGTGTATACCTCAGCTGACCAAACTGAAAGAGAGGAGGCTGTGATGGGTGCATGTGAGTGAGGGATGGGCCAACTGGGGGATGGAGATGAAGAGGCATCTGTATAGAACCAATCTGTATGGCTGGAACTGGTGAAGGTATCAGAGAAGGACCAGAAAATAGCCCAAACTGAAGCTTAACAGGTACCTCTGGCAGATTACTAACAGACAGAATACTAGACATGACAGTCTGACCAGATGAAGATTGGATTTGGGGCTGAATGGACAAGCCATGACTAGTAGGAGCATCACAATGATCCTTAAGCTCAGGTGATGCTGAAGTTTGAGAAGCATTTTTGGATTGAATTGCCATGTCTTGAATTGCCTTCTCTGTTTCCTGGAAGATTCTTGAAGAATTATCGACATTCACTTGAGTTGAACCATCCACTTGAAGGGTTTGCCCATCACTGCACATTGTATCAATAGATCCCTGTTCTTCTGAAGGTTGTGGTATCACAAATTTGGTTTCTTCATTCCTTGAACTTCTTTCAAACCCATCATTGGGCATCCCAACCTCAACACCCTCATTGAAGCCCAAGACCAAGTTGTCAATCATGTCAGGTGGACCTTTAACCTCTAAATGCATGTCTTCAAAATCTTGAGTCAGGTTAATATTTTCATCTTCTCCGTCGTGCACTTCATCTTCTTCCCCATAACCATCATCATCCTCATCATATTCTTCTTGCTCCTGCAACTGTATCATCATATTTTATTTTTTGGATAAATCAAAGGTGAGTAATTAAAAAGGAACAGTCAGTAATCGAGATGTTCAAGTGACAAAAGCCAGCTACAATGGGAAAATACAAGAGATCTTAGGCTGTTCCTAAAACCAAATAAAAAAACAGCCAAAACAAGAAGCAGAAAGGCAGTCTACATACTGACTAACAGCAAGATGATGGACAGTGGCAAATTCAGGAAAAATTATTAAAGCAACATTCACACAACAGTCTATCCAAGATTCAGTAACCCATAAATTAAAAACTTGAGGCAAAAATCTTTTAGACATGGATGCATATCCAACAAGTTGGAGATTGAAGCATCAACATTTAACAAGCTAGAACTACAGGTCACAAGGTGAGATTGCAAAACACAGCAGAACCACAGAAACAAAAACACAAGAATCACCAAGCATTAAATACACAAGTGAATGTGGAGATTTGATGATTAGGAAGATGATATACTAAAGAAACCCTTCTTGTTAATGCCCGTGCCATTGCATGTTCCATTGAAACCTTCACCCACCCCCACCCCCACCCTCAATTCCCAAAAAGAATCTTTATTTGAATTACCATAACTCAGCACAAAAAAGATTAGTGAAGTAACAAGAACCACATAGCAAGGTCATGAGCTCATTCAGTCCAACCACAACAATCACATTAACTTCCTTAGGCAGCAATTTTATGTCACAAAACCTATCACTCCAGAGACTGTGGTTTATTGCATCTTAAGCAAACAAAATTAAGTATAAATAGAATCAACAAAAATAATATCCCTGGACCCAAAAACAATAACTATGGCAGCAAACTCAAGCAAAACTTATCAAGGAAGGACTTCCAAAGAAAATCTCAAACAATACTAGTTTATTTTTGGAAAATATACCAGCAACTGTTCATCGTCCTCAACAGCCCATTCCTCATCGTCCCCATTGGAGAGAATACTTGAGCCACTCATCATATTCTCTTTCTCAGCTTCAGTATGCAAGGCTGCAGATTCATTTTCTGGACCCAACAAGGCAACATCTTTGCCTTCACCAGCTGATAACATTGGAGAATCTCCAGATTCATCCAAATCATCATGAGAGAGATGAACCGGAGAATCAGGGGGGCTTGAAACAGAGAGTGAAGACTGTGAGTCACACCTTGTGTTCCTATTCAGTTTCTGTACCTCAGTCTCGGTATTCTCTTCCTGGGAAATTATTTCAGCTCGTCCAAGGTTCTGTTGATAACTGCTATCATACCTTGGCTGCATGGTAGATTCATTTCTAGCTCCATGATTGTACCGCATCTCATTCTCTGGAAAGGTTGAGGGCCCAGGACGTTCATTCTCACCTCTATAAGGGTTTCTGTGCAATGAAGCCATAGATGGAGGGGGTAGAACACGAGGCTGCCTCATGGGATACCGTGACCTCCCAAATGAATAGAGCCCATCTGCCTCGTGGTTTTGATACATTCTTTCATGGTATTGAGGATAAGGATTGCCCTGACTAAGACCATGCCCCCATGCACTATCAGCAAAGTTCTCTTGAAGCTCAGGTTCAATCTCTGAGTTTCTACTAAAATAATCTCCATCCCCAGAAATATTCCACCTTTGACTTCTAATTTGTTGACTAAGATCATCCACATGAGGATCAGTAATCCTTCCTTTATGATAAGGCCTAGAGGGCATTAATCCAGGTCCTCCATAGAACTCTTTCCTAGAAAATGCTCTCCCTCCAACAGATGCATCTCGCCTAGGACTAGGGTGACCATTCTCCTGGTCTTGTGGAACAAATGCTGCACTGTTCTCATTGTCAAATACATCTCTCTTCCATGAATTCACAGGTTTTCCTCTATCTAAAAAAGCTGAAGAGCCATCTCTAGAAAAGTGAGGCCTAGAACCCATCTCAAATGGTCTATTCACTACTGAGGAATCAGAGGATACTGAAGCTGTGATGCTCTCCACCATCCTTTCACTTTCTTCCCAATCACCAACATCTATCGCCCTGGAAACATCTTTTTCTGTCACCATCCCTGTCATTTTCTCATCTGCAACACCAGAAGAAATGTCATTGCCACTCTTTTCTGCTTCAGCTTGCCTCTTCGCAATTTTTTTTTCCAATTCTAAGAGTTTCTGCCTAGCACCTTGTTTCCTCCTCTCCTCCTCCATAAACAATCTCTGTTTCTCCTCCTCTCTAGCTATCCGATGTTCTTCTGCCCTTCGGATGGCTTCCAGTCGCTCTTGTTCAGCTCTCCATTCAGCTTCTTTAGCTTCTTCTTCCAACCTTCTCTGCATTTCTTCTTGTTCCCTAGTTAGCCTCATTCTCTCCTCTTCTTCTCTACGAGCTAACTCCATAGCCCTTTCCTGCTCTTCAACTACCCGCTGCCGTTCCAGTTCCTGCATCTTCTGAACTCTCTCAAGTTCAGCCTCAAAAGATTCCCGAACAGGATCATGGAAATCAGTCTGCTTAAGCACATCCTTCTTCTTCTTAACCAAACTGATAAGCCCCCCGGAGAAGGGATCCCGTCCATCAAAACCAGAAGTTCCAAAATCCTTCATGAAAGGGTCCTCTAGATAAGGTTTTTCACTCTTTGAAAAGGGGCGTTTCTCCTTACCAAAATTCAGTATGGGGTCATTAACTGAAAGCCCTTTACCACCCACAGAAAATGATGATTTGGCAACTGAGTTATTCTGGTACGAATCACCCCTGAATCTGTTGTATTGTTCACTTCCATAACGATCTCGAGTATTCCGTTCAGGCCCTCGATTGCCAAAAGAATCGATAGTATTACTCCAGGGCTGTCTCCCTCCTTGCCCATAACCCACATCCCTACTTTCAGTATTGTCCTGAGAACTGTCCCGGAAAGCCGAAGGGATGTACTTATTCTCCTTGACTGTTTCTCTGTTCAGACTAGGTGGTCTTACACCAATACTGTTTCTTTCATTTCCAGCCTCTTGGGTAGGGAGTCTATCTTTTGTAAGAGGTGAAGAAACTCTCCATGAGTTTCCTTCCCTTCCCTCTCTGCTTAGTGTTCTGACATCTCTTCCATAAGTGTCAACCTTAGTGACTTCACTGGAAAAAATCTTTCCAGCTTCATTGTCACGCTGTCCTCGCCTGTCAAAAAGATTGTGAGCTGGTTTCTGTGGTAAAACACTTGGTCTTGGAAAATCAAAATCCCTCTCCCAGTAAGCCTCATTCTTTGAAAAACCATGATCTCTCCCTCTGTCAGTCAAACCATGCCCTGTGTCCCGCTCATCATCTGCCCAATCTGACCTAGGATTCAACCGAACTAATGGCAAAGGACCCAACAAGTACTCTTGCTGTTTCCGCTCTTTCTCGGATATAACAGAACGACCCAACCGTCGGTTGTCACCACCATACTCATCCAATCCATTACCCAAATTATTCCTTGCCTGCATTTGGGGACGCATATCAACAACCCTACTCAAACTAGATCCATCCCTCTGCTCATTACCTAACTCCTCACTCAACACCTGCTTCTGTTTCTGACTCAAACCATCCTTCTGCTTCTTTTCTGGCCCAGACACAGCAGGCAAAGTTGCCTTCAATGAAGGAAAATCCTCACCCCTCAAAACCACAGCTTTCTCCACCACTGAATAACTCCATCGACCGCCAGAAGCAGCAGCCGGACCCACTGGCCTCACAGAAGGCGGCATATACACACTACCGGTGCTCGCTTTATTAACCCCATTACCCACATTACCCCCTCCCAGATCACCACCACCGTAATTATTTACATTGTCAACTCCATTATTATTACCACTAACATCCAACCCTTCTTTCTCCTGCACAGCAATTGCAGCAGGTTTACTCCATCCCATACCAGCAGAACTAGGCCGAGGCCCATTTCCAGGACCACCACTACCATGCCCGCCACCAGATCCCAATGAATCAAACCTTTCATGCTCTTTACGCAAGGATGGCAAATTCAAGGGGGGTGGAACAGAAAGTTTCGGCCCAGCAGCTTTTTGCGAGCTACGTGGCCTCGAAAGCACCACCATTCCTCCTCCACCTCCTCCTCCAGCCCCACCAGGCCGCCCCCGACCCTGCCCATAATTATACTGATTATTATGGTGATATTGCTGTTGCTGTTGCTGGCCATAAGATTTATTCAAATTCACAGATACAAACTTAGACCCGACTCCAGGATTGGCCATTTCACGGTCCGACCCAAGATTACAAGGAGGATTCTGATTCAGATCCCCGCCAAAGCATCAAATACAAAAAAACAACAAAACCCTAACCCTAAAGAGTTCCTCTTCTTTATTCCAATTGAAGCAGATCTCACAGTATCAATTAAAAAATTAGACTCCGCAAAATCAAACCCTAGAGAGTGAATCGATAGTCTCTGTAATCCTGATCGAGTAAGGACAATTAAACACAATTAGTGAAATTAATCAGCTACCAACAACAATAACGATCTCAGTGTAATTAGGGTATGAAGAAATGGGAGTAGGTGTAGGATAAGGGGATTACCTCCGGGGGCGTAAGTTAGAAACGGCAAGGATATCGTGCGCCGCGGGAGACAAGAGGTAGAGAGAAGTTTTTTCTTAAAAGTGAAGACTACTGTGAGGCAGAGAGAGAGAGAGAGAGAGAGAGACAGCAACCGAGAGAAGAAAGAAATGAAGCTGAAGCAGCGCGCTCGGGAGTGAAATTAAGGAAAGTTTTTTTTTTAATTATTAATTATATGTTTTGTCCCTTTTATAGTTGGTTAATTTATGTTTGTGTCTGAGTTATTTGTGTCTTTTTATGTCTTAGCTGACTTAAGTTCAGTTCTTTGCATCTTAGTCCCTGTAGCAGCAACCGGTTCTTTTCTTGGCTCCTATCGAGCTAAACAAACAAGAGTTGCTTTCCTCGTTCTTCTTCCTACTGAATTTTGCTTTCAATCTTCCCTCCTTTTGTTGTCATTATCATACTGATTTTAACTTTCTTCTATTGCTATTGTTGGCAATTTGTTTCCATAGAAAAAATGTTATTTTATTAATTTTGGGTTGTAAGGATATTCTATTTAAAAATAAATAAATGGGAATATATATATATATATATATATATATATATATATAAATTGGATGATGATCTTGGTGCTAATATAGGTATAATACTAATAAATGTGATGATGAGAATGGTTTTGATCATAAGAAGAGAAGATAGATGATGATTATCTAGTTATAGTAATAGTTATTATTTGGTGCAATATATCTTTCTTCTAATTATGAATTCCAAAACTTTCTAGGCTCCGATCCTAACACTTCTTCTGGCTCAATATTATATTTTATGGGCAAATTACTGTAACTCAGGCTACTGCACATCCAGACTCATTGTTGTGTGGATTTTCATAGTGATTTTTTTTTTCCATCACAAAACTTTATTTTTATTTCTTATAGAATCAATACGAAGGTCAATTTAAGTTAATTTGTTAGGAAACAGTAAAATTAACAAACAAGGTACTAAAATGAGAAAAATCAGAAAATTGGTGGCTTTTTCAAGTTTCTGATGAATTTTTTATTGTAATTCTCATACTTTCCAAATTATAAATATTAGGTTACTCTAACTTTCAATTTTTCAAAAAAAAATCAATTTTTTTCCAAAACTTTATATTTTTTATTTTTCAATCCATGATTTAAGAGATGAGAAAGGAAGTCATCATATTCTGGTGATGGAGAAAAAATCATTGTTGACACCAATTTTGGCTACCAAAATAGTTGATCTTAGTGTCAATGGGTTCTATTTGATGAGGAGAATTCCACTTATATATTTTTTTTCACCTTCAAATTGCCTAAAAAAACATATATGAACTTGGAAATATTTTTTTATTTTGGGTTCATTTTAGGTTTTTACACGATTTTTTGAAGCTATGGGTGGGTTTATTAAGGTATATAGGGTGTGTTCTAGGTATTTTGGGTAAAAACAACGGGTTGAAAATCAAATTTTTTAGCAAAAAATACATAAAGCTAATTTTTCAGGAACCATTAATCATCGGAAACTAAGCCAGCAGATAACGTGATGTCCTTTGATATTTAGAAAAGAGGACAGACGATGCATCTACTACCCCTACTATTGGCAAAAAATAAAAAAGGTTTGGCTGGTAGGTCAAGCTTCTTTCATGAATGTGGCAGGAGAGCCATGCCTTTTTATAGGCTAAACGCGTGGGCAACCCAACACCCTTGGCCTGTTTATTTTTTATTTAATATATTTTTAACTCCTTAAAAAATACATTATTTCATCGTTTCTTTTTTTTTAAAAGGTTTTTTATTTTACTTGAAAAAGAAATCTCTTTTCTTTATTAAATATTAAAAAAATTAAGGTTGTTTATTTTAATTTTTTATTTTTTATTTTGTTTGATATAAAAAAGTCTCATGCACCTGATTGACGTATAATTACATGAAAAATAATTTTGGGAATAATTTTTTTTTAAATCCAATTGAGTTCATTACCCAAATTATAAGTTTGGCAGGTTAACCTCAGTTAATTCAGATTTTTTTTGTCATCTTTTAAATTGAATGTTTTTATTTCCTATTTGGTATTCAACTTTTTTTATTTACTATAAAAAAAAAGCATTAAAAGAACCTGTATATTGATGCTTTTGTTGAAAAAAAATATATATCCACAATAAAGCACGAGTAAAATGTGTTGCTATGTTGTGTTGTAAAGAAGTTTTTGATGATCATGTCATTAACACATGTTTATATACTCTAAATAAATTGATTTCTTTATCTTATTCACTAATCTCTAATAGGTTGTCCTTATATTTTCCAATTCAAATGGCTTATGGTAGTGGTTAGTGCATAATATGTCATGAGCAACATCTTTTTTCTTTGTCGTCCCTCTCAATCAAAATCTTGAGGTATCCTTAAAATACGTCAAAGAAATATAGAAGTTCATGTACTAATTTGTTTTTAGGAGAAAGCCATCCTTCAACCATACTTTGTTAAGTCAATAAAGTTTTTGTTTATTCTTTACTTCTAATTAGCTTTCTTTATCAAACCACGTTTTCTAACTAGTTTTGATATCCCCTTCCTCAATAAATATCACTGTCAACAACTTCTCCAGTTTTTCTTCTAGTTCCTTCCTTTTTTTTTAATGAACAATTTTTTTCTTTTATTTCATTGGTCAACATCCACTTTTCATACTTAAGATATGTTTTGGCATTACAGCTAAAACATTGTTTGCTCAAAATTAAAATTTTTTTACTTAAAATTAATTTTTTTCGTGTTTTTGGATTGTTGTGCTCATATCAAAAATAATTTTTTTAAAAAAAATATTATTTTAATACATTTATGAGCGAAAAACACTTTAAAATGCAACATCCACTACACTCCAAAATAGAAACTTACTTTATAGGTTATTACCTCGAGTAGAATGCTAGGCATTGCCATAAAGATCCCATGCAAATATGTTGGTGTTTACTTTAAACAAACCTCATTCTCTTTCAATATTTTTCAATCCAATCTTGTCCCAACCATAATGCACTTTATGGGGTTTGCTATAGTTAATAGAATCTTAATCAGTTCTTCTAGTAGAATGGGTCTCATGTCATTTTTTTGCCAAGAATATTCATCGGTATGGTTTTCCCTTTGTAAGGTCTTCTAAATAAAATTGAAGAACTAGTATATGCTCGCTCTTTATCTCTTCAACACTATGTCGTATTGGAAACTTCATCATTTGGTGGTATCTGAGCATTATTTCTTACAAAGCATTAATCTTTTTGAAAACCTCTATTCCTACTTTCTAATTCCCCCCCCCCCAGTAATCTCTTTTCCACTACTCTCCTCCCTTTCTTTTCCTATTTTCATTTTGTCCAACCTTCCAATTCCGGCCTCTACCTCTGTCATTATTGGAACTCTCGTTCATAACCCTAGTTACTTACTTTTAACTTCAACTATTGTCTTATTCCTGATGCTTCAACAATAGGTCCTTTTTTAACTTTTAGTTGTGGAGTGTTAAAATAAATTATCATAACCCATTTTTGGGTTATTCCTAAAAATTTACCATTTTTTTCTTTTAAAATAAATAATAATAATAATAATAATAATAATAATAATAATAATAATAGCAAGAGGACTGACAATGTGGCAAAAGCTGGTCGAAGAAGATCTCAAGTACATACAGAAAAATCGGGTTGAAATTTTGAACAAATTTGGAATATAATTATACTCCGGTGTACCCAAGACTGAAGAGACAATGTAGATTCAAGGTTAAATTAAATAATTATTGGATAAATCTGCATAAAAATTAAGTCTATGGACATAATTAGATTTTTAATAGGCCAATTTGATTTAATCATAAGTCAATTTAAGAATTTAATTATGTTTAAGAATTAATTTGGGTCAAATTAAAGGATTTAATTCAGTGTAAGGACTTAATTATACTTTAAATGGGTCAAATTAATTTTATTAGGGACTTAATTGGTGAAACATTAAATTTAGAAGCCTAAGTTGGGCTTAATTGAGAAGATTGAAATTTTAATTTTTATGAAGTCAACTGGTTCAAATCAAGGATAAAATTGCAAAAAAAATAGAAGTTTAGAGTCAATTATGGGATAAATTGAAGAAATTCACAGCCAATGACTTTTTTGAAAAAGGCGTCGAACACTTGGAACTAAATTGATTGAAATCAGGGGTGAAATTGAAAAGATTTGAAAGTTTAATGGTCAATTGAGGGTGAATTTATATAAATCTAAAACCAATGATCAAAATAAAAAAAGACGCTGAAATTTGGGGCTAATGTTGAAGTTCGGTAGGGGCAAAATTACATAAAATTAAAAGTTCTATGCCAATCAGGGGTGCAATTAAAGGAACAAAAGCCGAAAGACTAAATTAAACTTTGATCAAATATCTAAATTAAAGCCCTAAAATCCAAAATGGTGTCGTTTTGGACCTAATCAGTAACAAAAAAAAATAAGGAAAGAATGTTCGGCAGCTAGTCGGGCCAACCCGACTGAGTCGAGTTTGACTCGTTCCAGCCCGGTCTAAATGGCGGGGTCGGGTCCAGCCCAATATATTTAATAATAAAATAATATAATAATATTAAAAAAAACCTTCAAATTTTTCAAATGGCATTTTAAAAACATTTATAGGTCCCTTACATGTTTTTCCAATAATTTTGCATAATATCGGGGTGTAGACTTACATTGTAAGATACGGACCCGGTATTAAAAATACCTGATTTTCTCCGAAACTTAAAAAAAAATCAAAAACTTCAAAGAAATCAAAAAATTTTCAAGAAAACACAAAAAATGTTTTATTTTTGTGCATATGACCAAACCCTAAAAGTTTTTCATGTATATTTTCAAAAAGGATAAAATCGCTTTTTTATCATGTTTTAAAAATGCAAAAATAGATATCGTAACCAATTTATGATTATCCATTAGGATTTGGCCAAAATGCAAAGAACCCATAACAATTATTTTGTTTAGAACATTAGGAATTAGTTAGGAAATAAAGCCCTTACACAATCAGTCTCTTACCCAGACTCTCACAAACCATCCTAGTAACCACAATACTAGGTGGCAATTCCTGAACTTCATAATCATAACTTTATGATTATACCCAAAACCTTTTCCTTTCCACACATCTCAAAAGACAGACTTGTCGTTCTCGATGTCACGTATGTCATGACAGGATGGCGACTCCACTAGAGAACACCTTGTTTGGTTGGACTAAGCTTTGCTTGTTTGGTTGGACTAAGCTTTGCTTGTTTGATTGTTTGCATGTTTGATTTTAGCATATTTAACACGTATTTTTATACTACCCATGCATAAGTACGTCGAGTATGGATTAATGTCTTCATACATTTTAATTTTTATGAATAAACCCGACTCTAGGTTAGGTGGGGAGTAGTGGTCTACCTCATGACTTTTAGTTGGGATTCAAACTTGTAAAACATCCAACTATGAGCTTAATGTTTACTTGGTGATGACGCTCACACTATGCCCCAACCATTCCTTGTAAACCCCTACACTGCCTTCACAAAAGGTGATCACTAGGCAGCTCATAGACATGTAATTGTTAAATAATAAATGAACATGATATAGGCATAGAATATAGTGAAATAGTAGGGATTATTAAAAAGAAATCTTAATAAAACCCAAGGGAGGGTCAACAAAAAAAGGTTGATGTGTTAAAACCTTAATAATTTGATGTCAATGTGATGATTAGACACCACCAATTGCATGTGAAAGCTAGGATGCTAGTGGGACATGTGGTGTTATCTTGCCTTGCTTGTATGTTGAAAGTTTTAAGGTTGTTTGAATGGTTGTTTAATATATGTGCAACAATATTTTTTAGTGTATAAATGAATATGTATACTTGTTAGATGAAGTTGAATTGAGAGAAAAATTGATAAAAATATATGGGTGACCATTGAACAATAAGGCCAATCGTTGAAGAGAAACTTAGAGAGGTTTGGAAAATTGATTTTGTTCTGTTATTTCATGTTATATTGATGATAGAAATACTTGAGAATTGCTTATATTGTGCTTGAGTTATGATTTGTATGTTAGGAAGGTTTGGGTATAGTTAAAATCTATGTAAAATGGGTGATTGCCTTGTAGTACCCCTTAAGTGTTTGATAAAATGGGTGTAATTGTTTGTAAATGAAGATGTGTGTATGTGTTGTTATACCTAAGATGTGTGGCAAAACTAGGGACCAAAGAGTTATAAGATTGGGTTAGACATTTGAGATTTTTATGACAATAAATGTTGAACAGTCATGTCTTTAGACATTAGAAAACTGTTGATAAAGAATTGAATCATTTGGACATTGAAAATCATCGACCAAGAATTGAGTTAATTGGGCATTTAATGTTAGTGTAAATAAATGCTAATATAAATGAGTTTAAATGATAAGTAAAAATAATACATCTATAAAAATTGTGTACGAATATATTTGATTATGTTAATTTATAAATATGATGAATGAATAAAAAAGGTTTGAATACTGATTCAAGGTGTTCAATTGAAATGTAGGAGAAGCATTTGAAGAGGGACTCGATTTCTCAGGAGCTTGTATATCAGGAGCTTAATGTGAAGGTCATCTCCCTTGCCTTGTAAATTATTGAATTATCTTTGTAATGTTAGTTTCAATTTATATCTATATATGTTGAGAAAGATCTATTGATAATAAGAACTTGTGCTTATAAGGCAAGAGATTGAAGATTGATCGTATGTAATGTAAGATTGATCGTAATGACAAAATTATAAAACATGTGTTAACGTACCTAATTATGATTTTATTAATCGAACCAAATACCATTAGCCTATATAGGTGTTCACCATCTTATTTAAATAAAAGTCAATAAATTGAATCATTGCAATTTATTTGTTTTGTTTGATTTGTATGAGTTGTTGGAAATGTAAAGCAAAGAAATGAATAATGTTGCAAATATAATGATCAAATTTATTGGTATCCATGAAGGGATAGTAGGATTATTGGAAACCAAATAAGTTTGCTGGATTTGCTGGCATCTGTGAGAAGATAGCCAGATTATTGGCAACCAAGTAGGTTGCTAGAATTATGGTGTATGTAAGTCGGGAGATATTTGATAATCATATAGGTTAGCTAGAAAGGTTAAATGATAGTTTAAAATAAGGGAGTTAGTGATGTTAATTTGATTGAAATATTAAAGTAATAGATATGAACATAAAGTTGGAAAATTTAATGTTTATGTTATTAATTAAACCTTTTATGTTATTATTTGTGTATTTACAGGTTCCTCACATGATAGGCTGGAGCAATAGTATCAGTTGATACTGGGATATAATTGATTAATTTATAAGACTAATGGTATCAGTTGATACCGGGATGAAATTGATTTGTATGTGAGACTATTGGTATCAGTTGATACCAAGATATAATTCATTAGTCTATAAGACTATTGATATTGGGTGATGTCAGGATAAAATTAATTAGTCTTTCATGAAGTGGAAACTAATGATATCATTTGATATTAATATTGAGAATTGTATAATCACTCATCCACATGAGTGATGGTTAATGAAATTTGACCCTAATGATGGTGACCAATTTAGATTAGATTGTTGAATTAAAAAAAATGATTAAATGATGTATTCATACTATTTTTTATATAATTGATATGATTGTTAGGAGATTGATGGTAAATTATGTGGAAATGAAGTAGTCAGGTGGCTACCCGTGTGATCATATTGGAATATGATCCAAGATGGTTAGATCAAATATATACATTTATGTTGAGTTGTATGTGTGATTTATAGGTTGTGAAAATTTGAGTATGTTTCATTTCAAGGGGAAACTTTATCAAAATTCTGAAAGAAATATTGGAATATGCCATAAATAAAAACAAGAAATATATAAGTTGATCAGATATTGGAATGTGTCATAAATAGACACAAAAAAAATATGAAAGTTGAATAGATATTAGAATTTGCTATAAATGAGCTTAAGAAATATTTAAATCGAAAAATATAGTAAGGTGCCACGAATGGATACAAGGAGTATTAAGTTGGATAATAAAGTTGTAGTGCGCTATAAATTGACATAAGAAGTATTCAATTTGAAAGGTGTTAATGAGTTTAAGGATTTATATGGATGAGCCATAACGGGTATAATAGATGTTGAGATTAGAATTGATATTGATGAAAAATAAAAAGAAGTGATGTAATAGATATTGTGACGAATTAACAAAATTAGTAGGCCATGATGACATATATGTTCGGGAAGCCAGATGTAAATATAATGTGTTAAAAAGAGAGGAATGCCTGAGTAGCCAAAAAGATATATATTAAAATTGTATGAATTAAATACATGGAGAAAATAAAATGTGGAATAAAGCCAATATGTTGTGAATGCAATAACATTAATGTGCTCGTGAGGTGAGACTCGACTCGAAATGAATATGATGTGTAAGGGAACATGATATGGAGGTATTAAAATGAATCCGATAAATTCATAAGATGAAACAAATAAATTGTATTGAGTTGATCTAAGCTAGATTATAAATGTAAGAGTCATTACGATATGACAATGATAGTTTGATGCGTATAATGATTAAAATAGAATTCAACACCTGTTAATAAGAATATACTAAGTTTGGAAACTAATATAGGTTTGAGGAGTTTATATAATGATTAAAGAAATTAGTTTTTCTTTATGTAGTTAGTATATGTTAGCAACTATAATGATACAAATATATATTATGATTTTTGTGATCCTATGCGTGTACACGTATATGTGTTTCAAGTATTTTTTTTTTCCTTTAAGGTCTTATACCTCATAAGTGTCATTAGGTTATCTAGCCTTCCATGTAGGAGGGATTCTTATATTTCAAATAAATACTCCTAGAACAATTTATAAGTATGTAATTTAGAAAGTATGAAAACCTCATTAATGTATAGAAATAAATTGTGTATCATTGTATTCATTGATAAAATTATTGGAAGGCGAATAAAAACTATCTTGATGTTATGCGTGTGTATGTGTGTGTAATTTACCTCATTTCATTAATGTTGTGAAGAAACATTGGTTAAATCATGATTTAAAAACCTGGGATGTTACAACCATAACCTAAAACCTAACTCATTCCTTTATTTCTGTAATCTCAACCTTTATTTCTGTAATCTCAACTTTAAATTCATCTCTTACTTTAGCATAAGTATTTTAGCTAAAAAGAACACAATATATCTCTTTACTATTAGATAATGAGAAGATGAGAGCACCAAAATATATCTCCAAAAGTTTAATGAAAAAAAATGTTGAACATGGAAAAGCTATTTGAACTCATTTCTATATAAACTTTGATTAATGGGGTTTACAACTATTTTTTATGGGAAATTTTGGATACTCTCCCTAACATTACCCTCCTCAATATGAATAAGCAATGAAAAATTATATTATAATAAAAGAATTCAGTATGACTAGACAATAAAACTTTAGTTTCCAATCATATATAACAAAATCTCTCCAATGCCATCAATCTCTTACCAGGGCATTTAATAAAAGCACCAAGGAAAACATTTGTAATTATATGACATTGTATAAGCTCTTGATAATGCCTCTGGACACCACACATAATGAGATGCTAGTTGTTATCAAAGGGAAAAAGTTTGTATATTATACTCCTCTTATGAAAAGCATTGTGAACATAGGAAACCCTTACAAGTTATGCCTTTTTCACCATAACCATGGGCATGACACTAAGAAATTCCATACCCTAAAAAAAGATATAAAAAGATTAATGTTTAAAGGTTTTTCTAAAGAAATATATGAAGAAAGAGATGAAACTTGAAGAAAAAGAGAATGAAGTTTGCATATCCTATAATGAGATGCCTAAGATCATATAATGTCTAAACATTGTATCTCCTTATGCGTAAGAAATGTTTTGAACTTTTTAATAAAAAAACATTAGTGTTTCTCTCGTATCTTCATGAAAGTCTCCATGTCTTCAACGAAAAGTTTTTACGTCTCCAATGAAAAGTCTCTATGAAAATCTTGATATCTCCATCAAAAGTCTCCAATGACTTAAATGAGAATATTCATGTCTATGACAAAACTCCATGAAAATGTCTCCACCACATGTGAAAAATATTCTTGAACTATAACCCAAGAAAATATTCTTTAACTATAACCCAAGCTTTACGACACAAAAGTCTGTAATATTACGAACAAATTTAAAGACTTAAAAGAGCAAATTATGATGTAAAATAACTTTTTTTTTAAAAAAAAAGTTTAGTCATTTGAGCCTGACCTAAAGGGCTAGGAAATGACCCATGCATTTTGTTTCTTTTCTTTAGCCATGTAAAATATGTAATTCTCCTCTCATGGATTTATAATGAACATTTGTCAACCAATTAGCATGGATATCTAATGCCCATTAAAAAAAAAACAAAGAGATCCAATGACTAGGAATAGAAGAAAAGGAAATGAGTTTGCACAAAAGACCAAAGGATAAAGAGAAAAGAAAAAAGAAAGAATAAAGTGCTAAGGTCACATCCAAATTCCAATGATGACATCTTTAGTATCACAAAAAAGACCTTTATGAGAAGAATCCATAAACACATTGGAAGGCTGTTATTAGAGACTAGAGTTGTCCACATTTGCCCAAATGACCTTGCATTTTAGGCCCCCCCCTTTTACCTTAAGCTAATTAATGCTATCCTAACATATTTTTATGCATTTTTTCAAGTTCATGAGTCACACACACAATATTTTTGTATGCCACTTTTCTACACTAATGATTATTTTTTGCATTATCATTGGCTAAGATCTCTACCAATAGCGCATAAGACACAACAACCCAAGGTTGTCACTAACATAACTGATGTAACCATATTATTCGATAGTTTCACCCACATTTAACTAGTGTTTTGCCTATGTTATTTATATAAAATGCCTTGATATTCTTTGTTTTATGTTTTGAAGGCACTTTTGGATGAAATGTGCAAAAAGGAGTAAATTGGAGGTAATTGACAGATTTGACCCTCAATCGATGTTTTGTACAAAGCGTGAGCTCTAAAAGTCGAAACGAAGTGATTCCAGTGGCATTTGAAAGCTAACATCCATAACTTTTTGGAAATCTAAGTCAAGAAAAATAAAAAGACAAAGATCATGGAAATCACATCCTTCAAAGTCAAATCTCGTATTCTGGCAGTGTTGACCTTTGGTCATTCAAAATTCTATTTCTGGAGCTACAGAAGTTCAATTGATGCAAACTCAATTTTTTTGGATTCCTGACTCAAATAACTATAAACGCTCAAAATTTCAGTCCAAAACGATGTCATATGAGGGAGATATGAGTTTTCAAAGATGACAATTGAATTCTACCAGCAAACAGGTTTCGTGAAGAAACGAATCCAAATTACATCCCGAAGCATCCAAACCGACATCCAAGTTTTTATTTTAGCAATTTAGCCCCTCTAGTAAATAAATCCAGAAGGTCAAGGAAGGCAGCCACCAACCTCAAACCAGCTGCCAGCCACCAGCCACCAGCCGCCTTCACACTACCACCATCTATTGATGTTCACACTTGAACTTTGGTTTTTCTTACTTACAATTTATGTATAAATAGGCAGCTAAGTTTATGCTATGAAGAGAGCCAAGGGAGCCAAGAGAGCCAAGAGGGAAGGAAAGAGAGCCAAGAGAGAGGGAGAGAGAGTGCAGTAGAATCAAAGAAAGAAGGGTGGCAACCATAAGAGAAGAAACACGAACTCTCCCCTCTACAAATCAGAAATCATGCATTCTTTCATCTTTAGGAGTAGTTGTTCAATAGATATGCAAGGCTAAGCTCGTTTTCTTGGTTGCAAGGACGCAAAAATCTTCAGATTTCAAGAACTGTGAGATTTATTCTTCCATTTATTTTCAGTTTGTATT